>Ga0307515_10008197_pt1 | contig 20447 bp, 14 predicted proteins | sample 17_EM_MG_FD_194513 | JGI IMG/M metagenome (GOLD analysis project Ga0307515, IMG submission 194513) | Populus trichocarpa ectomycorrhiza microbial communities from riparian zone in the Pacific Northwest, United States - 17_EM | ecosystem: Host-associated > Plants > Roots > Unclassified | place...
ATTATTGTTATTATAATTTTGTAGTTGTTATTATTATTATTATTATTATTTTGTTGGTAAAAACATAATAAAAGGAAATCTAAGGTTTTCCAATTTTTAATTTTTTCGAGGTTCAGAAATTTGTTGATGGATTTTATTGTAGAAATGTACAGATTCCCACAAATGGATTTTGCTGATGGACCAAAAATTTCGGTAATTTTATCGACGTGGACACTCTTAAATGCAATGGCCCATGGTTCTCAAATATACTTCAAATATACTTACTTAGGACCGTCTGTTTTGGACGCGACCAATTATATGATGTTTGGTTATAAAAAAAACACGTGATTTGGTTCATGAGACTCATTAATAAATAAGGTTTAATCTTAATTTGTTTTAATTGAAGTAGTTTTTATATGCTTTCAGTAAATCACTCTCTTATACTTTCTTTTACTTGTTTCTTTTTTATTATTGGTTTTTTTTTTTATTGTTCATAAAACAAATAGACCGAAACAACTTTTGAAATTTTTCTTAGTTCAAGAAACAACTGTATTAACAAAAGAGCTATAAATTGTTTTTAAGAGTTTGTATTTGCATAGATCTACATCAAGCGAGTTTGACTCTGGCAATAAAAGACCAATTTTTTTTTTTTGGCAAGTTTGAATGAATTTCTTGTTGAGATGTAGATTGCAAAGCTTGGATTGCAATTGCAAAATAAAAAATTACAATATGTTTTTTTGTTATTTTATTATAACATTAATTTTAATTACTGTTTTAATCAAATATATTGAACATAGTTTTTGCTAGACAACAACTTCAATCATAATTTTAATCAAACATATATTTTAATCAAACGAATCCAATTAAAAGTGATTTTTTAAAATTTATTTTTTAAAACTATAACCACAAAAGCTATCACAATACCAAACATAAGAGTTTAATGATAATATTAAATATTTAAATTCTATGAAGAAATAAAAAAAAAAGTTAAAGAAAAAATAAAAAAAAAATTTACTATTCATTTGAACAATGAAACTCCACAAAACAGACAATCATCTAACGGTTAGATGGCTTTTTTTGCACTTCTAGCCATCATTGGTTTCCAAATGAATCCAGAGGGGCACTGCTCTTCATTAAACTCCCCAAGCGATTTTCTTCTGTTCTTTAAGTTTGCTGGATTCAGTTAGCTAAGTTAATCCAGTTTAATTTTCTTAAAAGATATCGTTTTGGTTTTTCTATGCAAAAGCTATAAAACGACATTATTGTAGATAAATTTATAAAAATAAAATTCCTTAAATTTGACTTCCTTGTTTCTGCAGATGTTTTTCAGTGGTCATAGGAGGATGTTAGAACCATTGAAAAATACATAAAATAATTTGAAAAGTCACTTTCAACCTCGTTAACCAGCCATTGTCACCCCCTAATGACATCAATCTGCACAGCCTTTTCTTCTTCTTTTGTGTAAAAGGACAAGTGGGCTAGTATATCTACGTTTGAATTTCTTTCATTGCTTGACAAGAAACTGAGAAGACCTTGACAGAGTCACATGCAGAGGATTGAGGAATAGAGCAAGAGAAACCATTAAGCAAGAAGAAAAGAAGAAACAAACAAAATAAGCCTTTCGACTTGCAGTTTTGACCCGCCAAGCAATCTACTGTTTTAAGAAACAAGAGTTGCTGCTGACCATCCATCATCTTCTTTTATTTTCTCGACCCAAATTCATACCTTTCTTGAAAACGACTCTCTCCCTCTCTCTTCTTTTTTCTACACTTCTCGTGCCATAACTGTTTATCACTGGAGCAGTTAATATTAGCTTTCAATCAAGCACAGCATTTTTCTTATCGTTTTCGCCTTTTTGGTTTTGACTCGTCTACATGTATCTTTTGGTGGTGGCTGTGTCACTTTGTTCTTGCTAACCTCTCTCAGCACTACTGCTTCTTTGTCCAAAACCTACCACTTTCACATGGGATTGTTCAGAGCTAAAGGTGTGGTCTACAAGCCTGTGGAGAATGTTAATCTTGGCCCTGACAGTGATGAATTCTATCTGCAAGCCAATGTCAAAGGTTTGCATTTTCAATTCCATCTTCCATCATATACTTCACTTTCGATTGCTAAGGTTCTTTTGCATATAGCCTTATCACAGAAACAATCAAGGTTCAAGTTCAATATGGTAGGGTTAAGCTGATGAGTTTTTGCTGATGAGATATTTGTAGACAAGTTTCAGTGTTTTAATCTCGAAGCATTAAGATTCATTTACCATTCTATCATTTTATAGGCAGAGAATCTTGAACCAACATATCATAAATATCAAGCCAACCATGCTTGGATGTTCTTTCTCGCAAAATTCTCGACTTTTTGTTAATTTGGTACTGAAACTAACTGTTTGGACAGAGATTCTATCAAGTCAGGTTGCTTGAACAGATCTTCCTGCAGCAGAGTACTTTTGTTTGTTTGATTTAAATAATGTTTACAATTTATTAATCCTGGAAACAATGATAGTGAAATCACTTACTCTAGACTAGTTTCGTTGGGCTTCAGGTCCTTTCTTCATCATTTAATTAAAACCGGTCCTTTCTTCATCATTTAATTTAAACCATATTTACCAAAAGCAGAAACTTCAAGGCAAGCTATTGAAGTCTTGCTTAGCATATATGCCCTTCTGCATGTGCCTATACTTGCCTGAATATATTTGTTGCAGACATATGCTTGAGTTAATTTTCATGCTGTTTGGCTAATGTGTGCATATATATGCTAAAATTTGCGTCTGTTTCATAAGCTCCTCGCATGGCTGGATTTCCTGTCAAGATTTTCGCCTGGTTTCTCGAGTCGCGGATTTTTGGAACATTCCTGCTGTACATTTTGAAGAGAAACAATCTGATTCACAAGGTCTGTCTTTCCCATTTTTTTCATCGTGGTTTTTTTTTAGTAGTAGCTCAGTTCTTAATTTCGTTCATCTTATGAATGACCAATCATGCAATTACTAATTTGTTACATTTCCTTCCTAGTTAATTGTCAACATCTTCTTTCACTTTTGCATTTCTAGTTAATTGTCGGCATCTTCTTTCCCTTTTGCATCAAAATTTTACTAATCATTGAATATAATCAAAACCATATCAAGAAACATCACCTGTACTTTTCTGAATCATCTTTAAGGCTTAAACTACCCTAGGGTCCACATATTCCTAATTGTACATGGTAGTCGTTATTGGTGCAGCTAGGTTACGTGCATTTGCTGTCAGAGCCTTAAAACTTGTTTACATTTGTTACCCCACATGCCCCAATCCATCCACAGCTACCTTTTTCGTAACTTCACTTCAAAGCTCTCTTTTTCCTCACCAAACTTAAATCTGCAGAAGCATGTACTTAAATCTTTGTAATAATATTACCTTAAATGAAATTAAAACAAACCGATTATGATCCATTATAAGCTCCTAACGTGAAAAAAATTAACCACCAACAAATTATTCTGTGTCTCTTTGTCGGGGAATGGGACAAAAGAGTAATGTGTGAGTCTTAATGGTTGTACTTTTGTCTCAAAATACAGCCAGTCTATGTGAAACAAAACCTGCACTGTCTCATTCAATCTGTTGTCAAGAGTTCCACTGGATACCTGGCAGTAGCTTTACTGTTTCCTTATTATTATTCATAGGATCCAGTCCTCTCGAATCTACTGCCCATCAGAAGAAATTTACAAGACATAATTAACTAATCATATTTTTTAGTCCAAATATACAGAATGTGTGCATAATTCATTGAAATTTATTGATGCAGAATTATATTTTCTTTTGGTATTAGAATAATTTAGAGTCAGATATTGGATTACAAAGGGTTTTTGTTTCCAGTTAGAAATCTTACTTGCGAATGTTCTGACTAGGATTCAGCTATGAGCGCTTTTCATGTAGAATAATGTAAGCTTCCCAGTAGATATATATAGAAATGGTCTGAATTCATGAGCCATAATTCGACATCCATGTCACCTGGGGTTTCAAAAATGAAAGTCAAAATCAAACTGGCATGAACAGATATTCTATGTATACACATCTTGCAAGCTGTTCCTATGTATATTAGAATCACATTTTAAGGCCTCATTTTTCCTTCCTAGCAAGGACAAGCATTTATCTCACATTGAATTTTGATATTCTATGTCAAATACTCGTGAATGCTTGCAACTCTTGCAGCTAGTTACAAATGCAGAACTGAAGGAATCGCCTGTGTACGTCCCTATGCATCCATTTGAAGGTAGGTTCACTACCTTTAAGTTTCTAACTCTTATACTATCTTTGATACTGTTCACAAGCTGTAAATTGGTTATAGTTACAGAAGAGTTAGCATTGATTACGTCTTGAAGAGGAAATTCTGGTCTTACAAGATTTAAAACAATTATACCATTATCAGCCATTTGTATTTCTTCCATTGGAGTTCCATGAGAAAGATTTTGATTTGAGTTCATCACTGCAGAGCTCAATGAACAAGAAGTCAAGCACATAGATTCTGGTCTATCACCGTCTGAGCAAGTTCAGCAGGCAATTAACTGTCTGCCTCTGCCTTCAGAGAAAATTGTAAATGGATTGAAGCCATCTTTCCGTCGCTGGACAATAATGGATTATTCTAAAGCCTACAGCTCAGGAGAAATAACTCCATGCATGGTACATCATTTCTTAGCCATTTCTTTCATGAAATGCTCTTTTCCTTTTTTGTTTGAGGTTTCAAATGTAAGCGCTGTAACTTGCGCATACATTTGAAACCTCAAAGGTCTAATTACATGATTCAAAGAATTTCTTTCAGTCTCTTTTCTTGTTGCCGACAAGTTTGTCATGTAAATTATATCAATGCAGTTTATACTGCAGTTTTCCATAAGTTCTTGATGCTTTTCTCCTTAGCACAGGTTGCAGAACAATTAGTAACTGCCATCCGTGAATCTTCCAGTCCTCCAATGGACATGGCATTTTTTATTAATTATGATGCTGAAGATATTTTAAGGCAGGCTAAAGAATCAACTCGTCGGTATGAAAGAGGTAGTCTTAATTGAAACTCATGAGTAAATCTTTGCATATGAGAATATAGCAGTTTCATTCAACCCTCTTTCCATCAATGGTGCACTGTTTATCTCGTGAAAAGTATTGGGTCTGAATTTATTGATGGTCTCATTCTTCTAGTTCACTAGTTTATATTAGTCGCTTTGAGCATGCTCTGAAACTCCTACTTGTTCTGTTTCATTCCAGGGGAGCCAATATCAGCTCTAGATGGAGTTCCAATTGCAATAAAGGATGAAATAGACTGTAGCCCTTATCCGACAACAGGTACTTCATCAATGACCATGTTGTTTTATTCGAAAAATTGCTCCACTTGATTCTTGTGCTTATAAATCTTCTTTTTGTGTGTTTTACTGATGATGTAAAATTGAATTTTCTAGGTGGGACAAAGTGGTTGCACAAATTCAGATCTTGTAAAGGTGATGCTTGCTGTGTTATGCGTCTCAGATCATGTGGTGCTGTAATTATTGGAAAAACCAATATGCATGAGCTTGGAGCTGGAACAAGTGGAATAAATCCTCACTATGGGTAAGACTAATCTTCCTTTCTCCACTGATAAATTTGAATAATATCCTACATGAAACGTTGAAACTCGTAACCCAAATACATTACGATCTCTTGTTTCTTGTAACGTCATAAATAAATTATACTTATATGTTTAACGCATCTGAAAGATTATTAAAGACAATGATGGCATTTCCATAATTATGAATGTTGTAGGGCTACTAGAAATCCATACAATCCTGGCATGATCTCTGGAGGTTCATCTAGTGGATCAGCTGCTGTGGTAGCTGCAGGACTTTGCCCTGTTGCCCTTGGTGTTGATGGGGGAGGTAATTTAAATCCATCCTTAACTGGAAAACTCTATTGTTATCAAGCTGAGTTGAAGCATTCTCACTAAACGGTAATCTTTCTTTGGTTTTATATGTAGAATAACTGAATACAGTAGCTAATCACGGAAAAAGAATAACACCTGCAATTGCCATTTCCCAGTTTATGAAGTCCATTGCCATGTCAATAGGCAGACACTAACTTCATTCTTGTTTTAACTTCCCTGCGAGTATTTTCTGTAATTCCTTGAGCTAAGAAAATCAATCTTTCTTTTCTGCAGCAACCCAAGATTTCCTATGCAATTAAAATATTTCTTAACAAGTTAATAAATTTATGTTTGATGGAAGGTTCTGACGTTTATGCCAGAAAATTCTTCAAAATTGTTACTTATAGTACCATGTATCATGTCAATAATGTCTAAATAAATACATCTTTCATCATAATGTAATCAGGATCCGTGAGAATGCCTGCAGCTCTTTGTGGTGTTGTTGGTTTCAAACCAACTTTCGGGCGTGTACCTCACTCTGGGTGAGAGCTCATTTCTAGCTTGATTTCATTTCATAAATCTTTGGATTTCTCAATGTAGATGAGTTTTCGATGTTGTGAAGATAAATTTTACATTTTTTCAGTGTTCTTCCTCTGAACTGGACAGTTGGGATGGTAGGAGTATTAGCAGGCACGATAGAGGATGCGTTTATAGTGTCAGTGTCCTCTCTTAATTTGAACTTTTTATCTGAGTTCTAAGTGTCTGTTTGGATGCCATTTTATGATTTTCATGTAGAGTATAAAGTATCTTTTTTTTTATTTTCCAGTTATGCAGCTATAAATGGCCCACTTCCTTCCCATGAAACCTCTGCTATACCGCTGGTAAGAAACTGCTCCGCAGTTTTCTTTACAGGTCTGGGAACTCTTTGAAAATGGCCTTCTAGACTATTTCAGAGTAACATCTGACAAAAGACAATCTTTTCTCTCTTTGTTTCTGAAACTATCAGCCAAAGGTATACTTCCCACTGCTGCAATCAACAAATTCAGTGTCAAACGTCATATTGGCAAGATATGGGGAGGTTAGTGGATTTCTCAACCTTGGATTCGCTATATGTTGTTGTCTCAAGTTACTTTACACGCACCGGATCATTCTTCTGATTCCTTTCTTTTATTCTTTAACCACTAAACGGGTCCCTTAGTGGTTTAGTGATTGCGGTGATGATATTAGAACATGTTGTTCCCAAGCATTGCACCAGCTTTCTGAGAAGTTTGGGTGGAAGGTATGGCAATATAATATTAAATATTTTACAAATTTTGATCAAAATAAATATATTTTCTCGAATAGTATGTTGTTATTGTAAAGAAACTTGTTTACAATATTTTCAAGGAAGCTCTTCATTAGTTTCGTCCCTGTCCACTCTATGCTAATGTTTTATGGCCTCTTACATGCAAGACTGTAGATGTTACCATACCAGACATAGAATCAATGCGCCTCGCACATTACTTAACAATCGGATCTGAGTGCACTGCTGCACTTAGTTCTTATCTAGAGAAGTTGTATGTTACCTCTGGCTAACACATTTTCATCCTTCTTTTCAATAAAACATTTTAAAATGTGGATGATGATATTCTGTGCTCTTGAAATAGGGATAATGCAGAATCAGGATGGGATTTAAGGGTAGCACTTTGTGTATATGGTTCTTTCAGTGGTGAAGAGTATATAAAGGCTCAGAAACTCAGGTGCATTACAGCCTAAATTTATTTAATTTCTTTTATGCTTACAGTTGAAATTAAATTTGATGTTAAATCAAATGCCAGCTTCCTGTATCAGTAAATTCTGAGAATCTATCTTCAAATGCTGCAATAACATCATGATAAGCCTTCAAACGCTGCATTTTATATTAACCTTTCTGGTATTTATCTTGTGGTGACTTCTTGTTTCAAATACTCCATTACTGAAGCTTCGTGTTAAGTACATATCAATGGCAAGATTTTCTGTTCCACCCCAAATCTACACGGTACCTCTAGCGCTATTAGTTATCTATGACAAAGTAATTCTACTGTTTAGCTGGCCAGTTTTTCATTATGGTAAAGTGTCAGAGTCCTAAACACAGGTTAGTATATTCAGTTCTAGCAGCAGCGGGTTCATGCAAAAGTTGTTGAAGCTTAGGGCTATTTCCCTTCAAACCCCTGCTCGTATTCTGTAGTGAATTCTAGTATTATGTCATAATATACTTTTGTATAAATTCTATCAAAGTGTTCACAAGTCACTTTCATTGATTCTGACTTCGAGCTCATCTTTAAACTTCAATAAGCCAATCACTTGTCATCAGCATTTTGAGTCATCATCGAATACAGATGACTTCCCAGTGGAGTTTACTTGTTAGTTATTAGCCAGTCACTTACCATTTTGACTCCTACATAATTATTCATTTGGTTGTCCTCATTTCATGAATACGTGAATGATACAAGATTCTATGTATTTGCAGGAGCCGGCAGATGCAATTTCACAGGAATATATTTACAAAAGCAGATGTCATTGTCACACCGACAGTAGGGTATTGTTTTCTCCTTTTATTGGTGTTGTACACGATTCCCTATATTTGTTTTGAAGGGCTCAGGTTACTCTATATTCTTCTTGTTCTATACTGTAAAGCATCTTGGATGTATGAAAAAGTGAAGTTTGACATCAAAATGCTCTTCCATCTTCCGATGCTTAATGTTCATCTGTTCTACAAAACAGCGTAACTGCATACCCAATTTTCGATGATGCTCTCAAGACTGGTGAGCTGGACTACATTAATGGAGGTATGAAGTTCAGGACATAACAAGATTTTAACAGAAAATGTATCAAATTGCTTTACTGTACATGAAAGTAGCCAAATACAAATACAATTGAATAATCACTCAAACCATTTTCATTGTTGCAGCTGCACTAGTTCGGTATCAGATAGCAGGAAATTTTCTGGGATTGCCAGCAGTTACCGTTCCAGTAATGATCTTTATCGCTGTCTCATCATCATCGGTATCAGTTTTCTTCTGCTAACCTGAATTATGTATGACAGGTTGGATATGACAAAAATGGGTTGCCTATAGGCCTCCAATTTATCGGAAGGCCATGGTCAGAACCAACATTGATCCATATAGCATATGCTATGCAGGTATATTATCAGGTTCTGAGATTTAGATTTTTGTATTATTTCTCTCTTTGGCCTTCAATTTGAATATTTAAGTTTCGTATTAAAATGTTCACAAGCTTAACAGTGCAAGTATTCACAAATTTAGCCATATGCATGATATGCTATTCTAACTTTTTTCCGAATCCAGAGATGTATTTCCAAATAGCATTTAAATTGATTAATTAATCCATGGAGGAATCTTTTCTTGATCACTTGTACAATTGCAGCTAACCCTTGCAATGCTCCTGTGAGAAATGTGTTGAATCTTGAAGATCTTTTCATACGAGGCTCATGCTATTTATTCATAGAACTGATGTATCAAGTATTTTTGGTTTCAGACTCTCTGCGTTTCAAAGTACAGAAAACCACAGGTTTTCTATGATTTGCTCGAGAAAGATTAAATGGAAGAGGGTCTTTCAATTCTCAACGTGCTTCTACACCCTATCGTTTCTTCTTTATCTTGGTGAAATGTCAGAAACATTTTGGTGTGGATTACCTGTTTATCCATAGCATTTAGTCGCTGGTTATTCACATTTAAACCATGTATTTTACTTTTGTTTTTTTATATATATAAAAAAAACAATGCTGTTACATATTTATCATATTAATTATAACTAAAAGGAATCAATATTTTACTATAAACTGAATTATTATGAATTGTAAGTGCTTTTATTATAGATTGTATTGTTCGGTACTATAGGAGAATTACTATAGACTATGAGTGTTTTCATTGTGGATTACATTATTTGAGTTTGCTCTTTGCTAAAAACATTATGGGTTGGGGAGGTGTAATGGCAGAGATACCCTTACCACATAGAGTTGCAGAGACTACAGGGGGTGGGGTTGTCTTTTTGGTTGGGAAGAAAATGGTCAATTCGGATTTTGATAGGGCTACATGACCCAGGCTGCAGACACCTGGCGCTCGGCTTCAGGTCAGGACACTACGACCAGACCCGCACACCTAACAGCAGCCCAGCAAATAAACACCTCGTGTTGGGGTTGTCAAGGCCTGACGTTAGGGACAGCCAGCGAGCCTGGCAGCAGCACCAAGCTGCAAACACCTGGCATTGGGCTGCCATGCCCCAGGAGCTAGGAAACCCGCACGCCTTGCTGAAGACCTGACGACCAGGTTTGCATGCCCACGCGCATGGGTCTGCAGGCCCGCGCGTTGGGTGAAGACCCAGGCGAGCATGGGGTCTGCGGCCCAGCGCGCCTGACTCTGCAGAACCGCTTGCTGGTTGCAAACCTGCACGTTGGGGTCTCTTCTGACCCACGCCTTAGGTTCGCATACTCGGGCGGCTAGGTCTGCAAACCCTGCAGAAAAGAAAAATGAAAAAATAATAATAATAATTATTATTATTATTATTATTATCATTACCGTTAATAATTTTTTTAAAAAACAATTATTACTATAAAAACTTTAGCTAGACAAGTTTATTATTATTATTAATATAATAAATAGTATTATTTGTATTCTAAATATTATTACTTTTATTATAATTAAAAGTAGTAGTATTAAAATATTATTATTTGTGATATAAATATTATGATTTTTATTATAATAAATATTATTAATATTAAAAATAATATTATTTTTATTATAATTTGTATTATAATTAATATTATTCATATAATAATTAATAAATTTGTAGAAAATATTATTAATATTGAAAAACAATAATAAATTTGATTTAAATGGTAAAATTAAGAATTATTATTACTATTGTTATTATCATTACCTGATTTTAATAAAAAAATATTACTACCATCAAAGAAAAACATAAAAAAAAATTTAAAAGATTGAAAAATATAAGCACAGATAAGTTAAATATTATTATTAATATTATTAAAATTACAATAAATATTATTACTATAAAAAAAAACATAAATTTGATTTTAAGGATAATCAATTATTATTATTATTGTTATTATTATTATTACTACTACTACTACTAACTTGTGTCAGACATATCTTTCAGACTCAAGAACTTAGGGTTGGAGGGTTCGTCTGACCCAAGTTGCTTGGGAGAGGCAAGGGCGCAAATCCAAGTCTCTTGGGTCTTCCAACCCCGCCAGGGCAAAGTCACTTGGGTCAGTGTTCAAATCCAAAGCTATTGGATCCGGTGTCCGGACCCAAGGCCCTTGGATCTTGCGTCCCGACTCAAGTTTAATGAGTCCGGATTACAGTCAAACCTAAGATTCTTGGGTCTGTAATAATAAAAGGTCCAAAGTTCTTTGATTTTTTTTATAGATAAACCCAACACTCTTGAATTTTATATTTTTTTAATATTTTTTATGGGGAAAAAAAGATACGCCTTGAGACACCGTCTTTTTTTCACCTCTCCAAAACAGCCAAACCGCACAGATCATTTTGTTCTTTTTTCGTTGCAAATTCCCTATTGGATTGTTGCTTTCGTCTTTATAACCAGCCAAACAGGTGTGAGAAGCCACGAGACCTCGTCAGTTCAAGAGGAATACATCCATATTTGTCGAAGTTTCTAACATGCGTGTGGATACACGCAAATGCAAACCCATACACGCGAACACTTGCACACAGGGATAGGGATGTGCAATGTATAAACGTATGAATCTGAAAGGCACCAAATGATAGCAGGAAGAACATTATTTCTTATGTATAAATATATTTTTCCATGGATGATCTGTTTGTGCAAGAGGTGATATGTATATAAATACAACTGCAGATTCAAAAGAAGGAATCTGCATTTTTTTTATGACAAGAATGAATGCTTTACAATGGAAAACTTATTACCTAGTGGATTCCTTAAATGTCATTTTTAACATATACTAGTTTTCATTGGGAGCCCTACTCTGACCTCTGGGGAAAAACTTTCCAAACCCACTTCGGGTTTTTTCAGAAACAAAGCTCGAGTTTAATGATAATGACGACTCCCAATCACCGCCATTCTTTAATCTTAAAGCACCTCCGGTGACCTGGATAGCCTCAGAATCTCTACTTGAAGATTGATTTCCAAGATCTAATCTCCAGCGTTCACCATTCTCATGATCCTTTGATTCTTCACTACTGACATCCGATGATTTATCAGAATCAAGCAGGTCTTCCAAAGTTGCAAGAGATTTCAATTGAAGACCAAGAGAAGATATGGTTTTCTGGCACTCGGCAAGTTTACTTGCAGCAACAGCTAGCTCTTTCTCCTGCGCCATGAAACAGAAGATATGAATACCAAATTAAGAAAGCAGGTTTTTTAGCAAATTACTCCTGTTCTTTAACCCAGTTATGTTTAACAGATCAAGTCATGATTAGCGTGCATCCAGATATACAAAGATTTTAGGTATCTCACATCAATCATAACTGTGATACCAATTGGTTTTTACAAGACCGAATATGATTCTGACAAAGGATGTCGTTGAAAAATTCATGAAAGGAAATCTGAAAGTGGCTTTGAAACCTTTTTTTTTCTTGTAAAGGTAAAACTGCACGTTTTAATGGAAATTAATCCAAAAGCATGATAAAGAAAATATTTTAATCTCTTTGAGATATCGTTTCTAATAATTTAATCAAGTGGCTAACTAAAAGAAAATTATTGAAAAGAACAAAAGTGCAACAGGGACCATTGCTTTTGTAGAACATTTGCAATATGGAAGTTAATTTGAAATGGACAATGAGTATAAGATATTAGATGGAGAGACTTGAGTTTGCAAAATTTAAGTTTAAATGGCTTGTAAATCGGCAAGCAAGAGGGAATATCAACAATGGTATTTCTAGTCTAAACATTCCCTCTCATGAGACTTTGAAATTTGAAAAATAAATAAATAAATAAATACCAGTTGAATTATCCCAGAATGCAGATCACTATGAAAGAATTCAGGACATTTTTATTCCAGAAAAGTACAGTGACGGTAGGTTTATTTATCAATTAAATTCCACAATTTGGGTTTTGCATATAACAATGCAGGGAAAGGTGAGTTTGAATCTTCATTTTATAGCCTTGTATTTTTCACAATACATTTGCCATTCTGTCAAGCATTGGCTTTAAATGGTCAAATAACAAACAAGCAATAAAAATTTGTGAATTCACAAAATCAATGTTTTAAAGAAATCTGTTATGTGTTCTAATTGGTGAGCTTCACGCCACAATTTAGTTGACTTGGCTTGCTATAAGTTGCTGTAACAGAGTATTGCGGCAAAGATGAAAAATGCAAGGGGATCAATATGTATTGCAGTTTTAGGCACCAAAGACCATGTAAGTGGACTCAATTAAAATTAAATGCAACGTTTATGAATTTGAAATGGGAATAGATATCGAGCTTCAAGTGAGTCTTAAGATACTGACCTGTGTTATCTTCAACTCTTCGTTAAAGCTGGCAATACGCTTGCGCTCAATCTCATGCTGGAGCTCAACTTCACATTTCATTTTTGAGAGCTCATCCTCCAACTCCTGGCTCTTTGCAGCATTTTCAGCTGACAAAGCACGCTCCTTCTCAACCTCTGCATCTAATGAAACAATTTTAGAAAGCAAGGTTTTGATCTCAGCTTCAGCAATTCTGAGTTGTGATTCTGTCTCTTTTCTCTTTGAATCAGATCGCATTATCTCTTCCTCTCTAGCTTGTCTTGATTCATTTGCAAGAGTCAACAGATCTTGCAGCTCCTCCATCTTTGCATCTGCTTCCTTCAGCTGACTCCTTAATGTCTCAAGCTGCCTCTGGCATTCAGTCAAGGCCATTTCTGATTTAAATTTTTCTTCTTCCATCTTATCCAACTTCTCCTCCAGTTCAGTAGTCCTGTTAATGATGGATTCAAGTTCTTCTTTCAATGGGTTTCCACTACCATTTCCTTTATCTGATACAGGTCCTGCCTCAAGGTAAGAAATTCCACTTTCTGTATCTGGCAAAGCTGCAAGTCTTTCCATTTCCAGAAAATCATCCATGAGATTAATTTCTAAAGAAGGGGCCATTACGTTTCTTCCAATAGGCCTCTGCTTCTTGGATTGATCAAGTTCGGTAGCATGAGCACATGCCCATGAGTCAGAGCAAATTTGATCACATTCATTCATTTCCAAGCCGCTCCTCTTGCATGAATCACTTTCAATTGCCAGTAGCCTCTCCCCATTATCGGATTGGCTGTCTGTGAAAGACTCAGCACAAATTGAAGAGGCTGTTAAAGATTTATGATCATTAGCAGCTGATGCTTTACGAGCAATGGCTTTCAACTTGCGACACTCAGCTTCAAGTTTAGCAAGCTTCTTTATACTTTCCAGTTGTAGTTTGCTTGCTGTTTCAGCAGCCTGGGTGCTCAAGTCCCTCTCCAAAATTCTAACCTGTATCTCCTCAGCTCGAGAAAAGAGCTCACGCTTAAGGGACAAATTCTCTTTCTCTACAGCATTAAGCTTTTGCCATAACTCAGAATCAGCTGACACAGTGGCATCACTTTTTGCAGTTTGAAGTCGAGCCTGGAGCTCAATGAGCTGGGCCTCAAGCTCAGACTTTGTTGATTCCCATTCGCAAATTTTCTTGGTAACAGCTTCATTGATCCTTCTCTCTTGCTCTTCTCTTGATTGTCTTAGCTGCCTCACACACTCCTTAAGTGCTGCATCCAGATGAGAAACTCTATCTTCAAGTCCAGAGTTCTTCTTAGTACCAGCCTCAATTTGTTGCTTTAAAGCTGACAGTTCTTTTTCAGCTTTCTCCCACCCTAGAATTTGAGGCAGAAAAATTAATAATAGCTGATAATACAGATATTTGAAGAAGGTTATAGATCGCATCCTAATTAGGATAAGAAAAGGGATGGTGTTGGAAAAAAAAAAAAAAAAAGAGGTTTGTGGACAATCTCTAAAAAATGCCATCGATTGTTTTCTTTTACTTTTTTGTTTTTTTTTTTAATGGCCGGGTTACACCATAGAGAAAAGCCCTCCTTCAGCTTTAATCCCTCCCTGCTCTTATACCTATATCATGGGAGGGATTTAACTGGTATCTCGGAACAACACTAGCTTTACAAACTGGGGTGGCCTTGATATATATTTTTTATTTAACAAGTTTGTATTCTTCTAATTTAGAAGAAACCAAACACTAGCTCAACCTTGAATGAGAGCAGGAAAAAAATCGAATAAATACCTGAAACTGCTTCTTCTGCAACTTTGGCATGCTGCTTTACCAACTCTTCTTTGGCACTAAGGTTCAGGAGAGCAGCAGATAGTTTATCTGTTAAGGTCCTCACATTGTCTCTAATGTCTTCATCAGTAAGTAAAGCTTCAGATGTAACTTCTGGTGATTGAGGATTATGAGTTGGATATACCTTTGCCAAGAAGAAAGAAAGAAAAATCAGAATTTCTCCAGCATCAATTAAAACAAGGACACAATGATATAATGGAGAATCAATAAGACAATAAGATATTCAATTCTCAGTTTCAAAAGCTTACCAGAGTTTTTATATAGATACAGGAAAAGGAGTGGGCATCCTTTTAATAAGAATAGGAATTCCAACCTACTAAACAGAACCTAAAATGAAACTAAATTGATTGTAGAGAGTTAAACTGCAGGTGCCAGCCTAATAAATTAAGATTCACAGAACAAAAATCATCATCCCTGATCCATGTAGAATCAGGATGGTGAAGAGACTAAGTGGGTGATGTAATATGAAGATTCAAGCCAAGCGGAATTCTATTGGTTAAGATTCAAAAAGTATAGGTATCCTCATAGACAACTGCTCAAGTGATCGTAAACACCCATTTCACCTTCAGAATGGAAAGGAACATTTTTAAAATATGGATATGGTCCCACATGAAACTGCTGTTAATTCTAATTGTGCTTCTTCTTCTTCCACTGAAACTGAATGGATGATGCATGCCTTGCAGAGCAGATGCAATCCATACTAGAGCATATTTCAGATGGTTGAAGAAATTTTTTTGGGCAAGTTTGAAATTTTTTTTAGCTATGTCCAAGAAGTTTCAAGTCAAGTAGGAGCTAGCCCCAGCAACATCCAAGAATCCGTAGAGCAAGTATTAAACCGTGTTCAATCTTCACATCACAATGAGGAGGGTAGCAGACAGCAACACTACAAGTGAAGAGCCTGAGCAACTAGCAGACATTAAAGAAGATGCTGACGAAACTTTATGAAAGAGATGGGATTGTTGGAACTGCAAAGAGTTCAAGGAATTGAATTCACTATTCAAACTTTACTCCCTCTATTAAGGAGAAGATGGACTCAAGCCTAGGCCATAGATTCATACTAGTCAATTTAGAAATGCTCATTTATATCTGAATTGCTTCAGCCAACCTCCAGAATTAAAGCTGTAGAAAAAAATGCTCATAATTTTTTGCAGTGATATTCTGTCAGAAGGCAAAACCAAACAAGCACTTCAAGCGAGCAACACCTTCACGGCCTAACAAGACAATACAAAATAAGAAGGATTCTGCTTGGAGGTGCGGGAAGAAACTATCCTAGGATAAGAACAGCAGGATTCGTTTGGGAAATTTCTTTTGAGAGTATTTTTTGTGAACTCAGAAAGATGAGCAAAAGGACATAATTTGAGACCAATCTTAAGAGTGACAGGACATGACAAATACGGCACAAAAAGAAAATCCTAAATTGGGAAAATCCATTCCAATATCCAAAGATCACTCCCATTTGCTCTTCTTTCTCTCTTTTTTCAATTAACAAAGAGGTTCAAGGGGTAGCAATGCGCAAGAAACTCAAAACCCAAAATTGAACCAACCTGATCATCAGAGAATCTTTCAGAATGAGAAGAGATGGATCCTGAACTCTCTGTCTCCCCAGGACTCTTCTCTGAAGACTTCCTTCTCCATAACCAACTCCTCCTGTCCATCTCCAATGCCACCAAAGCATCACTATCCCCTCTCACAAAAATCCATTATTTTCATTGTGTAGCTACAAATAAACACAAACACCCAGCATCATTAAAGAAAAAACCAACAATCTTAATCCTAGGATATGACCACCAAACCAAGTGTCTGCTTTGAAAACTCAGTAGTTCAAGGATACCAAACAATGTAAGCAAGCAAACGGAAGAGGTCAAATCCAACTGTTACAAGCAAATAAAAATGAGTAAACTTTTTGGTAAAATCTTAACTTTGCTTTGAATTCACTCTCCACAACCAATCTAAAAACAACGTCTCAACTTTTTGCAGAAAATCATGTTCATCCAAAGATGGATATTATTGATAACCCTTTTAAAGCTTGGTTCTTTATCTATCAGCAATTACTTGAGACATAAAGTTTTGAACAACTCATCAACTGGGCACCTACCAAATCCCCAAGTTTTACGCCATGAAATGAGTGTCATGGAAATAAAGAAGAAAGCCGTAGATGGATAGAGAGAGAGTCAGAGAGGACCGCATGAGAAAAGCTCTACACTGCCTAGTAGCCAATAATAGCCCCATTTCTCTTCAACAAAAATATCTATCTAACAAAATTAAGGCACCGATTGTTTTTTCCGTGCAGGATCGCTTCTGAAAAGATTTAAAGTTTTTTTTTAATTATATTTTTAAATAGTTATAATATAATGATATTAAAAAAATATTATTTAATATATTTTTATTAAAAAAATACTTTGAAAAATAAAAAAAAATAAATAAAATAGTTAAGACAATAATACTTATCTCAAAAAATCAAAAAGTTAAAATTATTAAATTATTAAAACAACTAAAAATCATGATGGCCGGTTTAACAATTTAATATATTGTTTTAATTATTTTATATTAATTTTGATTCTTCGAGTGATTAGTGTTAACTATATAAAATGGATGCGAGTTTAACTTTAAAAGGCCTGTTTATTGGTTATGGTTGTTTTTTAAAATATTTTTTATGCTGAAATGCATTAAAATAGTATTTTTTTTATTTTTAAAAAAACTTATTTTTGAGATCAGCGCATCAAAACGATCCAAAACATATAAAAAAATTAATTTTTAACAAAAAATAAATTAAATTTTTAAAAACATGATTTGCACCGCATTCCCAAACGTTATCTTTGTGTCTTCATTTGTGTTTTTTTAAAACGCAATTAAACTTTTTTTTGTTTGTTTTTTTATATTTCTAGAATTTTTTTAATTTTATTATTAAATATTAGGTTAATGGTAATCAATTTTAATATATTTTATCATAGAATAAAGTATAATATAATAATTGGAGTCAATAAAATTTATAACCCAATTCAGAATTTAGTAAAGTGATTAAATATTAATTAAACAATCTAGTCAGTTTTTCAATTTTAAACTATTATATTAAATTTAATAATAATACCAAAACAATCTTGACCGTCTAAATATTATTTTTTTACTATCCAAATTTGGGTCCATGCGATAAACCAGTGAGTTTGAGGTTTCTATAAAAATAAAGAAGGGAGATTTTTTGGATAAAATATTGACCGATGAAAAAAAGTTGAATAGCAAAGAACACAAACTGTGCAGGAAGATCTGAGGAATGTCGGTATAAAATGCAGCTGTTTAAATCGCCAGATTTTTTTTTTTTTTTTTGTGATATTTTGAGAATCTCTTCTTTTCAAGATTTTGATATTTTTGTTTTCTTTATTCTATTAATTAACGAGAAGTAGTAAAAAAAAATAGTGTAGGGCCAACTGGAAGACTAGAGATATTGTCCTACATTAATTTTTTGATAGTAACAGGCGAAAGAATAAAAAAGTGAAATTAATTATTGTATTTTTTAAATAGACTTTTTTATTTGATTATTCAAATAAAAAATGGCTTTATTCCCTTCGATTGATGTTGGGATGTGAGTGCCCGTTGCCTGGTTACATGTCCTTCTCTCGTTTTCTTCTTTCCCATGCTTCCTTGAATAAAAAAAAAAAGAAAAAGAAAAACAATATTAATTCTGGAAATATTTTATCTTCAAGGTTGTAATTATTGCTTAATGGTTTCAAAACACCATGTAAGCAAACTTTATAGTACCATGCATGCATGATTTTTTTTTTAGTTTAATGTTGGTATCTGGACCAGTTTACACGTTCCTCGACTAATCTTACGGATCCTGAAGTTAACGATCATATAAGTCTTTAATGGTCTTGAGGTTTGTGAGACTCAAACTGGTGATCTTTAAGGAACAAACTTAGAGTCTGAACAGTTAAGCTACACCCCGTAAAGTTTGATATTATACTATAATGTGGTGTTTGTAGCATGTATTAATCATTTGAAGGTATAAAAAATGAATAATTAGAAGTTTTCTTCTTCTTCTTTGTATTCTTGATCGAGCGGATACGTGTGAGGTTGATGGGATTTTTTTGTCGTGGAAATGCAACCTACGGATAAAATATATTTGAAACGATGAATGGTGGCGTTAGGGCTGAGCATTTCTGGTTCGGTCCGGTTTTGAATCAAAATAAACAACCAAACCGAATTATTTTTTTTAATTTTTTGAACCGAACCGAACCGAACCGAAAACCGGTTCAAACAGATTAATTTCGGTTCGGTTCTGTTTTTTTCCCTTCCAAACCGGTTCAAATTGATAATTAGTGACTGGGAAGACGAACCCGATGTCTTTTTTCTCATCTCCTCGTTCAGAACATCACTCTTAGCTAAGTCATTGATATTACACCATTAGAGGCTGAGTTAGACAGTGACATTCTAAACATCTCCTATAAGTTTGGTAAACTTCCAAGAAGCCATAATCCATGTATCTCATCATCAAAGTTAATACCCATTGCAGTCAACTCGTTAATAATTCCTTGAAACTTGTTAAAGTGATGTTTCATCTTGGTATCTCAATGATATCATCTGCTTTATCGCATATAACTTTAGGTTTACAGAGAGTAAAGGGAATCAAAGCAGAGACTAGAGAGTAAAGGGAGAAAAATCAAAACAGAGACTAAAGTAATAGTAAAGGGAGAGATATGTAGAGAAAGGAGTAAAGTGAGAGTAAAGGGAGGGAGAGATATGCAGAGAAAGGGGGGTGGGGCGACTGATGGCTGAATGTGACTTTAGGGTTAGAAAACATTGTATTTATAGTTGTTTTTTTTTTAAGTTCTGGCTGGTTGAACCGGTTCGGTTTGGTTCAATCGGTTTCAGACTTTAGAAACTGAAATCGAATCGAACCGGAATTTTTTTGTGATTTTTTAATCGGTTAATTCGGTTTTTTTATTATTTTTTTTCTGGTTTTCTCGATTTAATCGGTTTATCGGTTTTTTTGCTCACGCCTATATAACGTTATGCATAGCATTTCTCATTATAAAAAAGTTACTTGACATGGAAAGCATTTTTTAATGAAATTTTTTATTTATTGTTATTTTTTTAAGAATGGATATTTTAATTTGAGATCTTTTAAATAAGATATCAACATAAAGAATTTAAGCTACATCTCATTGAAAAAAAATACTTACTATATCAATATTTCACAAGATTTTTTTTTTCAAAAAAAAAGACCTTAGCCTTTGATTACCTTTTCCACCCTTAAAATTTTAATAATAATAATAATTTCTAGAAAACAATAATATTT
>Ga0307515_10008199_pt1 | contig 20446 bp, 2 predicted proteins | sample 17_EM_MG_FD_194513 | JGI IMG/M metagenome (GOLD analysis project Ga0307515, IMG submission 194513) | Populus trichocarpa ectomycorrhiza microbial communities from riparian zone in the Pacific Northwest, United States - 17_EM | ecosystem: Host-associated > Plants > Roots > Unclassified | place...
CAGACAGCATTGTGACTTCCTATCTGAGAGGGACCGCGTCCACCACCACATATGGCATTCCACGTGGGGACGACGGCAAGCTCTTTGGATTAGAAGTCTAGTGCTACATATACAGGAGATACGTAGGAATATACTACAGCTACTTAAGAACCGCCAGCTGCAGAAGAACAACCAGCTGTAAAAGAACCGCCAGTAAGACCAACGAGACAGCAGAAGAGAACCAGGTAGTATTAAATAGCAAGGGGAACCAGGCAGTACCGGAAAAAGGCAGGACAGCTAGACTTAACGCATAGGCCAAAGAGTGGCAATAAAAAGCAAAAAGGAGTGGCAAAGGTCTCGGAAAGTTATGTGTAAGGACGTTAAGCAAACCAGCGAGCCAATTAGACAACTTTGACTGACGGTCGGAGATACCCAATATTTCTACTACCTGCGCACGAGCATGGCCAGAGCTTTATTGAAGATGCAAAGACAATAAGCCAAGAGCCAATTAATCAGATGGAAACGAGATCTAAGGCATCTAGCAGTAGAGGAAGTTAGCGCTGCCCTTCAAGAACAGAGACAACACCGAGCAAGGCCGCAAGCACACGAGATCAGATCTGCCCTCGAAAGCTTCCTATTCTGGCTTAGCTTTATCTTCTTTCAAGTCATCCGGATTATATTAGCGGCAGCTCAAGAGGCGTTCTGTTAAGAAGTAGATATATACAGAAGCGTAAGGCTTGGCAGCACCCTACCGCGCGGAACGACAGCAGGCCGAAACGGACAAACGCATTAAGACTCGGTGGCAGTGCTCTCCCAGGGAAACCCCCCCTTAGGCGTCAAGAAGCAGGTGCCTTCCGTTAGGGACACAGATGTACAAGTAAACCAGCCGCAGCATGCACGTACCAAAGTACCACCAGGACAGCCATCTGGGACACCCGCTGTTAAGACTACGGCCATGCAAGCAGACCTACCGCAGCGTTCACCTAGGACTGATAACCATCAGCAGACGAAGGATAAGAGCCTGCAAGCTCCTAAGGAAGCTCTAGATGCACTATCCTATAACTAGCAGTCGACGGCTCGAGATAAGATCTATATCATGGTTCAGCCTATACTAGCCCTAGGAACTGCTGGAACTCCTTACTTTATAGGACAGAATGTATTACAGTTTATCGAGTAGTACGAACGGCTATGCGCCCGATATTATATAATGAGCAAGGAGAAGTACCAGGGTCTTCCGGAATACTGCGATTACTAGACAGGAATGTGGATCCGAAGTCTGCCTAAATTTACAGCTGGCAATTAGACGGAGCTCGTGAGGAAGCTTAGGGCAGAATACCAAGGAAGTGACCGCTTTCGTAAAATGGAGACGGTAGAATTCTTGGAGGCCTACGTACTATAGTGTAGGAGCAGCCCACCTAGCGTGCGCGAGTACTGTAGGCAGTTCACACTGATCTCCCAAAGTGTAACCGACTACTTGGACTGTGCTGAAGACACAAGATTGCAGCCTTCAAGCCTGCATCAGCACTACCCTCGTATACCTCGTATACCTCGTATATCTTATATTACCCTGTTTCGACTACGTATTAGTTTACCCTTTTATTTTATTACCTATACCTTCTTCATGTATATATACTACTTGATTTCCATAGATTTACAATTAAGTCGTTCATTCAATTCTTCGCACTGCAAAGCTTACACAAAGGGTTACGGAGGCAGGCAATCTAGGGAACGCTTAGCGAGGGTACTGGTTTGTAAAAGGACTTCCGCTTAAATATTAAAGGTATGCTATAGCTAAAACGGGAGCTAATCCAGATAGACGAGAGTCCTTTAACTTCCATCAGTTATAGAGAGCCATAGAGGACAGGCTTAGTTCATATAAGGGCGCAGATCGTCTGTCAAAAATGGACCCCGAGGAGCAGAGCCTTCGTCAACTGGTTAAGCAGTTCTGTAATTAGCAGCCAGTTATAAGCAAAGATGCTACCCTCCAACCACCTGCGATCTTTTAGCCAAATAAGACAGCTGACGCCCGTCAAGCCAGCCAGAAAACGGACCTAGTTAGACCAGGTGTACGCGGAGGAGCCCTAGTTCAGCAGCAGTCGCTTACTATGAATCAAGCTACAGTTCAAAGCCTAGCACAAGGATATGGCCTGGCACCAGGATACGAAGACTGGTAGAACAGCACCCGACCTCCGCAGGACTCTCGATATCCGCAGGACTTCCGATATCCGCAAGATTCTACTGCCTTTGGACGACCGCAGCGGGACGCACGGGGTCAGCAGGATGGCACGCGATCTGGCCCGGGCCGATGGACCTGTTTTGGATGCGGAGGAAGTCACCGTTTTACTGAGTACGAGTATTAAGGCTTAAAGGATCTTATTTAGTAAGGACTTGTACATCTGTCTAATTAAAGAAGACTGGTAGCTGGGACATGCGATCGACCTAGACCTAAACTCCCGTGGCTCGGCAATAAAGGACGATTAAAAGGTATTAAGAACTGGCTCCATACGTACTAAGGAGCAGACCTAGACAGACCAAGGAAAGAATAGACGTAGCAGCGGGCCTTCCATAACGGAGCAGCGCTAAAGATTAGTGACGAGAAAAGTATAAACTGGGGGGACTACTATCAAAATCGCATAACCTTTAGAGACAGCAGGACAGCCACTAAGCCGTAGGAGAATAATATACAACCAGGAGATTATATACAGATTAGGTCACAGCCTACGAGTAAGACAGCTAAAGCTAGGGAGGACTACTATTAGAATCGTCCGACCCTTAGAGACGGTCATTGGAGACGGACGCTTAAAGCCATTAATCCGCAGCAGGCTCCGCAGCAGGCTCTGCAGCAGGCTCCGCAGCAGGCTCCGCAGTAGGTATAGGATGTTCGACTAGGGGACAGTCAAGTTCTAAGGTGGGGGAGGGGACGCAGGTAACGGCCGCATAAAAGATTTCTATTTGTCTGCTTAGTTACAGTATTTCCTAAGGCTCCTTTTCTTATTTACTTTCTTAATCGCAACGCGTCAAGACGCGTTAGTCGCGATGACCTGCTATAAAGATGTCAGCTTAGCTCACCGCCTATCGCCAAGCCAATAGCGATTTTCCATGCCCGGCACGGAAAATCTTGATTGGTCCATTCAGCAATAGAGCCGGCAGAACTCTACACCGCCCCTGGAATTCGAGGATGCAGCTGCATGATAAGAACGGTACTAAGAGCCTCAATTAATCGCACGGATACAGAGCCGATTATACGATGCAGAGCTAGATGCAGAGCTGTACGCAGAGCCTTAATCGAATGACTGTACGGAAGCCTTGGTCTCGAATAACTGCACGGAAGCCACGACTGGTCGAGGAATCGAATCAAGCCAGAGCCTCGATGTTAGTACGTCGCCGTCACTGAATCGAATCAGTCGAATGTCGTCAAATTAGAGCCTTCGACCGGGCCGACCTTGTTCCTTAATCGAACGACAACTAATCGCAGCATAACTGCCACTGCCATCCGAATTTAGTACTGCGCCAGCTGCATGATGAGAACGGACACCGCGGCAAGGAAGGGACCTGTATAAGGGCAGCAGCATAATACCGGAAAACAAGCACCGCGGAAACGGTAAAGCAGTATATAAAGAGGCACTGCAACAAGAGAAGATAAGGATGCTTCGCAAGAGGTCGTACACGGGGCACAACTGACTACGATAAACCCAAGCCATCCTTATGCGACTAAAGACAGAATTAAGCCGCATCTGGCCAAGCTAGTGAAGGACTTTGTTAAGGATTACAAGGGGAGCAGGAATTAGACGTGTAGGAGCCAGCACTTCTTAGGGATTGTTTTGACGAAAGGACTGTATTATGGACATAAGGGCAAGGGATATGCGACGGAGGTAGTCATAATAGCTAAGAAGCTGTTACCGGATGGCTTCGAAGATACTAAGGACGACTTAGATGAAGCGCAGAGCCAGCAGGACAATGACAAAGAGACTGGAAGCAGAAGACAGTCCCTGGAAGGCTCTTAAGCTAAAAGAAGATTAAGGACACGTGAGCGTATTACCAGCAGCGAGGGCAAAGGAGCAGCCGTAAAGGCCTAAGATGCGCCAAAGAAGCCAAGTGCAAAGACGGCCCAGAAAGAGAAGAAAGCAGCTATCAAGAACGTCCCAGAAAAGCACTAGGCCTGTGGTAGTAGTTCAGAGGAAGCTGCCGTTAGCGCTCGCGAAGGAGGAAGTCTTGAAACAGGTCTCTAAACTGTGACGATGGTTCTGGAAGAGTCCTCCACGTTCGTTGCCTGCTTACATAAGCAGATTCCCTTTGGTTCCTTTTTGGACGACGTCCGTAAGCAACCACCTATGACTCCGTAGGTATAGGCCTATATAAAGGCCTATATTCGTCGTAGATAGATTCCATAGATTTATTCATTCTCTTATCCTCAGATCCAGTTCATCAAACTGGACGTCTAGAGGATACCGAGAGCCTTGGTTATACGATACAGAGCCTTAATCGATTGCATGGATGCAGAGCTTTGACAGAACAACTGCACAGCTAGAGTCTTAATCGATTGTCCGTAGATGCAGAGCCTACGGATGCAGAACCCAGATCGTACGCACAGCAGAAGACACCTTGAGTCAAGCCAGAGCCTCAGTCAAATCCTGATCAGTCGAACGCTGCCTCTACAGTCAAGTCGTCAAATTAGAGCCTTCGGTCGGGCCGACCTAATACCCTATTTGAACGTCAGTCGATCGTACGTTATCACAGTCAAATCGAATCAGTCACCGTCGCCGTCAGACGTCTTCGATCGGCAGTTAAAGATGCATCACCGCAGGCACGCAGGCACGCAGGCACTAGACCTAATCAGGAGACCAGTACACGGCCGGAAGAACGTCGGAAACACGGTCAATTAACGTTTTGGAGCCTCAGCGAGAGCCTCTTCCCTTAACTGCCCCCCCCCTTGATTAATCAATTGCCGCCCGTCTTGACGCCCGTGGATTAGTCTACTAGAACGATCTTTCCTGTAGATATAGATACGGAGCTTTACACGGAGTCTCACACGGAGTCGTATAGAGAGTCTATGGATATGGAGCATATAGGTGCAGAGCCTTGATTGGATAGCTTGACTGGACGCCTATAGATTCGAAGCCTTGATCGAACGGCAGATGCGGAACCTTGACCGATCGGACGTCTACGCGGAAGCTTTGATCAATTGTCTACGGATGCAGAGCCCCAGTCGTACATGCAGCAGAAGACACCTTGAGTCAAGCCGGGGCCTCATCAAATCTCGATCAGCTGAACGCCGTCTCTGCACTCAAATCAGGACAACCAGGGCCTTTGACCGGGCCGACTTTCTACCTTAATCGAACCACCGACCGATCAGTTGCAGCACGTCGTCGCCGACCAATTAGACAAGTCTTCGGCCAGCAGTCAAGGCAGCCATACACGTATACACGCAGACACGGACGCAGAATATACAATACAGAGCTATTGATGCACAGCTAGATGCACAGCTAGACGCACAGCTAGATGCAGGGCCTAGTGCAAAGCCATAGGCAGAGCCTTAACTAAGAAGCTGCGTATGATACAGACCGATACAGAGCCAGATGTAGAGTCTTAATATTAAACGGCTAACCAAATGACCAAACCAAGCCGGAGTCTCTGCTATCTTAATTAGCTGCCCCGCCATCGCCGCTGCTGCTGCCACTATTCCATCCAGCTATTTCGTTCCTGCTGTCTCGGCCAACTGTTCCGTCTCTACTGTTCTATCTTACTGCGCCGGATCTGTACCGCTGCTAGATCTGCTAGATCTGCTATATCGTCTAACTGTTCCGACCGACCTGTTCTAGGCCTAATGCTATTTTGGCTGTTCTACTGTTGCTCTCCCGACCGCCAGACCCTACCGTTTTAATCGCCCCGCCGCCGCCTAACTAGCTGCCTCCGACCGACTGCTACCGACCGTTCTGTTATTAACCGTTCTGTCACTGCTGCTACTGCTACTGCTACTGCTGCTACTGCTACTACTGTATCAACCGACTGCTACCAACTAACTGCTATCGACTGTCTGCCGCTACCGAGATTTCTGCTACCAAAAGTTCTGCTGCCGGATGTCCTACTGCTTACTAACTATTAGCGAGTTCTTCTGCCGACTGTTCTACCGCCGACTGTTCTATTTTATTTTACCGCGCTGACTGTCTACTTTTATTATTATTGCTACTACCATTACCGCTACCGTTACTGCCGTTACTGCTACCGTTATTATTTCTAGTTTACTGCTATCCTAGTTGCTGGATTAGATCTTAGCTATAGGTAACGGAAGGACGCTGTAGAACAGTTCTATAGGAGAGTTGAGGATAGGGTTATCTGAGTTCTTTTAGGGCTGTGCTTTCCTTTTTCTATTCTGCTTTTGCTTTACTTTCGTTTGGCTATTCTTCTATAGTATAGAACGTTAGGGGACAACGTTCTTAGTGGGGGAGGTATATAGTGGGGTAAAATGGGCTACTGCTTAGTGCCTTAGCATTTTCCTGTATATATCGAGCCTTCGGCTTCTCTCCTTCTCTTGAGCACGACCGACCGGGAATACATTCTTTCCTTTCTTCTTACTGACTGCTTTCCTACTGATTGATTACGACTAACGACCGACCGACCGACCGACCGACCGACCGACCGACCGACCGACAGACAGACAGCATTGTGACTTCCTATCTGAGAGGGACCGCGTCCACCACCACACTATAAAGGCTTGGAACTATTATCTTTATAGTAAAGCTTAATAATAGTTAAACGGAATTAAGTGGGTTTATAAGGTATCTAAATAGTATAAGTTTAACTATTAATTATAATAAGTTAATGTGGGCCTAACTACCCTCCCTTTTTACGCTATATGCGTACCTTAAACTAAAGTGGCAGATTAAGCATAGTTAAGGTATTTAGGCTATTTCTTATTTTTAGTGCGTCGTTAACCTAGCGTGTGGCGTAGAGATATTGCACCTCCTTTATTGCCTTATAAATAGCCTCAGCTTATTATATAATAGAGGAAGATAGTAAAAAATTATTAGTTATTTAAGGGTAGGCGCTAAAGACTAGTAATATAGGTATAAGTTTATCCGGGCTAGCAAAATTATTAATAGCTTTAATAGCTATTTATAAGGTAAGTTCTTTGCTAGCATCCTTTAGTTCTAAAGAGATAATCTTATATATATGGCGTAATGGTATATAATATCGCTCTACTTTTCTAATACTATTATATGCCTTAATAGGGACTTCCTTAACCTCGATTGCTATTGCCTTTATCTATTATTAAAACTCTATAGATAAGAAGTTCTTTCCTGCGTTATAGACAATTTAATTAGGGGGTCCTAAGTAGATATTAATCTAGTATAATTAAAGGGTATTCTATGTATTCTTAGCTAATATATCCTTTAAGAATTATACGGCTTAAAAGGAGGTTAAGAAGTTAATAACTTAGAGTACTGACTTGCCGCTAAGATATATAACGTTAATAATAATATAGAAGTTAAAGTTATAGTTATCTTTAAGGGTAAACTTAAATTAGCTAGGGGACTTCTAGTTTATTTAGCAGTAATAGTAGTACTTTATAAGATACTTAATTGCCTTAACCTTAACTTTATGGCCTACTCGCTAAAGAACCCTAAGTAATTAGTAAACGGATAGGTGGCTAAAATAATAGTGTAGTTAATATAACTCTAACTTAGTTAAATAGCTCTAAGTAATACTTTTTTCTAGTTAATAAAGGAGCAACTAGGGGTAACCCTACTTACGCATAATAGGCACCTAATTATTTCCCTAAATAAGTATATTCTTAAGGTTATTAAGCTTAACGCCTAATCTATTTATATCTTTAATGCAAAATAAAAATGGGGTATTTATAGGAATAATATGGAAAGTAATATACTTTAAGGGGGTTTGGACCCTAATTATACTAAAAGAGATCGTAGTACCCTTGCCAAAATAAATCGTGTGTTAGCCTACCGTTAAATAGTCAATCTAGATAGAGCTATTAAGCTATTAAAGGGCTTAAACTTAAGGTTCTCCTACTATAGATATACCTGCGGCTTTAGTATCTGGTATAATACTATAGAAGATGTTTGCCGAGTATCTGTTATTAAAGGAGAACGCGGAACTTTCCCTTAGCTTATTAAAGATATCTAACTTCGTAATAGAATGGAGCGTAGATTAGTTATTAAGAATAGTAACGGTTTGTGTACTATCTACCTTACTATACTTAGTAAAGTATTAGTTAGGTAAGTACTCCTTAATTTCCATATCTATAAGGAGCTATTTAGCTTTATTAACCTTACCCTTAAGATCTTTTATACCTTTATATTAAACTAGGAAGCTTTAGAAGTAGGCCGTAGTAACCTTATAATTTCTAATATTTCTTATACTTTAGCGAAACTTATTATATACCTCCTTTTGCTTATTAAGAGAATGCCTAGTTAACTAGCAATTTAGTTTCTTATAAATGTAATACTTCTTCTAGCGATTACTTTAAAATAAACCTCTATAAGGACCTCCACCTTTGCCTTATAGTCGTTAATTATACCCTCTACTATATTACTTACCCCGGCTATTATATATTTAATTAGTCTAGTTATAATTATATTGGTCGGGCGGGTTAATTAAAGTAGGTTAGAGTTAGGTATTAAATTACTATACTTCTTAAGAGCGTAAAGCAGTGCTAATAGAAGATCTTAATTAAGTATATACTCCTTTATAAGTATTTATAGAATTAAAGAGAGTAAGGTTATATTTTTTAATACCTCGGCATATACTAATAACTTAATTATATAGGCTAAAGTCCTCTTAATATAATTCGGATAAACTACGCTAAATTATCTAAAGTTAATTAAAGAGCTTTTAAAGATAATTAAGCTAAGGGACACCTGGGTTTATAGCAATAATTCTTAAAAAGGTAGTCTCTCTCTATTCTAATATATACTGCTACTTATTCTCTTCTATTTTAAAGTGGTATCTTAACTTATATATTATGCGGTTAAAATTATATCCTTTTCCTACCAAATAATTATAATAGAAGGTACTAGCTTAGCCCTTAAGTATAACAGAATAGGCATTATAGTATTAATTAGACTTTATTCCTACCTTCTAGCAATAGTTATAGAAGATATATAGTTTCGAATTAAGAACATTATATAATTCCCTACTAAACTTCTTTTCCTAATCCGAATAGAGCTTTGTAAGCTCTATAAGCAATTTTAAACTACTTCCGATTTAAGATTAAGATAGAGGAGGTGGGGGTTATATTGCAGGCTGTAGTAGGGACGTAGGTCTAGTTAGTAAAGTCCAAAGGTTATTAAATCGCGAAGTAATAGGATCCTATGCCTGCTCTTATTAGGGTATAGTATCCAATATTAAGGTTACGGGTTGAATTGGATATAGAGGAGTTAAAGGCGGAGGTAGGTTTATCTCTAGAGGTATATTACTTAGGTTCTATCATAAGTTAAGCTTCCTTATAGTGTATAGTTAGTGCTTAATCTCTTATGGAGTCTATTTGTGCTCTTCTTTTACGTTAATAACCTGCTCCTAAATATTGTCTCTAATAGTACCCCCGTCCTTAGGGATAAATACTCTATTCTCCTAAAGAAAGTTACGGAAGTCTTATATAATATCCTTATTTACGGGGGCCTATATTTCCTTTATCTATTTAATAAAGTCCTCCTTTATACATTCCTATAGCGCGGTATTATTATATTTACTATCCTTATAATATACTATACGGTGTAATAAAAATCCATTTAAGTCTTGTTTATTAGCGTTTACAAGGTTAATTATGGCTTTGTTTTATATCTTTAGGTTAATATCTTCCTTATACTTCTTTAGGTAGGTTAACGCTATAGTAGGTGTAAAATTAACGGGGTATTATATGTTAAAGGTAGGTAGGATTTTCGGTTTTATAGGATCTTGTAGGTTTGCTGTTAAGAGGTAGGCAATTTAAGATATTTGTTTGACGCGTTTTGGACGTCGTTTAACGCGTTTTGGACATTAACTTAGGACCCTAGGTTTAGTAACACTTCTAACCTAAAGTACTTAACCAAATCTTTATAAACGCGGTTGTTTTATATAATAGACGCAACTTAGTATCTCCTAGTACTTAGTAACACTTCTATTACTAGTTTTCCGCAAGTCTAAGGTAGCACAGTATCGCCAGAATCTATTCTATATAAGCGCATATAGCACCCCTATACGAGACTATCTCTTCTGTTTAAAAACCTAGCTACTCTATAGTTAACTATGTATTTAACTACTAATTAGTGTTAGTCACATAGGGTAACTCACCAATAACGACTACTTAAGTAGGTTATAGTGATGTTAGTTAATAAAGCTTCTTAATTAGAATAAGGGAGGGCGAGGAGCCTAAGACTCCTCGCCACGCTAGTGCCGCGGCGTCACGTGACGACCGCTTGCCTTATTCCTAACAATTAGAAATAAGTTTAAGGTTCTTTTTAACCTATAAGCTTACTTAAGAGAAGTTAAGAGCACTTAATGAGTTTGTCTAAGAAAACTTATAAAAAGGATATATTAGACTATTATAGTTATTAGCAGAATATCCAGTATTATTTATACTAAAGAAGAACGGAAAACTTAGGTTATATATTAACTATAGACAGTTAAATAGCATTACTTAAAAGGATAGGTATCCTTTACCCTTAATTAGCGAAATCTAGAACCGGATAGGTAATGCGTAAATCTTTATAAAGATAAATCTAAGATAGGCGTACTATTAGATTAGAATTAAGGAGGGCGATAAATAAAAGGTAGCCTTTAGATTAAAGGAAGGACTATATAAGCTATTAGTAATATAATTTAGGTTAATAAATATACTGTCAGAATGTATGGACAGAGGTTATCTTGTCTCTGATTAGTCACCCTTATGGTGACTCATCAGCCCCCTACTTAGGCACCGCGATCCTTACGATCCTTTGCTTTCGACATCAAAAACAATAATAACAATCATCATACTATCTACGAACCGTAGCTACGTGATATCCCCTTGTGTAACCAACACTAATCAGTGGTTAACTTCACTGTTATACTATAGAACAGCTAGGTATTCCACCAAGAAGAGATAAGCCACTGTACCAGTGCTACTTGTGCTAGAGGAAGCTGTCTTTTAAGGTCAGAACTGGTCCTGAACCTTAAATAAAACTCTTCCACGAATCTAAGGATCTAAAGGCCAGAACTAGTCCTAAGCCTTCCTAAGATTACAGATTCTTGCGTCCATTATGCAGAACAACACGCTTTATAAGTCTTCGCGATTTAAGGCCAGAACTAGTCCTAAGCCCCATAATCGCAAATACACGTCCAAACGCGTACCAAACGACAAACGCGTACCAAACGATAAATACACATCACGAACGCGTACCAAACGACAACCCCTACACCAACAACACTTCCCTTCCTCCGAAAACATGGCTACAGCCATTCCAAATAACTGGAGAGACTCCTTACCACTAGGGGTAGCTGCGTATACGAAACTCATTAATAAAGATTAGGACGAATTTACTATTAATATAATAACTTGTACCGCAAAACAAGTTAACGGCTTTCTCCTATACCGTAGTCTATTTTACCGAAGTAGATACTACGCCGATTTACAGCTATAGGAATATTTTAGGGAGGATTTTATAGGATGGACTGCCGACACCTAGGCACTTGGCAATATTTATATTATTCGGGATTTTTAAGACTTCCTACGGGAGAATAGAGTGTTTGTACCTATAAATGGGGGTACTATTAGAGACAATATTTAGTAAGTCCTTGACGCAGAAGAAGAGCATAAATGGACTCTATAAGAGATTGAGCACCAAAAGAAGTTTAACTCTTAAGGGAATCCTAATAACGGATAGCCATAAGCAACACTATAGATAGCCTTAGACTATTAAACACCTTAAGTTCCTTAGGCTGCCGTATCTTAACCCGTGCCTTAACCTCTACAGCAACCTCCGCAGCAATCTCCGCAAGAACCTCTGTAAGAACTACCGCAAAAACCTCCGCAGCAACCACAGCAGCCGCAGCAACTGCAGCAGCTATATATACATACACCACCTAAACCGGCCGTAATAAGTGTGGAGCAAGGACCTAGGCAAGGACCTAGATACAGCAAGGAGGTGGCCATAATTGTAAAGATCTATACAGATAATAAGTCGTTTATAGCTTGCCAGGGAGTTCCCGCCTGTAAAATTACCATCTCAAATCCTAGAGAAGACTTGCCTCAGTTAATTAACAAGTTACAGCCCTTAATCGCTACACGGGAGAAGGAACACCCTAGTTAAAGAGTATATACTACCTTCTTTACGGATTACTGCTACTATAATTAAGATTAAGCTCCGTCCCGCCAGCAAGCTTAATAATAACCTCCGCAGCAATATCCGCAGCAATATCCGTAGTAACCTCCGCAGTAACTTTCGCAAAAGCTTCCGTAAAAGCTTCCGTAAAAGCCTCCGCAACAACCTAGATCTGCAAATAATATCTTTAATTAGAAGCAACAGTTATCTATTTCTCTATAAACATTTAATAAGCTTTAGAAGATTTAGTGTGGAGGATTCTAAGATTTTTGTGGTTCCTAAGGTAGCTACAAAGGTGGCTACCAGCGTGATCCAGACAGGAAGTTCTCATAGAGGGTACCGTGAAGAATGGGTAAAGAGAGAGTGATATAGGGGGGAAGCGGTTAGGACGGCACAATTACGCAGGTAAAGCACAAAGAAGAATTGCCAGAAGTATTATTGGAGAGCTTACCTTACAGATAGCTGTTAGGGCTATTAACGATTCCGCTGGCCCAGATAGGCTCGTACCTATGTTGCTGTCACAGGACACCCCGTGACACCTTGTACGCGCCTACCTGTTTCCACCGCAATATTTGTAATATCCGATCTGCAATATCCGCAATATCCGTAACGATATCCGCAACGCCTGCGAACCAACCCTATGATAAGACTCCGTGCCGATCTGCCTACGGAACTGACCCTATATTAGCACCGCACTGCCACATAACAACGACTATTAGTACCGCGCCGTACTGCTATATACCATCGATAAACTGATAGCGCCGCTATGCCTGCTATTATGATACTGATTGCGCCGATACGCCTGCGATCTACCGACCGAATGATCGTGCCTATACGCCTACGATTAACCGACCGACTGATAGACAAGCTCTATGCCTGACCACTATTACTACCGCCGCTAGTACCGTACTACTACCCGAATAGACTTTTGCTGCTTCTACCTGCAGCTAAACTAACACTTTGCTGCCTTTCTGCAGCGCCATAAGCACAAAGAAAGAACTGCCAGTGTCGGAATGTATGGATAGAGGTTATCTTGTCTCTGATTAGTTACCCTTATAGTGACTCATCAGCCCCCTACTTAGGCACCGCGATCCTTACGATCCTTTGCTTTTGACATTAAAAACAACAATAACAATCATCATACTATCTATGAACCGTAGCTACGTGATATCCCCTTGTGTAACCAACATATACTAGTAATATTTTAGAAGCGAATTAATAGTATATTAAGAGAACACCTTAATAAGTTTATTATAGCATATCTTAATATTATTATTATCTACTTAATAACTAAGGAAGAATACGGAGAATATGTTAAATGGGTCTTAAGGAGACTATAAGAAGAATAGATACTAGTAGTAATTAAGAAATACAAGTTCTTTATAAAGAAGACCGATTTTATAGGATTTATTATTAAACTAGATTTTATTAGTATAGACCTAAAAAAGATTAAAGCTATAGTAAGTTAGTAAGAACTAGAGAATATAATATAGTTAAGGTTATTCTTAGGGTTTTATAACTACTATAGAAGGTTTATAACAGAATAGTTAAAAAAAATATTAAACTATTTACTAGACTTATAAAGAAAGAAAAACTATAAGTATAGGGAGATAAATAAAGAAAGCTATTTAGAGAACTTAAGGAGTTATTTACCTAGGAGCTAATCTTTAAAATCTATTAACCAGGACTAGACATAATTATAAAAACAGACGTATTAGACTTTATACTAGGAGTATACTTACTATAGAAATATGGGAATATATAGCATCTAGTAGTATATTATAGTTGGAAAATAATACTACTAAAGTTATATTATAACATCTATAACAAGGAGTTATTAGGTATAGTAGTAGCACTTAAAAAATAGAGAGCATTCTTATAAGGCGTAAAGAAACTATTTATAGTTAAAATAGATTATAAGAACCTAATGGGGTTTCTAATAATAAAAGAACTTAATTATAGACAGGTTAGATAGGCAGAAATGCTTATAGAATACTATTTTAAGATTTAGTATACTAAAGGGACTAAAAATATAAGAGCAGACGTACTTAGTAGAAAGGCTAAACTATAAAATAATAAGAAGCTATTAGGAGTAATACTACGCAAAAACAGCAACAGATTAATTAGATATAATTACCTTAAGCTAGTAGCAACCTAAGAGGGTAACGAACTAGAAAGAGTCTATAAGACACTAAAGAGCCTTTAGGTATAAAGAATTCTAGAAGTATAGCTAAAGATCTATAGATAGATATATACAAAAATTAAGAAGTAAAGTATATCCTAAAAAGTATAGTAGAGCATTTTATAAAAGACTTTTATAAGGGAATAACTTAGGGATATAATAGAGCAATAGGCTTAGTATTAAGACTTTAAGAAGAATACATTATTAACGGAATTTAGTGTATAGCTAAAAAAAAAAGTAATAAAAGAGTGTCTAAATTACTAAAGGAATAAATTAATAGTAGTAGTAATTCTTTAATTAACGTCTGATACGGATCCTACTGGCCCACGCAGACTACTCTGTTATAGGGGGAAAACTTGTAATTTACATAAAGAAAACCCTGCAGTTAAGGGAAGGAAAAACCCTATAAGCCACCTCAGTCGGATAAAAAACCCCGAATTGCCATGTTTGCACGTAGTGCGGCCCTGCAGGCCTACAGCTACGTCCTCCTCCTTAGATGTTTCGAACTCCTTAGGAACCACTGCTTCCTTCTCTAGCCTATCCCAGCTAGGGTTTACTACGTCCCAGCTAGGCCTTGCCAATTGATTGCTGTACTGTTGTTTCCTATATCTTAGCCATCCCCTATATGCTATCTCTTATCTAACCATTGCCATATACGCTATGCCTCCCCCCCCCCCTAGGGCCTATCGAAGGCGTAAGGGGAATTCATCTATAAACTACCACTATACCAAAAGGCAAGCGGGACGTGTGTATGCCTGGGTATCTTTTATGCCTAGGCCCTAGTCACTAGGCCCTCGCCAAGGGTCACCACTCCTTAAGAGGAGACAGGAAAACCGTACGGTGTTATCTAGGCTGCTAGGTAGTATTTAATAGTTAATGGCGAGTGACCGCATGCTCCGCGGGCGATCGCCCTAGGGGTTAGGAGGGGCCGTATATTTGCTCGTTCGTTCGTTCGTTCGCGTTTATTTGTTCGTTAATATAAGGTCGTTAATGCTTTCTACTAGGGGTCGGGGGATGCTATCGAATACTGCGCATCCATGTTGGATCGTACAGGTGCCCTGGATAGGAGAATAGCGTAGTAGTCGTCGTATATAGAGAGCCGACAGTAGTGTTCTTTAAGATCTCACCATCCGAAAATTTTTTACTACCGCCCTCGACGCCTACAACCACCACCAGGTCCTGTCCGCACGCTATGCGACGTCTCTGCGTTAGCTCTGGATCTGAACTTCGAAGACCAGGTTCGTAGCCGTCACCACGTACAGGTGCAGAGTCCGATTTCGACGGCTAGGGAATAAATTAATAAGCATAAGCTATACGGAGGGCTATAACCTATTAAAATACTAGAAAGACTATAGGAGGTTATATTATAGGACTTTATTATTAAGTTGCTAAAATTAAAGAATTCTATTACTGGATAGGAGTATAATATAATCCTAGTAATAGTAGATAAGTTAACTAAATAGGGCTACTTTATAGCATATATAGAAGAAATCTTAGCAGAAGATATTGCTAAAATCTATATTAAAGAAGTATTTATAAAATATAAAGCACTAAGTAAGATTATATTAGATAAAGATCTAAGATTTATAACAGTATTTTAGGAGATATTTTTTAGCGGAATAAAGAGTTTAAGCAGTAACTTCTACTATATATTATCCGCAGATAGATAGATAAATAGATAAATTAAATTAGACGTTAAAATAGTATTTAAGGCAAATTATAGATATAAGCTAAGAATATTATTATTACTATAATAAGTAAAGAAAATAAGTAGTATAGCTATAAAAAAAAATAAAGACGTTAATAAATCTTTATATAGACCTTATAGAATTAGCGGAAAAGATATAAGAAAGAATAAAAAGGTACTATAATGCTAAGAGATCTAAGGGACTAGATCTTAAGGAGGGGGACAAAGTATAGCTACTATATAAAAATTTTAAGAGTTAACGACTAAGTAAGAAGTTAAACTATATTAGACTAGGACCTTTTAAAATTATATAAAGGATTTTACTAATTATATTTAAGTTAAACCTACTAGCTAAAATAAAGATCTATCCTATATAGTATATTATAATACTAAAGCTAGCATATAGGAATATTAAGCCACTAATCTATAAAGTAGATATATAGAGGATAAAAGGAAAATAAATAGTAAGTTTTAAAGATCGTTAGTTATAAGGATATTAATAATAAAATATAGTATAAGGTTAAGTAAATAGGCTATAATAAGACTACCTAAAAGCTACTATAGAATCTAAAGAATGCTATAGGAAAGGTATAAATGTATTAAAAAAAACCAGTTAGGTAATATTAAGAAGGAGCTAAAGATAAAAGGATTAGTTAAAGGTAATAAATAAGCTGGATTATCTAAGGGATCTACCGCTAGTATATTAGTTATTTCCGCCTCTTCTTAACTAGAATCCTTTTTAGCCTCCTTAGCCTTAAGTTTAAATAGACCTTACTTTACTAAATATAACTCCTTTAAGTATACCTTTTTGCAGACCTTTACTAGACAGTTTAGGCAAGTATTATAACGGCGCTGGGGCACTGCCCCTGCGATATCTATATGCAGCCTAGTTAGAGGCTCGCTTAGAGACTTAGCTCGTGTATATAGACCTTTTCTTAACCTTCTTCTGCTCTATAGCTTAGTATCTTCATAATATAGCATTCTATAAGCTTTGGTTTAGAGGTATTTATACAAGCTGTAACAAGTATAAGCATCTAGTTAAGCTTTTAGAGCTTAAGATGCCTTATTAAAACGACGCTAAACCTTAATAAGGGCCTTGGCTAGCTTACTCTCTAGTTTTTCAGCTACTATTAATACGCGTAACCCTAAAGCGGATTAGATAAGAAACTAGATAATTATAAAGAATAATAAGACGTATATACTTAGCGTTAAAGACAAATTAAATATTATAGGACAACCGTATATTTGCTCGCGTATACTTAGCATAAAAAGAAGGTTAGTAACTAAATAGAGCTGCGATTATAATATATACTAACTTTTTCTCTATATAACGAGAATAGGATAGTATAACTTTACTAAGCGAAAGAATAAATGTTACTAGCTAGTTATAATAATTAGACATAGAAGATCTAATAGGAGGCATTAGAAATAATAAAGGTTATTAAATTAAAAACGAGAATGCTATACTTTTAATAGACAACTTAGAGATAGGAGGTATCTTTAAGGACAAAGATAAAGAGGAGGGAGATAGTATTATAGACCTTATATTGGCAGTAGTATAACTACTAAAAATAGATATAAATGGGTTAGTTAAGATAGTACGGGAGGCGCTAGAACCGGTTAAGCTATAGAATAAGGGGTAGCTAAGTTACGTAGCTAGTTATATTATAAGTTTAGAACGTAGGAATATAGGAACGTAGGAACGTGACGTACTAACATACTAACGTACCAATATACTAAACCTTTACTATAGGGAGGAGTTATATATTTAAGGACGTACGGTCTCTATAGATAGTTTCTCTTCTTTGTAGTAAATCTTAGAATACAACTAGAGCTAATCTGTTAGGTAACTACTCTACTAGTTACGTTTATATTATTAACTATTCTATACCTATATACCTAGCCCATTAATAAGTCTACCGTATTATTTCCTATAAGGCTTCGTTATAAAAAAAGCCTAGTTAGACTAAGGCTAGAGTTAAGCTTAAGAAGAAAATAGGCTTAGAATTAAAAATCTTATAGAACTTAGATTTTAGCAATAGAATAAGAACTATTAAAGAAATTTCGAGTAAGGCTTGGTAGTGAGATCGAAAAATTAATACCGCGATTAAGAATTAAGAAGACTTTAAGGATTTATTTATAAGATAAGCAAATAAAGAAACTATAGAGGAGTTTAGGTAAAGAATTATTATATAGTAAGAATAAAAACTAGATAAGAGATCTAGTATATTAGGCTGTATAAAAGACAGAGTACTTATATAAAAAGTTACTAATAGGCTAAGGGCAGGGACGCTAAAAGTAAAATGGTTAGATAAACTAGAATAAGAAGAGGATTTAAGGATCCCTATTAGATTTAAAGAACGATATATAAAGGGCTGTTACGATATAGTAATAAGAAGATACTTTCTTATAGAAAAGCTATATATACTCTAATAGCTGTACTAAAAGTGGTATAGGCAACGATATAATAACAAGTAGGAAGATTTCTATATGTGGTTAGATAAGTAAGTTATCTAAAACTATCTAATTATGGAAAAAGCTATAACTTATATTATAGGAGCCTTAATTATAATATTAAGAGATTTAGAGGAATAATTAGAGGACTAAAGAAGTAAAAGACGTATCTTAATACTCGCGAATAAAGTTATAACGTTTAGATTAACTAAATAGAGGTTTAAACTTAAGAATAAAGACGAGTTAAGAGTTAACCTAAAGCACCTAGCGTATTATATATTGGTATAGATCGTATATATAAAATGCATAAAAATCTAAAAGAAAAGAATTAGAAGTACCTTATAAGGATATATTAGGCGCTAGATAAGTAATAATACTAAAATGCTAAGTATATGCACAAATAGTATTTAACGGAAGTTTAAGAGTTAGGGGACTTAATATTTTAACTAAAAAGATTCCTTATAGAAGAATACTTATATAGATAATAGTAGTAGGAGTATCTAAAGAATATATATCTATAGTATATTAAGGATAAAAAGCAAACTAGGTATTAGCTAAAGAATAAGCTAAGTATATAAAGATTAAGCAGCTAATAGTTAGGAAAAGTAGAGGCCTATAGGACTAAAGGAAGCTAGTAGTAGAACCTTAGACCCTTAAAGGAATTTAAGGACAATACCTAAATTTATAAGTTAATTAGTAAGATTAGTAGTTTAAAGTATTAATAGATAGTAGAGCAATAAGGAACTATATTTTACTAATAGTAATAAAAAAAATGGGATTACTTTATAGATAGAAAGAGCACTTTTACTTACTAGTTATAATTTTAGGAGATCTAATAAACTATAGAGGGGGATTATTAATCTTAAAATAAGACCTATTTAGCTAACTATTAAAGGAAGACAAATTAAGATGTCTTTTAATATCCTACTATTAGGACGGGATAAGCCAGTATTAGGAATCCCTTAGTTATAGGAATATAATCTAAAGATCAATTAGGTTATAGGATAGGTTAATATTAGGGATACTTAACGCCGTAAAATGTAATAATAAACTAGAATAGTATAGTACTAAGTTAAAGTAATATATAAAGAGACGAAGCGAGGCTTAAGTTATATACTAAAGAGATACTATAAGTATGGTAAGAAACCATAGAGCCTAGAAAGTAAAAAGCTAGCAGATTATATAGTATAGGACTATAAGATAAAACTAGAACTAGGAATAAGTCTAAGGTTCTTTCTAACCTATAAGCTTACTTAAGAGGAGTTAAAAGTACTTAAAGAGTTTATTTAAGAGAACCTATAAAAGGGATATATTAGACTATTATAGTTATTAGCAGAATATCTAGTATTATTCGTACTAAAGAAAAACGGGAAACTTAGGCTATATATTAACTATAAATAGTTAAATAGCATTATATAAAGGGATAGGTATCCTTTACCCTTAATTAGCAAAATTTAGGATTAGATAAATAATGTATAAATCTTTATAAAAATAAATCTAAGATAAGCGTACTATTAGATTAGAATTAAAGAAGGCAATAAATAAAAAGCAGCTTTTAGATTAAAGGAAGGACTATATAAACTATTAGTTATATAATTTAGATTAATAAATATACTAGTAATATTTTAGAAGCGGATTAACAGTGTATTAAGAGAACACCTTAATAATTTATTATAGCATACCTTAATAATAATATTATTTACTTAATAACTAAGGAAGAACGCGAGGAATACGTTAAATGGGTCTTAAAGAGACTATACGAAGAATAGATGCTAGTAGTAATTAAGAAATGTAAGTTCTTTACTAGGAAGACTAATTTTGTTAGATTTATTATTAAACTAAGTTATA
>Ga0307515_10008200_pt1 | contig 20445 bp, 23 predicted proteins | sample 17_EM_MG_FD_194513 | JGI IMG/M metagenome (GOLD analysis project Ga0307515, IMG submission 194513) | Populus trichocarpa ectomycorrhiza microbial communities from riparian zone in the Pacific Northwest, United States - 17_EM | ecosystem: Host-associated > Plants > Roots > Unclassified | place...
ACGCGAAGATTCTCAGTTGCATGACTACCAGCACGAGCGATGCGAAGACGAACGCGCAGGCCGACGTATGCACACGGATCACCAACGCGTGCACGCCAGAGGATGAGTCCAATGAAACCCAGACCTGTTAAAGGTTGTTCTTATTCTTTCATGTACTGGTACATGTGTCGGCTCGATGCTAGTCATCGTTGCCTGGTGGTTAATAAAGGCTGCCGTTTGTCGCCGTCCACTTCGCTGTCTTCGTCGTGGTTCCTGTTGCTCGCATACATCGCACCTGTCGTTGGCATAAATCGCACCCGTCGTCTTCCTACTTGTCGCTCGCATACATTGCACTCGCCGTTCGCATACATTGCACGCATTCTACTTTTATTAAGACCTGGGTTTCCTAACTTCAGAAACGACAGCCACTGCTGCTGCTGCTGCGTGGCGGGGATCGGCGTCCTCATCTCGCGCCCGTTCGATCAGTTATCTTCTGGGCGCCCAAGCACGGCCGGAAACACACAGAACGAAAGCGCACCATTTGGTGGGCTCGATGATCACGACACCCACAATCGATCCTAATATCCTCGGCAGTGGGCTTGTCGGGTGCCCCGCTGAGTGGAGAGCAACGACGCAGGGGGAGCCCGGACACTGCTGGCTCGGGAACGTCTGAGCATACAGGCACACGGACAAGCCATGTGAACGCGAGGAGAAGTCTTAGCTCGTCTGCGGCTGTTGCACACGTTATTGGGAGTACGCCCGCGTGCACTAGCTTTGGGCCTATTTGCGGCGCAACTGTGAGGCGACTGTCATTGCTGCATTTACAATAGATCGGGTGTCCCCCACTGGTGGTGGTGGACAGATCCAGTGCACGAACTGCAAGACCGCCATTACGCTGGGTGCGGAGATGTAAACCGCAGGGCCAACCTCTGTGCAAGGCAGGATGCCCGTTATTCGTGAGCGCTCTCCCAAACGCTGACAGTGATTGGGATTTATACTGAACCTGGTCTTTTGGTCTCGGTGAAAATCCAGCGTCCGTCCCTCAAGTCGTAGGTGATCAAGAAGCCTTGCGGCTAGCTCGAGACATTGGGTACCGTCTATTACTGCTACTGCTACAGGCGCCGCCCGCGGTATTGTTAACACCAAAGGCTATCTCCATGACCAGCGCCGCAGGGCTCCGCCGACACTTAGAGGCATTTCATGTGGCCGTTTCTATTTTGGTTAATAATAATTCGGCGAAGTATACTTTCGACTATGCTTAGACACTCAGGAATATCGGCGTAGCAGTTGACAAGCTTGGAAGATAATATGGATATATTGTTGCTTTCAAGGAAGCTCTAGAGATCTGTACGGCCATGTCAGCTCAAGATAAACTTCGGTTCAAAATGAGCTGATGGCGAGAACGCTCTGCGATTATAGGTCCGCACTTGAGATTTTAGAGCCAGTCTCTGAAGCGGCAGTACTTGATAAGAGGGATATTTCACTCTTGTCTCCCGAGCGGGACCAGGGAGCCCACCAGTGGCTTGACACAATGCGCAGAGGGCCTCCTGTGAAGTTCAACTCGAGTTTCAGAATGGACTTCTCGATTGTTAATGCTTTAACGCCACGCCGCCAATGGGTCAGGCTCCAGACATCACTCTGTGTTACCACCCCGAATGTCTCAGTAGGTCAGCGCTAGCCGAGGAACCACGCAAGGCGAGATTGGATTGAATGTGATGGGGCAAAGGAGATTGAGGAGTTGCACTGATACGGATATTCCCGCATGATAGGACGTTTGGGTTGCCTGCGAGCTAATTGCGCGCCACCCGGTTGATCCAACTCGGTGCTGCATTATGTCGCCTGTTGTCTGTCGGCCGTGACGGCGTAATTAGTCTTAATGATGTGGTGGAACGTCGGGGATTATAGGAAGGGTAGGAGGAGAAAAGAAGGCGCAGGATCCAGCAACCCCAGTCTCCTCCTAGCGCCCTAATCAGTGAGCCAGAGCCATTAATTAGGCCGAGGTCTCCTATCTCAGCCGCCTGTGGGGCAACAGGCTGGAGAAGCTAAGACCGAATGGGGTAGCGAGACCGCGGGGGATAGCAGGCAGGAGAAGATCGACCGCACGGGGGAAGACCCCTGCTTCGCTGCATCACCTGTATCAATGGAGATAAGGGTGCAGGTTTGCGACCGCAATAGGGTGTCGATTCGCGTGAGAGCAAGGACATCGGACGCTGAATCCGGGACTGGCGGCGCGTACGCGGTTACATTCCCTTGAGTCGCAGCAGCTTCGAGACGATGATATCTTTCAGACCGCCGCTTCTTCTTCTTTTTGCGATTTCCAACTCTCCACACGGACCACTGCCCCAAGCACCCACACCCACTACCGGACCGTACGACAGTCGGGGCGTGCGTGGATCCATCAGATAACAAGTTTAAGGGGTAGTTGAATGAGGTATATAGAGGAACACTTTGGAGATAGTTGCCAATGGGTCATATCATTGGTTGGATGAGTGAGGTCATTTGTGCTTGCGAAGGAAACTATGCAACGACAAACGAGAACCGCAAAGATCGTGTGGGGTAGCAGGCGGGGGAAGACCGGGTATAGCAGGAAGGGGAAGACCGAAGCGAGGAAGGGAAGTACCCAGTGGGCTGGCAGTCAGGTGAACAACCTATTCTTCGCTATCAGAATTCTGGCCGCAGGCACCAGTTCTGTCGCAATATGCATATGCCTATAAATATATAAATACCAAAGGAGAGGTAGTATCCCCACCGCACACTACACACACTACACTTGTTGCCATTAGACCAGTTCTCCACAGTCTCAGTCCCTTTCTGCGACAACTGCACCGACTAAATACTCTCCACTATGCGCTTCTTCAGCCTCGTTATCGCCTTCGCTATGATGTCATTCTCCCTTGCAGCTCCCGTCCCCATCCCTGAGCCCCTGAGCGACGGAAGTGCACCACATGCAAGGGGCTGCCCCACGGCACTCTGCCCGTCTTATAAACGAGACGAATAAATCTGCACGCGCATGAAATGGCGGAAAACAGGCTTCTTCAGTCCGTCCTCCCAATCACGGTACGTATGTAGCTCACATGATAACCCCTCAGGGCTCTCCTAACATTTACCCACTCCTTGCATGAATCCACACTAGAATAGTTGCCCAGTTCACCTTCCGATTCTTCCCAACGAACGACAACATGCCCCACGTACATGCCCCTATACTCACAAGAAAAACCCTCTTATCAGCCCGAAATCTTGCTCCTGACCTGCTCGATTTGACCGTTCAGAAAATTTCCAGCTAGTTCCCGTGGTTGTGTACATATGGCCATCGAGAGAGCTAGCCCGATATCACGCCATTTCATTTACGAATTTTGTGTTCTGGCCTCTCCTATGTTTGAATAAATGGTAGTTTCAGTTTATCCGTAGCAGTCTCGTACGCCGCTGCAGAAATCATCAGTTTGTTCCAGGACCCATCAACACTTTTGGATCCTTCATTTTGGATCCTGTCCCTGCTCCCCTTCGGCTCCGACGTCGGCTCTTGGGGTTTTCAATTGCGCTGGTCTTCTGGGTTCATCGGCGTCATACTTAAATAATCTGCTGATTGTACGCCAGTGCATGCTCCCTGTCATGAAAGGCGGCGGGTGTACCCGTTCAACTGTTGATCGTTCCTTACCGACCGACAACGGTCCGTCTACGGCTGTCATACGATAGGGAAACTCACAGACTTCGTATTCACGTTTCCTAGTCCAGCCGCTGGAGTACTGATCGCGCGCCGCAGCGACTATTGTGACCGTCAAACCCCGATCGATGGCCAACTTTTCTACAACAGTCTGGAGTCAGGTATCAATACTTGACAACCACTCAAGCATATCAACAATGGATGCATCGTTTTCCAGAGCAGGCCTCCGCCCGGGCTGACACGGAGCCAATGTCAAGCGGAAGTGAGCTTGATCAGATTCTCGCATTGGAATATTTCCACCCGAGGAACAAGAACGAGAGTCGACAGATTCGGAATTCAGTGGGTTGGATTGGATGGCGACGACATGGTCACTCTATTTACCACAGCAGTCCGAGAGAAAAGGAAAAGGAAAATCACAGAATTTGGGCGGACCTGCATTTAATAAGGAATTTGTGCTCCGAGCACTTTGCAAGCCCTCGATGCAGCTCCGTCCTACCAACTCACTTCTATTATCCCCAAGTTTTACGAGTTTCTCCAGTGGTTTGATGATATAGAGTTCCCTGAATACCGTGCCACGGTCTCTCCACGGATAATGGATGCGGTTCGTGTGCTTGATGAGTTCCAGAAGCCCTGCTATTTCCACAAGTTCCATTGTATGTGGTATATTTAGGTACTCCTCGGAAGCTTTTCGTAAAAGTGTGTTCAGAGGGAATAGGGATCAGTGAAAGATAGTCCATCGTAGCATCACGCTTCATGTGCTTCACAATTCCTGCTAAAAATTCATTCATCTCCTTATCTCGATGAAACGTTGTAGGGAATATACACGGGAGCTTCTCTATTGCAGGAGGCAAAGAGAATATCGGCAGGATGAATCAATGTGCTAAGGTTGTTTGGTAACGGTTAAGGCATATATGCATATGACAAGGATGGCCGGGGTGGAGAGTTTGATTTTGGGCTATATAAGAAGCGCAGGACCATGGGTGTTTGGACACAAGGCATATTGTGATGGTGAGGGTGTGAAATTAGCGGTGTGTATGCAAACCGAAATCTTTCGTTCAATGAGTTAAAGAGTAAATTCACTGAAGTGGAGGAGACATCTGAAGGTGAACTTAATATGTATGGCGTTTCGTGAGAGCAAGATAGCCACTTACAGGGACTGAACGAACAAAGTGACAAGAGTGGCCACGAAGAGCTACAACCGAATTGTTTTTACACAATTTCCTGAGTAGACAATGATAGGGGTCAGGATAAATACGGTGTAGGCCTTGTCGGGTGCGAGGTCTACTGTCATTGAGAGGTCAGAGTGCCAACTGGCGGCAGCGAAGACGACGTCGAATGTGAATTACTTTACTGTAATTCATATACAATCAAACCTATGTCCATATTTGCAGTCTGCGGCAGCGCAGCGCAGACTAATTGTACGCTGATTTCATCTACCTCTTATGCATCTGATGATACGCCATCCGTCACTTAAGCTATTTGCATAACGAACCACACTTGCTGTTCATCTTCTGTCTCCACGGTTTTCTCCGGCAGTTGGGCGCGTTTCCTCCGCTAGGTCGTGAATAAATTATGCGAATGGCCACCTCAGGCACTCGAATCCGGGGCCTCTCAGGCCCCGCTATGCCTAGTGAATTTACCCCCGGAAGGGGGTCATTAGCCGTCAGTATCTAGATGCTGACGGCCTTCCTCAGCTCTCCATCCTCATCTCTCCGTCCAGCACAGTCGTAGCGCGGGCTGCTTGGGTCGCGATAATTTTTGTATGTACTTTAGCTAGGGGAGTCTGAATATAAATATATATTTCATTGTATAATTTACGTCGTCTAGAAAATCTGAGAGAAATCAAAAGCTTCGTCAGCACAGATCGTCAGCACCTTCGGGGCGCCGTCGCGTCATGACGGACCGTCAGAACCTAAGAGGCACCGTCATGATGGACCGTCAATACCTTAGGGGCGCCGTCATGACGGACCGTCGGTACCTAAGGGGGCCTCCTCAGGTGCTGACGGTTCGTCATGGCGGCCCCCCTAAGGTACTGACGGGTCATGACGACCCCCTCAGGTGCTGATGGTCCGTCAGCACCGTTCATTCGGCCAGGCACACGGTCATCGATCAGGCACCACAAGAAACCACCACCGGAGGAACAAAGCAACCTACAAAAGAAAGAGTGCTAGCGGGAGTAATATGAAGCTAGAGGGCTCGGATAAATCGGCTTAGAGTACCTTGATAGTGTTGAATTGAAATAAAAAATAAGCTTACAACTGGTATCGCAGTAATTTTCGAGGGATTGGGAACATCGATGAAGCAACATTTCCAGTTCTGCGGCTTGATATATTTGCGCCGCGAACGGGGAAGGTAATATTACATGCAGGGGTAACATACTACAACACGTAGCAGTAGCTCACGGGCTGCGTAGTGGTGCTCAGCATGCGCTACACATTAATATGATGTTCTCCTTGAATCAAAGGAGGATGACAGCCCATGAGAGGGTCTGATGATCGTCTATAACTTGAGGATTCGATTTATTCAGGCACCACAGGCACCGCCATTGGTGGTGGACGTGCAGCACAGTTGAAGACCGAAATTGAATATCTCGGGTGGTTGTAGAGGGCCCTGGGTGTCCGTCTTGATTCCCGGCGAATCGGAGGAACACGCGTTATGTACAGTATGTAGCACCACTTCATTCCCGAATCCAGTCGATGGAAGCGGTGCATGACTTTTCTCGTTGTGTATACATCGATGCCTCATTAAATGGGTTAGAGCATTCAGGCCACGACCGTGCACCTGAATACATTTTATTTCTAATTATAAAATATACAAATCATTACATTCACTAAGTCCGCCGACGCCCGTTTTCAAAACGGCTGGCCTCATGGGCTCTAGCCTCAACGGCATACGAGACAGCTGTCTCCGATTTTCGTCGGCCAGTGTCACGAAAGACAGCTGTCACGAAAGCCCTACTGTCATGCTTTTTACTGTCAACGACGTTCTCCTCTAAGGACTCTCCACTGTTGAGGGCCGAGGGTTCGGTGATTCAAAGACGATACTATTCAATATTGTAACTCGCCAGAAGGCAGGTGGTATGGGGTCTACCGAAGCTTAGACTTCTCTCTCGACGTCCTTCAGCGAAGCCAAAGAGAGATGGAAATTCTGTATTAGAACAATGGATGGACTGGTTACCATTCATCTCGCATCTCGCAAGTTTGCCCCCTTGATCGAATTAATTTCGCCACGAACGGCCAGCGACAGATCGCTTCCGTTTCGCCAGCTGCTCATTGCCACCACCACTTAGAGGAAGCACGTCGCCGTGACCACCTTCCCTGTGGTTATCAGGCATTTGTTGAAGAGCGGGGTCTTGTTCTGCTAGTGCATGAGCAATTCGCAGGACGATTGAGTCATAACGTCGTCGTCGTCTCGGCCAGTCATCTCATGAGATCAAGTACTAAAACTACTCGTTTCTTACTACAACGTTCTATCAACTCAAGCGGCTCGGTCCTGATATTTCCCGATAGACGGGACGACGTTATCGACCCACTCCTCATTGCGTCCTCGCCCAGTCCGCAATCCGCACAATAGCCGAGGCAACGTGAACATTCTCAGCCACACGACTACCAGCACGAGCGGTGCGAAGATGAACGTGCAGGCCGACGTATGCACACGGATCACCAACGAGAGGATGGGTCAACGAACCCGACCATTGCTCCAGACCTGAGTTTCCTAAGATCAGAAACGACAGCCACCACCACCACTGCTGCTGCTGCTGCTGCACCAGGGCGGAGACGGTGGGATCGGCGGCCTCATCTCGCGCTCGTTCGATGAGTTGTCCTCCTCGACTTCCGCGCACCCAAGCACGGCTGGAAACACACAGGATAAAAGCGCACCGTTTGGTGGGCTCGATGATAGCGACACCCACAATCGATCCGGCAGTGGGTTTGTCCGTTGCCCCGCTGCGTGGGGGAGGAGCAACGGCGTGCAGCGGGCCCGGACACTGCTGGCTCGGGAATGTCTGAGCACACAGGCACACCGGTAATCCATCTGAAAGCGAGGAGAAGGCTCAGCTCGTCTGCGGCTGCTGCACACGTTATTGGGAGTACTCCCGCGTGCACTAGCGCTGGGCCTATTCGCGGCATAACTGTGAGCCGCCTGTCATTGCTATATTTCCAATGGATCGGGTGTCCACCGCCGGTGGAGGAGGACAGACCCAGTGCACGGACTGCAAGACCGCCATCACGCCGGGTCTGGAGATGTGAATTGCAGGGTCAACCGCTTTACAGGGCAGGAGGCCCGTTCTTCGTGAGTGCTCTCCCAAGCGCTAGCAGTGATTGGGATTATACTGAACCTGGTCTTTTGGTCTCGGTGGAAATCCAGCCTTCCTCCCTCAAGACAGACGTGATCAAGAAGCATTGCGGCTAGCCCGAGAAATTGGGTACAGTCTGTTACTGCTACAGGCGCCGCCGCGCGGTATTGTGAACACCAAAGGCTATCTCCATGACCAGCGTCGCAGGGCTCCGCCGACACTTAGGGGCATTCCATGTGGCCGTTTCTACTTTAGTTAATAATAATTCGGCGAAGTATACTTCCGACCATGCCTAGACACTCAGGAATATCGGCGTAGCAGTTAATTGACGGGCTTGGAAGATAATACGATTGTATTGTTCCTTTCAAGGAAGCTCTGGAGATCTTGTGCGGCCATGTCAGCTCAAGACCCACTTCGGTTCAAAATGAGCTGATGAAGAGAACACTTTGCGTTTATAGGTTCGCACTTGAGTTTTTAAAGCAAGTCTCTGAAGCGGCAGTACTTGATAAGCGGGCTATCTCACTCTTGTCTCCCGAACGGGATCCGGGAGCCAACTAATGGCTCGATACAAGGCGTGGAGGACGTCCTGTGAAGTTTAACTCGAGCTTCAGAATGGACTTTTCGATTGTTAACGCTTTAACGCCACGCCGCCAATGGGTCAGGCTCCAGACATCACTCTGTGTTACCACCCCCACCGCAATCCATGCCTCAGTAGGTCAGCACTAGCCAAGGAGCCAAGCAAGGCGAGATTGGAGTGAATGGGATGGACCAAAGGAGATTGAGGAGTTACGGTGATACGGATATTCTCGCATGCTAGGAAGTTTTGGCTGCCTGCGAGCTGCTGCTCTCACTTAATCGCCACCTGAACTGCACTCGGTTGACCCAACGTACTCGGTGCTGCATTAGATCTGTCGGCCGTGACGCTTAGCCCTAGTGATATGGTGGGACATCGGAGACTATAGGGTAGGAGGAGAAAAGAAGGCGCAGGATGGAGTAACCCCAGTCTCCTCCTCGTGTTCTAACCACTGAGCCAGGGCCATTTGGCCGAGATCTCCTATCTCAGCTGCCCGTGGGGCAATAGGCTGGAGAAGACCGTATGGGGTAGCGAGACCGCGGGGGATAGCAGACAGGAGAAGACCGCGCAGGGTGGCAGGCAGGAGAGTTCCCCTACTTCGCTGCATCACCTGTACCAATGGAGATAATGGTGCAAGTTTGCGACAGCAATAGGGTGTCGATTCGCGTGAGAGCAAGGACATCGGACGCTGAATCCGGGACTGGCGGCGTGTACATTCTCTCGAGACGCGGCAACTTTGAGACGATGATATCTCTCAGGCAAGGAACTCGCCGTTTCTTCTTCTTTTTGCAAATTTCCAACCCTTCATGCGGACCACCGTCTCTAGCACCCACATCCACAACCGTACGATAGTCAGCGTGCGTGGATCCAACAGGTAGCAAGTTTAAGGGGTAGTTGAGTGAGGTAGAGGAAAACTTTGGAGATAGTTGCCAATGGGTCATTTGTGCTTGCGAAGGAAACTATGCACGATAAACGAGGTAGCAGGCAGGGGAAGACTGAAGCGAAGAAGAGAAGTATAGTACCCGGTGGGCTGCCAGCTAGTCAGATGAACAACCCCATTCTTCGATATCTGAATTCTGGCCGCAGGCACCAGTTCTGTCTCGATATGAATATACTTATAATACTATAAATACCAGAGGAGAGGTAGTATCCCCACCACACACCACATACACCACACTTGTTGCCATTAAACCAGTTCTCGATCCACAGTCCCAGTCACTGTCTGCAACAACTTCACCGACTAAATACTCTCCACTATGCGCTTCCTCAGCCTCGTTATCGCCTTCGCTATGATGTCACTCTCCCTTGCAGCTCCCGTCCCCATCCCCGAGCCCGAGGGCGATGGAAGTGCAAGGGGCTGCTTCCCGCCACTCTGCCGGGATTGGAAACGAGAGGAATAAACCTGCACGCGCACGAAATGGCGGAAACAATTTCTTCAATCCGTCCTCCCAATCATGGTATGTACGTAGCTCGCATGAGAAGCCCTCAGGATTCTCCTAACGTTTACCCACTTCTCGCATGACTCCACACTAGAATAGTCGCCCAGCTCACCTTCCGATTCTTCCCAACAAACGACACCATGCCCCACGTACATGCCCCTATAGTCACAAGAAAAACCCTCTTATCAGCCCGAAATCTTGTTCCTGACCTCCTCGATTTGACCGTTCAGAAAATTTCCAGCTAGTTCCCGTGGTTGTGTACATATGCCCACCTAGAGAGCTAGCCCGATATCACCCCATTTCATTAACGAATTTTGTTTCTGGCCTCTCCTATGTTTGAATAAATGGTAGTTTCAGTTTATCCGTCGCAGTCTCGTACGCCGCCGCAGAAATCGTCAGTTTGTTCTAGGGCGCCAACGCAACACTGGTTCATGCCCCTGCTCCCCTTCGCACTTCGGCTCCGACGTCGGCTCTCGGGTTTTTCATTTGGGCTGGTCCTCTGGGTTCATCGGCGTCACACTTAAATAATCTACTGATCATACGCCAGCGCATGCTCCCTGTCGTAAAAGGCGGCGGGTGTACCTTTTTAACTGTTGATCGTTCCCTACCGACCGACAACGGTCCGTCTACGGCTGTCATACGATAGGGAAACTCACAGACTTCGTATTCACGTTTCCTACTCCAGCGGTTGGAGTACTGATCGCGCCGCCGCGACTATTGTGACCGTCAAACCCCGATCGATGGTCAACTTATCTACAACAGTCTGGAGTAAGATATCAATACTTGACAACCACTCAGGCATATCAACAGTGGATGCATCGTTTTCCAGAGCAGGCCTCCCTGGCTGACACGGAGTCAATGACAAGGGAAAGTGAGCTTGATCAGATTCTCACATCGGAGCATTTCCACCCGAGGAACAAGAACGAGAGTCGACAGATTCGGAATTCAGTGGTTTGGATTGGATGGCGATGACATGGTCACTCTATTTACAACAGCATTCCAGGAGAAAGGGAAAAGGAAAATCACAGAATTTGGGCGGACCTGCAGTTGATGAGGAATTTGTCCTCCGAGCACTTGACAAGCTCCTCGATGCAGCTCCGTTCTACCAACTCACTTCTATTATCCCCCAGTTATGCGAGTTTCTCCAGTGGTTTGATGATACAGAGTTCCCTGAATACCGTGCCACGATCTCTCCGTGTGCATGGTGAGTTCCAGGAGCCCTACTTTTTCCACAAGGTCCACTGGATGTGGTATATTTAGGTACACCTCGGACCCTTTTCGTAAAATTGGGAATATGGTTGTTCAGAGGGAATAGGGGTCAGTGGAAGATATGTCTCCTCTGTCCATGGTAACATCATGCTTCACAATTCCTGCTAAAAATTCATTCATCTCCTTATATCCATGAAACATTGTAGATACACGCTTGCTTTGCTATTTCAGGAGGCAAGGAGAATATCTTCCGGATGAGTCGGTGTGCTAAGGTTGGTTAAAGCACATATATGCATATGACAAGGATGGCCGGGGTGGAGGGTTTTGATTTTGGGCTGGTGGCGGCGAAGGCGACGTCGAATGTGAATTACTTTACTAGACTGTAATTTATATACGATCAATCCTATATATGTCCATTTGCGGTCTGCGGCAGCGCAGCGCAGACTAATTGTACGCTGATTTCATCTAATTCTGTCCCAACCTGATGTATCTGATGATACGCCATCCGCCACTTAAGTTATTTGCACTTGACTTGCCGTTCATCCTTTGTCTCCGCGGTTTTCTCCCGCAGTTGGGCGCGTTTCCTTTGCTAGATGATGAATACAAGGTGATGAATACATTTTGCGAATGGTTGTACCTACACCGAACCTCCGAGGTCTTTGTTATCATAAATTGCGTTCCTTTGGTCGCACAACTGCTCTCAGAATGATAATTACGGAGGATAAATATGATTACCAAAAGTAAATACATTCTAAGTATCCCTCTGGTGAGTGTCGTTCTCGTGGGTTGTTTGTTAGTCACTCGCAATACTATCATCACACCACTGCACGCGTGTTCAATTCGTTTAGAACTGCTGCCTATATATGCTCACAATAGTCCCCTTTTTTTAGCAACATGAGATAGCGTATGATCGTGAGCAGTCTCTCTGCAGTGGCCAGATATATCCAATGAGCGATTCCCTCAAACGGTACCCCAGTTGCACACCTCACTGATTATCGCCCCAGTGACTTCGCCTGCCTTATTATACAATGATGTCAATGATGTCAATATCCGCGCTGCCCTCAACCCTCAAATCTCAGTCTCAGTCACAATCTCACCGACACGTGTCGTCAGCTCTGAATGCAATTTGCTATTCCGAGATGATCTTGTGTCATTACCTCGAGAAAGTTCGACAGAGAATACGGCAATTGAGTCTACTGAGTTAGTTAGTACGTGAACCCTGTTTGTCTGCACTGAACAGCAGGTCAATCAGCTGACCAATTTTATAGGCCGAGCGTATGGAGTCTGGCCGTGCTGGCCGGGTAATAGACTCTGCTTCTTGCTATATTCTTTCATCAAAGTCAATGCCTTCCTTTTATGGCAGGTTGGAGATACGAATCCCGTGGTTCCTTTTTCACCTCTCGCCTCTTCTCGTCTTCCTGAATCAAACATGGACCGCCTCGCTCTCCGGACTTTTCCCGGCTAATTTCCCAAACGACCAGCCATGTTTCTTCGTTGTATCCCATGGGTTCGCGCGCCTCCCGTCGGCCTCACTCGCTTGCTAGTTTCGCAACTTTCGTTCACCCACCTCGTTCCCGCCATTCGGCCCGCACGAAAGAGCGACCTGGATTGGCTTGACACTGTAGAGTCGAGCGGACTGATTTCGAAGCAAGCGCGTGCAGGAGCAAACGCGCGCAGGACCCGGCGGCAGACTAAACCGCTCACAGCGGTTACTCTGCTGGCGATTCAAGCAAGATGTACAATATACCATTAGATAGGGCGTATCTCATTGCTCTATGGCTTGAGACGTATTTATTCGGTGGGTTCAGCCAAGTCTCTTAGTGCGTCCGCGGTGCTTACACTCGTTCCTTTGCGGAAATAGGTGCATATACGATCATCTTTCTAACAGCACTGTATCTACTATTATGGAGGCGGCCCACTGGGGTCTCCTGGACGCTCATCGTCCCACTCATAATTCTGTATACTCTAGCGACGTCAGTCCGATCCCACGGTGCACCGGAAGTAGCTCACCCTGTTGTACTTCAGCACACACGTTATCATTGTCCTTATTCGGAGCATTCAAGGCTTTATTGGACGCGGAAACAAGGAACTTGGAGGGGCCACCGAATACTTTTTGGAGGCGTCAAGCCCGCTTAACGTGTACGTTATGTGCCTTTGCGTTCCTTCCAGCTTAGCAATGCTCATGCTGTTTCCTATAGTGCTAACATGTTTATCTACATGACGAATGTGAGTTCTACCTGCCTCCAGACGTCGAAACCCGTTGATTGAAACCGAACACAGAATCTCGTCGGTGACAGTGTTCTAATATGGAGATGCTATGTGGTCTGGGGAAAATCACGAAAGGTCATGCTCGTACCGTGTGTGTTGTTGGTCTGCACTGCTGGTGTGTTCACCCTGTCCCAGGCAAACCGGAGATGCCACTAACCCAGGGGACGGGCACGCACAGTCACCGGATATAATTCTGCGTACCAGTTCCTTCTATTGAGGCGGGGGATCTTCAACCGAAACCTCGAGTACTGGGCGAAGGCGTTCTTCTGCTGCACGCTGGCTACCAACGTTCTCGTCACTGGTCTCATTGCAGGGCGCATCTGGGCGCATGGGAGGAAACTTGATAGGAGCGTAGGTTCGTTGCCGTCTATGGGACCTCGATACTGGGGGATCCTGGCAATCGTCATTGAGTCTGGCGCACTCTACTCTTCGGCCCTCGTTATCGAAATCGCGCTCTATGCGTCAAAGACCAACGCCATCTATACGCTGTTCGACGGGATGGCTCAAATTATTGTTAGTGCTCAATGTTTCTGCCTATTATAGGTACCACCTCTGATGCTGGCGTCCACAGGGAATTGTACCAACGATGCTTGTCGTACTCGTTAGTACAGGGAGGGCCAAAGGAGGCACCATCACCGGCACCAGCGACTCCATTCAATTCCACACTCGGCGCACCGGTGTTTCCGACGTCACGACCGCAAATTCGCACATCTCCCGGCGCCGAGGAACCCGAAACCATATACAGCCCGACATTGACCTGGATTTGGACAACCTGCCCACCGCCCGCGCGATCGCCTTGCCCGGCGGAGATGACTGGCCCTTGGGTAATAAAGGCCACAGTTTGGACGTTGCCTTTAGCGAGCAAGGCGACGGAATGAGCAGAAGCAGCGCAGCGATTGAAACAGAGAACGCGAGGTCGGGTGAGGACCCCCGTGGTGGTGCACACCCACCTCAGAGAGCAGGAAGATCGTCATCTGCGCTCGACGCAGTAGTGTAAGGTGAAAAGGATGGTAATTGGCCGGTTCATTGGTTTGCATCGGACTATGGCATTTCTTTTTTCGTATTCCTTCCCCCATATGTGCGGAAAGTAATTATGGTCACTCAGTCTGCTCGCGCTTTCTCCATCATGTAGCTGTGGCAATCATTTCCCGGTCTTATGCATGTACTCGTTGATATATCCTGGAATATTCACGTCATTTCCACTTGTGTAGTCGACTGAGGGCGCTCGGAGCCGTTGAGAACCATAGCACTTAGAATACGTTTAGTGGTCACAAAAGCACAAAAGTGATTTAATGAGCATATATGGGGCTACCTTGCACAACTGATACATACAGAATTTACAAACGGCTAACAGTTACCTGCCAACTCAATCTAAAACCATTCTCCGTTAGTAATACAAATCAAGGGTCCACACGGTGTCTTCGTGCCACTGCCCCATAAAGTCTCGCTCGCTTGCTTGGCCGACTGTCCGCATCTGCCTTGGGAAGAGCACTCGTCATTCTAAGACTGGACGGCAACAGCGCGCTGAAACCCCCATTGGTTCCAACCCCCAATGTACTTGAGTCCTCCTCTTCTACCTTCCTCCGGCGTTTCCTAGTAAGAGGGTGCACCGGCACAAGTTTGCCCGAATTTCCTGCGCTTGAGGTTGTAGTGAGATTACCAGGGACGTGGGTGGGCAGCTTTGCTACGTTGCGCGCTGATCTATGAGGTTGACCACCGACGACTGAACGGCGAGTGCGGGCTTTGCCCTTTTTGTTACCGAGGTCCTCGTCCTCATCGTCGGCATCGTGGTCTTCTATTTTTGTTTCAGAGGCTGGAGACATGGGACTGGAAGGCGCAGTTCTACTACGGACGCGAGGTTTGCGGAGCGTCGTGGTCTGTGGGGTTGGGAGACCATGTGCGGGGTTGATCTGAGTGTTAGGAGCTGAAGAGTGAGTGCTCAAGCGAGTAGATTGCATAGAGGCGCTTATACTGCGAAAGGGTGAAAGACGGTTGGGTGAAGGACCGGCAGGAACAATATGGGGTTGCGTCAAGTCGACGTCCATATCATCAACTGCAGAGGTTGTGATACGTGGAGGGTTGTAAACAGTGCGTGGCAAGGGGAGATAGTCCACCGATGTATCCGCCCCATCCAGTTTCATCCGGTCAAACGAATCAACAAATGCGCGAGTCGTAGCGTTTCCGCTGAGGGATCTATAAGATAGCTGGTTCGCTCGCACACCGTCGTACAGAGTTGATCGAGCATCAAGACTTGGTGCTGGCACGCTAGAAGATAACCCGGGTGGCTGGCCTTCGATGATGCTTAGGGTCTTGCGGCGTGAACGCCTCCTGTTGGATACAGTCAGAGAAACCCACGCCACGTACATGGATCAAATATCAAGCGATCAGTGGGCCGATGACGAACCTGCCATTTAGGACGGAGCCAACTTTGGTGTCTCCAGACGTCGAGGACATGCCCTTCGTCCCACTTTCGTCATACTCTTCTGGCATTGGAACGGACTGCATTTGACCGAGTGATTAGAGTGGCGAACACAGGCGAGCCTGCACCACGAGGCGTGTTCAGCTCCAAGCGTTGTTTGGTCCCCTCCTGCCACCATGGACCCTTCCAGTGCGATTCAAAGATTCATCTAGGCATCTTTGGGTAGAACTAGAACACAATCACAATGCCTTAGATTGAGGTTGTAGTCAAGGGATGCACATAGGAATACATTTTTAATTAATAGGACGGGTAGTGGTGTTCACAACACCACGGAAGGCAAAAACTACAAGCTTATTCGTTAGCATTTCTATGCTGTCTTGATGTCCCGGTGTTAGTAATCACGATTCGTTTTCCGCGCAGCTGTGTATTATTTCCTGATGCCACGACACTCCGATTGTGCGCTCGATTCGTCACATGGTAGTGGATTTCTGCTATTCCCATATTGATGTAGATATAGCTACTGCTTTAGATTTGAATACAGCAAGGATGCTTTTATGCCGTCCAGCTACGACCTTTTCTCCTTGTATTCCAAGATGATAGCTCACTGTTCCCTTCGCTTCGAACTCGAGGTCTTCATGCCCATTACATCGGCGAGTACGTTACCAGGATGGATAGAGCCACTCCAACAGTTCTGAAAGGGCAGCACGTCCCCTGTTCTCAGTATTAAATCATTTTATTACCCACTCAAGTATCTGTGCCTTGGACTACATCAAATGGGGAATATCAGGCGACTTTTTATTCCAGCTGAAAGCTCTTGCTATGGTTCAGACACCACGTGGCGACTGCCAGAGCTAGCTAGTGGTAGAGTAGCCCAGATTTCTTGATTCATGCAATTAAGGAGGCCGGAGACTGCCTCCTTCCCCGCCTCTCGGTGTACAGTACGTCTCCGTGAGCCTGGGGATCGACAAGACGGGAGGTGGAGCGCCCACAAATTTGAAGATTCTCAAGAAATGAGTTTTGGTGTGTATTAATATATTCTAATAATAAATAATGGTATCATTTTTGGGCTGTGGGTTTATTGTATCACCCGCTTGAGCGACGATAAATTTGAATGTCGCAGGTAAATGGATATAAATTAGGAAATGTACTATTGGTCACTGTAGGAATGGAGAGTATCTGAGCCTTGGCGATCGAGTGACGTAAGAGCTTAAAAGCGGTGGTCAGTGGGCTGAATGAAATCCTTAATCTCTGCTGAATCTGTTCTCAGGGGCACATGGACATGCGGTGGCTATGATCGTCCTTCAGTCGAGTCTGGATGACTATGGGCTGGTGGTCATTGGACATCAGGTTGCATCTCCCACAGAGACTGATCAAGGTTGGTGTTGTTGGATGGCTTGGAACTATTTTATTTTATTTTATTTTATTTTGGTGGGGGAAAGGAGGGAAATGCATCATGCACTGTGACGCCCGTGCGCCGTGTGTGGGACTCCAGTACGGCTCGCCGTTGGGAACTACCGCCCGTTGGACAATCTGCCGCCTGACCTACCCACTAAAACCCTCCCCTGCCGGTTGGCTTGGCTACATCCCGTTAAGAAAAGTTGATTGTCAGGTATGGGTTTGCATCGAAATCGACAAAACTTCCATCGCCCCAGAGGGATCATAGTTTGCGCTGTCGAATCATTCTCTTTGTTGGTTCCATGAATTTCGTTACCATCCAGCTGTTCCTTATTAGGTTCGATATCATTTCTTTTAGTATCTCTCTTGTCTCGTTTGGTACTACATCCTGATTGTTTATTGTATTTTTGTTTCTTGATTTCCATATAGCCCATAGTGTCATAGAAATCAGGATTCGTAGTCTTTCGGAGTCGCTATTGTGGTCATCGTTGAAGGTGATCACTGCTGATCCTCTAATTAGGCCTAAGGATATGGCCAGCCAGTCTCTTAGTGTAGTCTTCCTCCATATGTTCGTTGTGGTTTCCCAGGTCTGTCTCTGCCCGTTGTGTTCACAGGATAGCCACAAGTGTTGTTCGGATTCTAGTGTGTCTTCTCCCGTGATCTTTCTACAAAAAGAGCAGAATGCCCTTTCAGCGTGGCCTGGGATATTATTCCAGTAAGGTCCGCATTTTATTCTGCCAATTAGCATATTTTTAATGTGGTCTTTGAGGCGAGGTGGGACGCCCAGCGACTTAATTCCTCTTAATAGCTTTTCATTGGTAGGTCTTAGGCCTGTTTCCGCCTCTATCCTGTCTTTGGATTCGTCAAGGGTTGCCTGGTGCGGTATTGCTTGGATCTTTTTTGTGTGCCATCTAAGTAGGGCTTTATAGGTATGACTGGCGTCTAGAGCTTGTAGTCTCGCTCCGTCTTGGAGGGCCTCGTGGTTATCTACCCATTCTGTATCGTCTTCTCTCATCTGTGTGTCGTTTTCTCTTCCAGCGTTTGCTAAGGCGTCAGCTCTAATGTTGCCGTAGTTGTTCTCGTGCCCTTTGACCCACTTAAAGGCTGTACGCGCTGGCCTCGTTCTTAATTTTATGAGGATACTTTTTAGGAGGTCTGAGTTCGATACACCTGACCAGTTTAGGTCCTCGTATTTGTTCACGTATGTGCAAATCGCTCTCAGGCTGGTCAGGGAGTCTGACTCTATTTCTAGGTCGTCGGATTCGTTTTGCCTTAATGCTTCTAGGATCGCTCCTAGTTCGGCTTGTGAATTCGAAGCTGGTTTTGGCCCTCGTCCGTTCATGCTGAGTTTAATGTTTCTAGCGCTGCCGTCGGCGTACCAGACGCCTATTCCGGCTGTTGCGTTTTCCCATCCGTTGTTAACAGCCGATCCGTCAGTGCTGACTTTGGTATGCCATCTGCTTGGTTCGATTGTGTGGTTAATTCTAGGCGGGTTCCTTTCTCTTAGGAAAGGGTCTTTTTCTTTCGACATGGCTTGGAACTATCTGTTAGTACTGCTTTAGTACATTCCAGGGATTCCTGGTTAGAGAGTAAAGGCACTGACCGCAAATAACTGAATTCATTTGTCCGTAATCTGTGTTAGCGTACTGAAAGTCTCCTCGAGCACTTTTTTTTTTTTTTTTTTTTGGTGGGGGAAGGAAGGGAAATGCGTCATGCACCGGGTTCTGTGCCTGTGTTGGATGCAGGGGTTTGCAACACATTGTATTTGTTGCTCGGGGGTATTTGGGTCATAGCGGGGCGGGGGCAACAGCGTGGTCAAGCTATGTGGGCGGCAATCTCCATTCGGGCTGCTCAGCTGTCTCTGCAGCTTGGGGTACTTGGTCGTTTCTGTGGTTTAGAACTAATGTCAGCGAGATTGGTAATATCTGGGGGTATACTGGTTTTCAATGGCGGTGTAGGCTGGTGAGGGGGTGTTCCCCATGTTTGGCAGGGTTCATCGAACGGTATGGTGGGGTGCTCAAAAGCGGGTGGGGTGCTCAAAAGCAGGTAGGGGTGCTCAAAAGCGGGTAGGGTGCTCAAAAGCGGGTAGGGCAGGGTAGGGTTCATCCCCTCTGATGGACCCCGAAGGGAACGTATATCGCACCTGTTGCGGGATTTACTGAGACGTACAACCGTTGGGATGTACGTCGTCTACCTCCCATATGGTGTGGTAGTTACCCGCCCCAGGTCGAGGAGGGGGTCTTAGGCCTGACGAGGTCAGGTCCAAGCCCCCCTCCTCGAGCACATTGCACAGTTCTCGGCCAGTGGTTTGATCTTACTCGCTCGAGGACATATTAGGAATCCACATTGAGCTTACTCTTGAAGCAGTTTTCTGAATCCGCGATTCTTGATACTAGCCACCAGCACTTTCAGCGTCCCACGAATACATTGAGTTTGATGTTGCTCTAGGTCCCTCGCCCGCTGCTTCGTCATGCAGCGACGGTCTTGTCGATCATTGTAAATGCAAATGTTTGGTAGTACTTGTTTCCTCGATGTCCTCACCTAGTCACCCGGGTTCTATCAAATCCCATTTATATAAGAGATCGAGACAGAATATACAGGTGTGAAAGGGATGAAGATGGTGGTTGAGGGTCAACGTAAGGTTTGGCCAAACAAATAGAACTCACGGCACACATTAAGAATCATGATCCGATGACGTAATATGAACCTTGTAACCGAGAATCCGTACAATCACGCCAAGGGCACCAACCGACCAGTTTCAAATGAGAGTAACGAGGCTCACCTCACCAGCAAACATTCTGGATGGGTCGATAGTGAATCAGATGACCTTTTAGGGAGACTTGAAGATTCAGGACGAGGCGCGCGTGGAGGTTTGTTAAAAGTTGTTTCATTCTCTTTCATGTACTGGTACATGTGTCGGCTCGATGCTAGTCATCGTTGCCTGGAGGTTAAATAAAGACTTGCCGTTTGTCGCCGTCCACTTCGTTGTCTTCGTCGTGGTTCCTGTTGCTCGCATACATCGCACTGTCGTTGGCATACATCGCACCCGTCGTCCTGTCGTCCTGTCGTCCTGTCGTCCTGTCGTCCTGTCGTCCTGTCGTCCTGTCGCTCGCACTCGCCGTTCGCATACATCGCACGATTCCACTTTTATTAAGGTTCCATGTGAAAATTTGTCTTTATCACTCGCAATGGGCACTATGTTGAGTT
>Ga0307515_10008201_pt1 | contig 20444 bp, 16 predicted proteins | sample 17_EM_MG_FD_194513 | JGI IMG/M metagenome (GOLD analysis project Ga0307515, IMG submission 194513) | Populus trichocarpa ectomycorrhiza microbial communities from riparian zone in the Pacific Northwest, United States - 17_EM | ecosystem: Host-associated > Plants > Roots > Unclassified | place...
TATCGTGTAACGAGACATGTCGCATCGACATAAGGTCGATCGATGACTAATGGTGCTAACTACAAAAGAGGCAAGTTACATCATAGTCCTTGGCATAGTGATATCCGTACTCCCAATCAGCTCAACATGTCCATTACATGGTTATGTTATGAATCTTTCAGAGAACCTGACATCAGACACATCATTGGATAACACATAGGAACGAGTGGATTGAATCCCAGTGTAAGTTGGCCTTGAAGTTGAATTCCGATTCTGTTAATCCTCACAACTTGCCAGCACACACAATTGCTTATGGTACACAGATCAGACTCATTGTAAATCCCAAAACTCTCTTATCAGGTGAAGTGTTGGCCATTGCTTGATGCTTTCACACCAGTAGTTAAAGTATTATATACAATATTTTGGATGTTCTATCAGTTCTGCAGCAAGTCAATACTAGTTTTCATATTGTCATAAGTATGCTTTACATTTTCTAGATCCAACAAGGTCACAGGTTAGAAAGTGATCCCATTCATCATCTTCTTATAAAACTGTTCAATCTCAATGCCACTTCTGGTATTATACCACTAGGATTGATTACAGGGCTAAAATCAGTGGAGGATATCAAGAGATGGAGTTTTCTAGATCTCTTACAGACAGCGTGGCAGTGTATTCATCCTCTGCAACAGATACAAATCATGCTCTGTACTGACACTGACTGGAAAGAGTAACCTAGCTATATTTACTGACTTCTCAAGGGTGTACCATCAGACATTGAAAGTAGCTGCTCTACAATGATGTTCTTAGTCAGAAATGAGCATATCCTAGCCCTAGCACTAATATACATATCATTCAAAGACTGCATTTATCTTCCAATAGTATTGATGGGATATCTTTATCCCAAACCCATCTCCCGACAATAAGCCATATTCCCCAATCCAAGCAAGTGAGAAACATGAATCCAGCTAGGTGTAAGGTTAAATACAACCTGCCAGGGACTCTGTCAAGTTGTAATTTCCAAAATGACAGGTATTTAGCAGGTTGACTGTCCCATGTAGATGCACAATACAATATTTGATCCTGAGAGTATTGAAAACAGTTTTGAATACAGGATCTGTATTATTAGCCTTGTGGACCCCCTTGCCATGTAGTTACTCATTGACCATTTCTGCACATATGCCAGATTTCATTCCCTTCCTATTGATTTGTTACAGCTGCATTGAGGTAATATTGGCATGTACACTCACCCTCTGAATATTCTGCAATACAGAGTCAAATTTTGTATTGTACTGATTTTCATTGAAATAAATCAATCTATGAGAAATATTTTCAATTGTATTATTTTGATTAGAACTGAGATTATTGCCTGTACCATTCTGATGCCCAATTTCCTTGTTCACTATCACCTCCTCCACTCTGTCTTGCTCCTGATTACCTCACTAAGTGTATCCATAACTGTAGGTAGCAGAATATATTGATCTATATTACAGTAATCAGAAATTACATCAGCTTGTCTCATTGAGCGCTCTCTACTCTTCTTCCCTTCAACCACCTTCATATCTACAACAAATACTTTCAAACTGTATCTCACTTTGAACTTTAAGGCATCTGAAAGGAAACAGATATATGAAATGTTGCTCTAGATAAGTTCATTCATTATTAACCTTGGTGTGTATAATTCCATGTACATGTTGTTCCATTCTTCTGACTTCAAGGTGTACTTGAATATATGTCTCAAATTGTATGGCTCATTTAAGCTGTGACACTTTTTGACAAATTTGATTGCGCTCTTCACCGACATTGTTGCCCTTTCAGGAATGCACCAGGAATTGTGGAAAGTTTGCAATGTCGGCAACATCATTTACCTGCTATTTGACTTACAGCTGGAATCATTTCGTTGATTTGTACATAGTGCATCTTGCGGGTGAACACAAACCATATTCTGGTGGAGTAGCATTGGAAGATGTTATTAATATGACCGGATTGCTTCCAGGTAGCACTAGGGGCATTCATTATTCGCCTGCAGATCAGGGGTCCTGTCCAGCATACTGTTGTGGAGTGATTATTTGATGTCTACCATAACCACCTTGGTGGAATTTATATCTTTACCACTGTAACATATGACCTGAAAATCCTTGGCTTGCACAGGTGGATAGATGCAAACTTGGAATCATATTCAACGGCATACAGTATTAGAACAAGAGAACAGCCAGAAATTGTTTTTCAGAAGGACAGTAAGCAGATTCAGGTGGCGGATGAAATTGATTAGTACATTGCCTAAATGGACTCTCTTGGAGAAATTTCAGATATTTATATCTGATAATCCCAAAGTATTATTTATCTAATGGTGCAAGCCAAATGGGCCACCAATTGCAGCCATGTTGACTATTGGCAGTAGAGATAATTTGTTCAAAATAGTTTCTACACTGTATGGTGGTAAACAAAGATAGAAGTGAATTATTATTAAGATAATGTCAGGGTATAGTTGAGTATTGTAAAGGTAGTAACAACATTCTGTGAAATGAGAGGCTCTTATTTCCCTTTAGAATGTCATGGACTGTGATAAAGCACTATATATATTAAGTTCAGAAAATTGAATGATATTTGAAACCTGCCCATTTTTATTATATGGTTGAATAAATAAACCCACATTGTAGATAGCAGCTCACCTTCATACAATACATGACTGTAATGGTGATAGAAGGGATATCATATGACATTTCCAATAAACCAATAGAAACTAATCTCAGTTTCTGGATAAGTATAGTCTTGGATTTATGTATTAAATGAATTGGTACAGCATGCAACATCATTCAATAGAACGTCTGTAAGTCAACCTTAACCAGTCATTGCTTTCTGAAGAGCTTCTTGTGTAAGGTTCATTGTCTCAGTAAAATCCAGAGATGTGAAAAGATCGGTAACTGAAGCAAAGATACTAGAAGCAAATGATTTGATGTTAATCATTGAGTTGGTGTATAGTAAGCTAGTACATATGCCAATTCATTGTATTATCAGATTCTATTTTTAAAATTAGCAACTCAAAGCTTGAGTGTGGGCATAACTTACAATGGCCCAAGTAACTAGTAAATAATAATGTGATTAGTAGCATTTGAAGTAGCATCTAAAAAATGGTACATAACAGTAGATTGCAGTGATATCATAGCAAACCTGCTCCTCTCTGTAAACAATGTACAGCAGAAAATGTACTGCACAATTGTGTGGAATAGGATATATACAATCTGGTTAATCGAGAAAGTAGACTATACGGTGACTTTGTACTACCCATTCCCTGAAAAATTTAGAGATCGATACGGTTGTAATATACATAACCTAGCCTTGTTCTGTACACTTTCCACTAAATGTTTCAGAATTTCGACCCTGGTGACAAACTATTTTCCGCTGTAGTACAATTGACATCGGTTAGAATCAGCGCAATGCCTCATTCCCAAAGATCGTTAATGCTTTCTAGAAAGATGTTATGCACTTTATCAGCAACAAGATATAATACAATAGAAACTGATTGCCAGCTTACTATCCACCATATCACCCAATATCAATGAAAGAAGATATATTACACAACCAAATTAATTCACAAGGAGACTGCAATCACCTTGAGCCAATTTTGTGTAACTGTAGTAAGTACATCAGATTCACTCTTAAAGACCTAGAGAACTCATGCTTTACCTGTAGACATTGCATCTAGTGCATTACCACATAAAGATACTTCTGACACAGACTCTATAGACCCCCAGCAGCCAGATCTAATATCTACCCCTGATCCAACAAGCACAACAACTTATCAAGATAATGTTAGAGTGGAAAATACTTGGGGGAAAGTGTACAGCAAAGCAACAAGATTATACAACAAGCATCGCAAGTACTCAGAATAATTCAATCTATTAAATCTATTTAGATAACCAGCTGACTTTCAACAGACACATGTGTGTAACTTGCCAACAAAACAATCGATATATAAACATCTGAGGTGTTCACTCCTCAACCTCCAACTCAATTCATACCATTCAGACAATGACCTCTGCAAGCTCGTCTCTGATCTTATATTGAGGCTCAGAATTAAGTATTAAATAGAAGATAATCTACATATTTTTGACATATTACACTATAGGGATACTGTCTAATAAATGTATAATCTTCTAGCACATCTCTAATTGAAGATATTTATGAATTCGGAAACAATCTTTATTGCTGACTTGGAGATTTGAACAATACGCAGAAAGACAAATACAGAAGATTGGTAGTGGATTGTACCAGATCAACTGTCTGTAGAGGCAACAATTATGCAAGTTATTTGTACATTTAACAATACTTGTTTAATTTTTGGGGCAATCAGCATGACTGGCCACTGTGTCTCACAATAGATATCAGGTGAAAAGATATCTGCAGTGCATCTAGATAGTTAACCACTGTTCTTATTGAACTGATTCCATGACTTCTGAAAGATATCAAAAATCTGTACAAAGCATTGCATATTATGAAAGGAACTGGACTGTACCCACCAAGGAATCTTGACATTCTGAGTCCCAGGTTGAGATATTGTGATCAGATACATTATGGTAACTGGGCTTTCGGAAGGAGAAAGTAGTTTCATAGTTTCAATTGTGCAAAGAATTAAGTCTGAGACAGGCTGAACGATCATCCTCTTTCGACTACCACGACTGGACATTATTCCAATTAAGAATTCTTGTTTCTGATCTTAATTAGCCGATGTCTGATGTGTAATATTACTTGATGTGTACCAATCAGGCATTCCACTGTGCAACAACTTAATAACTACAGAGAATATGATTTCGACTAAGTGCTGCTGAAGGAATGTAATATTGATGCATTGGACACTGTAGGTAATTACCTAATTTACAGCCTGTTCAGTTGATACCCTGAATACAATGTATATGAGGTTTGGTAACCTGATGAAGTATATCAGCTGCATGTGAGATTAGTTTACAACTTTGTAACTGGCTACTTAAATCCATAAACATTAGACATGTTAATGATGAATTTGACACTCAAGTTGAATTTGTACCCCAATATCTGGATCTGTAGCTATCTGTGTACCATTCAATTGAATACAATCAGGCATCAGGTAATGTTAGCAGCTCCAGGAAATTATCACAATACTAGTTGTAAATGGCATATCAATTCATGTCAGCTTGAGTAATAATTGTAAATGTTTGGCAGAAAAGACTCTAGAGAAATCATAATGGGAGCAGTATGTGCCTTATTGGAATTCTCTCTACTTGTTAGCCAACAGTGTCACTTTAATCCATCTCTCAAAGCACTTGCCAAGCAATTCAAGTGATTCAGCTATAAGAATAATTGATTTTCAATGACAGGAAATATGAAAGTCAGCAATTGCTAAGCTAGAGGAATGATGGAGAATAGTGTTACATTAGTTGTGGAAACACAAGATTTATAAAATTGGTGTTACCATGAATGTCCTTGTATACAGGGGTGAAAAGGTTACTACAACAAATGATAGGCCATTTCAGGTAAATCTGAATAGAGCCTGACAAGCTGCGACGAACTGGTCTCAATCCATTGGATAGCTGAGAGAAGAGTAGTGGCAAAGTTGAATCCATCAGGTGGGATTGGTTTAATGCAATGTTTTCAATCAAGTATTAGACAATAGTTAGTAACAACTATTATACATAGTCTCAACTGTGGCAACTGGACCTGGATGTATATCTGCCCCAAAGACTTGTGCAAATACAATCTGCCACAGAGGAAGTAGATTACAGAGTGACCAATCACACCTCTGATATGGGTCGGGAAATTTAAATCTGTCTATCCATGATAATACACCACCTCTGTCCTACAGTTTCTCCATTATCGACCACATTACTCCATAGCTTCTTTAAAGAATTTATGTCTTTACATCAAATAAGTAGAAGGTGTTCAGGAACACACAATCAAAAAGCTGTATAGTGTATACATGTTCAATCTTGGCCAGAGGGATTGGTGACATTCAGACAACTATTGAGCGGTATATATTACATTTCAGATATCCAATGGTGTATTTGGAGAGCAATATATCACTGTTAATAATCCAAATAGATACTGGTAACAATTGGACCATGTATATTTCAGAATGGCTAGAAGTCAGCAATGTGAAATACATGTATCAATCTAGAATCAGAGTGAATAAGATATAATTAATACTCAAGCATAATGATGAGTGTACCAGTCATGACTTCCCAGAGTGGACACTATCAACTCTTGATCTTCAAGGCTGAAACAGTATTGACTCTATAAATTATTTCAATGTACCGAATGTTGTAAACCTATTACGTACATTCTCAGAATTGTCAGTACGAGCCCTTTTTTTATGCTGCACCACCACCCATATATTATTTGAGAGATATGCATGTCCATAAAGCACACAGTGATATGAAATCAAAATCACACTGAGATACATTTGTTGATTCTGAATATTCTTAATATGGATAGCTATTGTAATTACCAATTGAGGTGGACTGGGGATACAAAGTAAGTGGATTGGTGAAAGAATAAATTCAGAATTTATGGCTAGACAATATATATATTTCACTCAACAATGGCCCATGGTATTATTATCAATCATAGCACAATCATATTTCAGTTGATCATCTGAAATGTAACTGCAATGTAATAATAGTCCTATGAAAACCAAGAGATTATGCCAAAAGCTTATAAAATGTGGATTCAATATATGCCATGTTAAGTGAATATCCTCAACAATACCTTGCAAGGACTATTTTCATCTTTTCTTAGACAGTACTGCTACTAAACTTGACTGAATCAGATCCTCCAATTTAAAAACATGCAATGTCTATCTTGCAAACAAGTGGATTCTCCTTGTTACAAAACTATATATAAATGGAAACTCTGGATGTGCAGTAACAAAACAGGTCTGCAAAACAACATTATCATAGATTGCAAGCTGCAAAAAGAAACATCAGGATGTTACATCACTGAAAGAATATGTTCCATTTGTAGAAGACTGCGGACAACGATAATAGACAGTTAGTCAGAAGTAGTACAAGTAGTATAGGAAGAGGAAAGGACAAGGATGCAGAACTTGTTAATGAAAGAATGGGTGTGGATTTGAAAAAATACATCACCAAAATCTAAACTGGTTCCAAAGTCATGGGCATGCCTTTGAGCCACTCTGGTTAATATTACCAGTTCTCTTAGATGATTGCGCACACTCTCAAATGTATCTAAAGCTAAGTGCAATCCTTTCAGATATTGGAAGAGCATTCTCAGATGCTCCTGAAAACTCCTGGAGTTGTGCAGGTTCATTCAGAATTCAATACATTTTGGCCATACTAAAACTCAAATTTCAGAGTAGCTGAAACCTCTGTACAGATCTCCCAGAGTACCATATTCTTGGTATGCTCTTCCCTAGGTGGTGGTTCCAATAGAGTCCCCTAATCATAGTGTATTTTATTCATTATATATATCCTATACTGGTATTTCAGTTTCACATTCACAATATGATTTAATATATCACAATGTGGCATTTATTCACTATCTGTATGTATTGATTGATCACACTGCCTATCTAGATACACTTCATCATTCTAAGCACATTGCAGTTACTACTCAACCTGCATAGATGGTGCATTTGGATGTACCAGCCCAAACAACAAGCATTGGCACTGGAGAGCTATAGTTCAATAACTGGAGAGATTTCACTTGTAGTCCATGATATCATCAGTTGGGAGATGCACTTGAACGCAGTAATGAACTGGATGGAAACATTCCATTGAAGTTCAGATAATGTGAGTTTGGTGATAAAATTGCAGAGAGTAATTTATATTAGTATGAGATCTGCTTATAGGCTAGAATTGAGTGAGTTTAGAGACATACTTGGAGGATTAAATAGTGCAAGATTGAAGGCAGTTAGCAAGTGAACATCAAGATATACAGGGAGACAGTGTTTGACTAAACATAGAGATTTACCTCCAAGGGCAAACAAATGCCAACATTGAGGTATACTTGTAGGTAGTTGATATGCATGTAACAAATTAAAAGGGAAGTACAAAGGTAGCTAAGAGTCAATTCATTGTTAGGTATGGAAGGCTACCAAAGGGAAGAGAAGAGGATAATCAGGTGTTTCAGTAGAGGACAGATGAGAGCCTGGCAGTGAACAGATGACAATCAATGTCAGGTAGATACTACACTCAGTGTAAGATTACACTACTGATGTGTGGGCATTAAAAGAGATGACATAGTTGTGTATTTTAAGGTGATGGTAGTGTGGTGGACAAGACACAGAGAGATGGGGGATGGAAATGAAGTCAATAAGAGAGATTAGGAGAAGAGAGGAAAATAAGGAATGTGACACGTCCAATAAAGAGTAGTAGCCTTTATATTAAGAATTGAACCTACCAAATTAGAGTATATTCCATCTATATTGGGAGTAGTAAATTGGATATCACACATAATATACTCACAGTCCCAGAACTTCACAATAGTTCTCCCAATTCCTTCTCATCTCAATCTTGAAGCTCCCTCTGTGTCACCTACAACCCTCTTATTTCCTGTCAACATGATGTGAAGTCATCTCTGTTTTCCAATGCCATGATTATGAGTTAATATAGAGAACAGTATTTACACCAGCTCCTCTATCTCTAGCTCTCTGGAAGTTGTTGGGATTGACACCCTTCAGAGATAACTCTACAATGATGCCTCATCTTCTGGCATGCTTCCATTCAGATTGTCCCTCTACTGATACCACACCTCCAGCCAGTTCACCAGAAGCACACTCATTGTCTTTCCATAATTACAAGATACCTCTGCATTATAATCTTAGCTTCCATTATATGTTGCTCCAAAATAACTGATTTTTGAATGGCCATCTCCTCACTGACTGCATCCAAATTGACTACCACCAATATCACCACTTTGAAATTGACCACCTCTAGATTACTAACCTTCATATTTACCACCTCCAGATCAATCACCTCCAGTTCAGCCATCTTCAGATTAACTTCTTTAAGAGTGGTGACTTTTAGACCAACCACATTTCCACGGATGTCCTCAAGATTCTCTATATCTACTCAGACCACTACACAATTCACCACCTTGAGGTTGACCACCCCCAGGTCAACCACCTCCTGATTGTCCAACTCCAACTCACCAGAAGCAAAATGGTAACTACTACTCTGGTTATATTTCCATAATTGCAAGTTAACACAGAAATAGAGTTGGCTACTATAGTTGTGCATTCCTACTTTGCAATCACCTCAGGATCCAGGGACTACATTGAGACTTCTAAGTGCATCTTTTAACTTTCTTACTGATGGCAACAATGTGTATTTCAAGGTTCACTCCTTTGAAGCCTTTATGTGTATCTTGAAATCTCACTGTCTGATAGTCTCCCAATGAATCTCTAATTTCTTATAATTTGGGCCACCAGGTGTATTTCTGAGCTCACTTAATAATAACCTGAATGTGTATATCTAGATCAAGGCCACTCGGTGGATCTCTGAGTTGACTCCATTATTGCATCCGAGTACATCTCAACCCACGGCATATTGCTGTCCCTAAGTGCAGGTAGTATAATACAAACATTCATCTAATCACTGACTCTAGCAGCATTACCAATCAATTTCGAGTATGACCTCCAGCCAGTCCGGATAGACTGTGCATATATAGATACATAGGTATAGTGACAGTTGGATTAGAATATATACTGAATATCTGAGCTTTAATGATATTGAATACTGAGTAGTAACTGCAGTTTCCAGATGCACTAGCAGCATTCCCATAGAATATGTCATTTTCTCAGACCATTCTACTATACTTCAATATGCTACCAGTCAATGGTGACATGCTTTCACAGACCGTCTGGCATTTTGGCCACATTTGGAGGAACTCCATGTAACATTCCCCAGTTCCTCTTTGTCTGTTCAGAAGTATCATCAGCACTTCCAGGTGTGCATGAAGGCTACGGGAGAAATTCTAAATTTGGGAAATTTGAAAGTTTGAAGATGTTGGTCTGATAACCTTCACACACTCCAAGAAATTTCGGGAGACTGTATTATATTTTTGAGATATATAATGAATATAATTTGCCCATTTAATATGAGGCTTGCCAATTACAGTTATGTAGATTGGCAGTACTGAAATAATCATAAACATTTAGTATATATTACTGTAAAGAAGATATGATTTGAAACAATAGCATAAAGATTATACTAATTTGCGAGGAAATCTGCTCATGATCACTAAATAGCTGCATATTACGATAATCCAATTATCTTAATAAAACACAATTTCCATTTATAGTGACGCCCATCCGGATTGATCTTTATTGAATTGTTGAAGACAAGACAGCTAATATACCAAGTACTAACTTAATACTTTTCTGGTAATTAAATCACTAGTATACAGAAGCAGAGAACTTGACAGTAATAGCGGTATTTATATATCTATGCAAGTGCTCATTACAGTGAGTATTTAGTTTTAGTTGGATATTTTGTACGATTTGAAATATCTTTTGAATGCGGTCAATATTATAGCTGAAATCAATATATTTATAGTCTATTGGTTACAAATTCAGCATTTTATTACAGGGTGCAATCTTTATACTATCCAGATTGATTTTATCTGTAGGAGATTGAAATTTCACTTTCAATTGATATGTAAAGGTATACCCCCAGGTATGGCCTTATATAAGATATATTAATAGTTACAGTTGTAAAATGAATGCCAATATGCTTCTCGAGTATGATGGGAGTTCAAGCAAGATTATTTCAAAGCATCGAATATTCATGGCAGGCCAACTATCTCCAGTGGCAATTACTGTACCCTGAGTACATGATATTCAGCCCTGCCATTACATCATCACCCTCTTTTAGTACAGACCCTATTGGCAGTATAAATCAATACAAGAGTAGGAAAGGACAGAAATCAATCAGAAAACTGTTCCATGTAAGCAATTGTATGAATAAGTTCCCCAACGGATAAGTACTGCTCAGGGCACTCTTTTGGTGATTCTGGTTGAAGGGGAAACTGCACCTCCACTCGACTTATCTGCAGAGGTGGTAAAAACCCATACTGATGCCATTTGAACAGGACAGAAATCAAAACAAGTAAAATAGTCCAGTAAAGAGAATGAAAAAATATCAAATATAACACTATCCTCCATATCTCCACTTCTAAACAGTCAGGCATCCAACCATCCCATCTCAATCTTCTAGCTTGTACCCAGTGTAGTTCATGGTTAGATTGAAACACAATAATCTTGGTGAATGTGCCAATTATAGTATGAATCTTGTCTGAACTCTTCAGTAATGATGGCGACTTATGCTAGCTGCTCATTATCACTAATACCATCAGCTATTTCATACATTCATTTCACATGTAGACATCCCTGCAGCTGGTCATATTCACAATACTCTCAAGTACCTTAGTACATAAGCTTTGTCAATTTGTCATTGCCAACTGTGAAGGCCCTGCCTCTCTGGGCTCCATGCTGCTACTTTGGATGCTGCTTTAGTAGTCATATTCATACTTAGTCTAAACAGACAAACCCAGCTTGGCTCCATTCCATGCGTTCTAGCTGTTACTCTTTGTATCATTAATGCCAGAGATGCAAAATTATATAAGATCTTGTATATATCTCATAAGCTTTGTATAAAATGGTGAATTTTACCATGTCTTCCAATGTGCTTGCTGTCTTCCAGACCCTGGTGTAGAGCTCTGTAAGCCTGACTCCGTTTCTGACATTACCCATTGTGGTGGGTTGCTGTTACTGGTACCTGTTTGAAGTTTTTTATACACTTTCTGCATTTGGCCAAGCAGGCTTGTAGGCTGGCAGTATAGTTGTTTAGCATGCTTTTAGAAGGCCTTTTGGTAAATATTCTAGTTAGTGCATTTGTAGGTTGCACTCGTGATAATTCTTTTTATGGTATTCTAATGTTGAGTTCTTCAACCATAATCTTGGTCACTGCTAAATATGAGAGACCATCTCTTTGTGGTTTTCTTGCCTGTCTCTCACTATGCCATTCACTAGACTATGTGGAAATCCATTCGGTTCACCATTCAGTAGGCTATTTGCTATGCCAGTAGGTTGAACATTTGATTGGCAATTGGGTAGGCCATTTGATTGACAGTAGGGTATAATTAGTAGTCATTTCCTATCGTATTCCAGACTGCTTCAGTTGCCATATTTACACATTGTTGGAATAGCCCACACTTACTTGTTTATCCCATCATCTCTCTCATACTCTTCCCGTTTCACTTATCATTCTACTGGTTGGTGCAGTTGTAGGTACAGTAGAAATCTGCCATGCAATGGGTGCACAGATGATCTCGAATTGCCGAAAGCACTCGGTGGTTTTCCTCCGGATATCCTTTCTGGTTTATCACCTGTTGTCCCTTTCTGATGATATCAGGATATCCGTATTATTTTCTGAATCCACTGGTAATTTCCTCTCCAAGTATACTAGTTGACTCTTCATTATGTAAGCTTGTTGACATTGCTGGAAATCACATCTAAGATTCACTTATCAAATGATTTCCTCCTGCAATTCTTGACCTGTCAATAAGTTCCTTATTGCTTCAACACAGTAGTTCCAATACAGAAATTGATCGCAGTAGTGGTTGGTTTTGGTTCTGGTAGAGTCTTCCTGCATTTGTACAATGCAGTTCTGCTGATAGCTACTGTGTAACTACCTAATCTAGTGCTGTATTTAGTAGGTGGACTTGATTCGAAAGTTGATGCACCAGTAACGACTGAGTATGTTTGAATTGCAAAAAATTCACTGAGATTGCAAAGATGTAGTTGATATTACTGAGACTGAGTACGGATCTCAGAGAGTAGGTCTGCATGGCCAAGACTGAGTTGGGATCGCTGTGACTGTGTTGGAATGGCTGTGACTGAGTCACAATCTCATTCAGGATTGTGACTTGGGCATGCCAGCTTCATAATTCATCTATAGGTGCGTTTGCCATCTCTTCTCAGGTTGCACTTTTCACCTTTCTTGGAGTATAATTGTTACTTGTTCTCCATGCACTTGCTGCTGCTAGCCTTCTTGCTTGGTCAATACTGGTACAGCACAGCAATTATGCACTCTTGGTACTATAATTCTTCATGGTATGGGTTGTGGCAACTCTAGTACAGTCATCTTTCTCTTTTAAGATCATACCTCCACCAATGATTAGTCACATACAGCTTCAGGATATAAGTAATTGGCATTTTTGCCAGAACCCAGGTTCACTGAAGCTGAGTTGAGATCTCTTTAGAGATCCAATACAACATAACATCTGTGGCTGTAGCAGCATAACTGGTATCTCTGAATTGTACTCTGCATAGTGCCCAGAATAATGCTCAGTAACAGATTGGGTGGAGCCATGCCTCCAGTACACTGTATGTCAGCATCTCTGTACTCACTGGTATCTGGATTGCTTGAAATCGGAGTTAGTGATCTCAAGAAGGATATCCGTTCACATAACCTCACATTATGCATATTGGAATGGAGACTGATTATCATCTATCTGTGGAATTCCATCTCCTCACATCAAGCTCAGATCATCCATCTCTCCTCTCAATCCATCCCAAGATGTAATCCACCTCATATCAGCTATTTGTTACCACCCTGGGAATATGTTTGCCTATATGGGAAACAGTTTGTGACTTCACTTGGAGCTCTGTAGTGTCTCAAATGGTAATTGTTACACACCTTGGTAATGCCTCCCTTGCATTGACTCTTCATCACACTTCCATGATCCATGGGGTGATATATTATGCATGATTAGAATATACCAACTCATTGATCTGTCCATATGGCATTGGTTCACTAAGTTCAGATGCTGAATCCTACAATATGAGAATGTTATCTGATGCCATTCAATTGCAGGAAAACAGCTCCATTCAACTTGACTTGAATAGTTGAAACCAGATCTATCTGGCAAATCATAGCTGCACGGAGACTTAATTGAATGGTGAATCCACTTGGATGGCAGCAGCATCTCCACTTCGGCTTAGCTGAAATCCTTGATAACATTACCTTCTATCGCAGCGAAAAATTCATTACCTGTAGATATCATCTTGTCCATGTGCTGGCTCGATTGGAAAGTATCAGTATTCAGTGTTATCCTTGCTATGCAGTGGTAGAGAATGGTCCAGCATGGAAGATATGATAACATTCACCCATGAATGAGCCCAGACCTGCCAGCAAGTTCTAACTATGTCCCTCAGCAACCTGGTATCACTCATGCAAGGTCCACATTGTTGGTGCACTCTTCAGCCACTACTATGACCACTAGGGAGTGCTCACCCATCGAGTACCTTGATCCTTTCTGACCCAGGCATGCAACAATTCCCCTGGTTGCATCCAGTTGCCCTTTCCAAACTGCTACTCATAAGAACATCCTAATTACCTTATCAGTTTCCATTCGATTAACAATAGCTATAGCTCCAAGGATGTGAATATACAAAGTACAGCCACCATCAGAATGCACCTCCACCATCCCAATTTTCCAGGTACATTTCCATTCAAACTTGAAGGCCTGCCTGATTCACTACCACCTCCTTTACTTACCCTGCAGTTGCACAGCAAAAGTCAATGCTCTGCAAGTCTACACTATGATTGCTGTCCATGTACCAAGGTAATTCAAGTTTAATCTTCAACTCTTACTGTGCATTCACTACAGCTGCCCCCACTGTATTCAAATCAGCTTACTCAGCAACACATGCACTGGTTGCACCCTATTGGAATTGTCTGACAGCCAAACAATGTCCTTGCCCCACCTAATTGAGACTGTCTGACAACCAAATAATATTCATTCCCACATGGGCATACAACACATCCATTGCACTTCTTCATATCTCAAATTCATCCAGAATCCACAGGTTCCCTGAGACTGCCCACACTCTCCTTTCTATGGTAGACTTGTGGATTCTCAGCATCCTGGCTACAAATAACAATCATCTCCATTGTGTTCATAGAAACCCTCTTGGTATGCTATTATAGGAGTACATCCATATTCACTCATTGGCAATCAGATTTTATTAATTGGTTTGAACAAACCAAATTGAATTGGCATTGGCAGGTCTATCTTCTCACAAAGATTTGATTCTGTCATCCTGTCAGTAACTAAGGCAATATTTGACAATACTCACTGCGGCTGGTGCTTGCTGGCCACGTTGAAACTGGTGGGGGTAACTTTAGTTCCCACTCATAGTGATAGAGTAATCAGTAACTCCAAATTTTTACACTACGACTATTGCCACACCAAGGATACCAGTAGTCATATTTGTATACACAGTTGAATCATTAACTCCCTGCCAGAATATCGCATTGTAACTCTGCATTAGTTCTTGTGTTCCACTCGAAATACCATCTATAATTTACATGGCTCCGTCAGGTGGTGTTGAACATAATTGCAATAGCAACTGTCATTAGTAAGGTGGATTGAGGTAAATCAGGTGTATTTGATAAACCCACCCTAATTCTCTCAAATATAATTTCTAGTGTAGTTGGCTGCATCTTTCTGCACAGTGTTGTCTCTGCAGTTTACAACCAAATGTGCAAGTTGGCTGGGATCTAAGGGAATCTCGCCAGGATGGCCATTTTCCAAAATGCCAGAGATGCAACGCTCTGCAACGTAACTTCTCTGAAACAGTCCCTGCAATTATCAAGCAATGGAATGGGATGGTAACTTATGGAATTTCATGCATGACATAATTGGGAGCCTTCAGGTTCTCTTGTAGATTCCTTTTGATTAACTTTCACTGACTTAGAGGCTAGTATATTTCCCTGTCAATAGGACTCTGGAAACAACTTGGTATTGTCTCCGCTACTGATACCCTCAGTTGGGTGCACTTTCAGAGCCTACTTGCTTTTACAATCAGAATCTGTCTTTCCAAGATGATTTCACCGGTGTGGTGAAATGGTGGAGCTAGAAGGCAGAGAGCCCATCATCAACACTCCACCGCACCATTTGCGGCATTCAAACAGGAATGTACAAGAATGTGCGGTTCTGGCTCAAGCAGCTCAGGAAGAGGGTCATAGGATATGAGACGACCAGGCCGTGAGGATCTGCAAAATCTTGGAAAGACCAAGTGAGATCAAAAGTTGGGAAAGATAGATTGTGTGATTCGTTGTATGATGGGAAGATGTGTCATCAATCTACTCCAGGGTCTCCCGAGTATATACTCCCCTGCTCAGCCCATCTCCCATACCCTTGGATCTCCATAAGCACCCGTCGTCCAGTCCCTCTCCGTCATTCCTGTATCTCCTTACACCGGACATCGCTCAGCCCTCTGCCACACTGAGTGGTGGTGGTGAGACATGGATTTTCCTGCCACACTGGCTTACATATTGTGTCACATCTGAGCACAGTCACAATCTGGAATCCACATGAAATCATCTGTCATTGTTAACCTCAATCGATTGGACATAGCCAGATGATCTATTTCTGGAATCAGTGTTCTGAAATCTGGATGGTATCTTGCACCTAGATTGCATATCGTAACATACCAGAAATGGGTAATTTGAAAATCCCTCATTTGATACATATCAGCCAATGCGAAACACCAACAGTCTACATGCATATATCTGAGTATTGCCAGGTATAATGTTATATGTATTAATCTGGTTGCATATGTGGAACATGATGTTGGTGTTTGGAATAAATGTATGTAAGATGAATTTAACTTAATGATCTAAGGTTCATAGTAAGCTGACTACATGAAGTTGGTGTAAGCTAGTGCTGGACATGTCATGTGTAGCAAAGCTGTTTTATGATAACACATTTTGCAATAGCATAACTCTATATATAGAACTATATATTCAGCAACTGGAGGCCAATATTGCCTGCAAGCTAACTATAAACCATAATAGTAAGCTTAGAAAACAAGGTGTAGGGAGCTATAACAACCATTGTAGGGGGCCTAATTCTAGATAGTTCTTTCAAACATCTATAAATGATCTTGAAGCAGAATGAGAAATGTTTAAGTAGTCAGTATGGAATCTTGCTTATACTTCATTCAGATTGATCTGTTGTAGATAATCTTTTTTACTACTATACTTGATAAAATACTGCATATAGTCTGAATGTCTTCATTGGCATTATCTTGGTGTATTTCATGTTAACACTCAGTATTTAGTAATATATACTTGTATTTGTCCACAAATTTAATTCACTTTGCCGCAAGCTAAGAGTTGCCATTTTGCTCTGCAAGATAACAATTGTTGGCTAACCCACCTAGTGGTTACTATACTAGTTGATTTCGTCAATACTGATTTACCAGAGGCTGATTAAAAAACCAATATAACAATTGAATAGAAAATAGAAAATAAATACTCCAATGTCATAGTTGGGCAGTATATTGCTTGGGCTAGACATGTAATTGACAATAATATTATTTATTGGAGTTGAATTTATGGTGTTTCTTACTGACTGACTCATCATATGAAAAATGGTAATGTCAGAAACTAGCTGGTAGAGGAAGAGGTGGGTAAGTTATTCAGATATAGTATTTGACATTATTACAAAACACTGATAATACTATTAACAGTCAGCATGAAGGTATAATAGAGTACAGTGGCAACAATATATACAGTGTTAAATATATCTTGAAATTATTGTCGATTCACTGATAGAACAATGTAATTGATTTTAGATAAGTTTTTCATCCATCTTTCAACAATTCATAATGATGAATCATTTCTCCCACCTACTCACATTGAGATATATATTAGTTTATGTATTAATTGCCAGTGATTATGGTTAAATATATATTCAAAATAATTTACTGTATGATTACTTTGCCATTTCTTGCCTGTATTAGTATGGTAACCAACTTCCTATCCACCAATGATTTCCAAAGCTACCACAACTCAATGATGGTACCCTCTGAGCACTGTGAACATACATTCTATTGTCATGGCAGTATCGCGACAAACATTGAGGACTGTAAATGAATAGAGTGCTAATGAAATGGGCAGTTTATATTGAGAGGGTTATCTCAATATTAGCTTCCCAAATACTCCAAAATGACACTGCACAGTTAAAATGGACAAGTCTCACCATAACACTCCAATATAGCCTTCAAGCTGGGTGCTACTAGGATCATACCCCGATATCCAAATATTCTTGTTTCCAAGTGGCAGCATTTTTAATATGCTCGAGTGTTGAGCCTCAGAAGGGGGATACCACTATTCAATGTAAAGCTGTCATAGTAATCAGTACCGAACCCACCTTATTGAATATCAACGAGGGGGTACTTGTACCCATCAGCCACAGCCGGAGGTACAGGCCATTTTGAATCCACCTTGAGAAGTGACAGTTGCTGGGATGCTGGCTTTAACAGCAGGAAAGTCCAGTCAGAAATACCAAATCTCTATCCATAGATTACTAAGCATATTCCAACTTCAAGTAACATGTGGTGTCTCAATACAGAAAGGCAACATTGTGGAGAAATCAATTGCCTGTCCAGCTGAAATGTAGGTAGTGGAACATAGATATTAGGTGTAGTTGTCAGTTCAAACAGTCAGTTTTGATGGGGCAGTAAGACTTACAAAGTCACATCTCATATAATTTACAATTCACTGCATCAACACAATGTATTCTAGTCATTGAGAGCATCCAGGTGTGTGTGAGAGGAGGCGGGGTATAAACTTAGAAGTGTCAATTGCAGGAGGGATTCAGGCCGTAGGAGGGAATTTTGGCCGGCCTTCGGAGTACCTTGGCTGTGTGATGACCGGTCCTGCATCACCATGGGAGTTCTTGTGATATATTTGAGAGTATCTGGGACAAGCGCCAACCCGATGCGGGAATCCCAAACCAACTAAGGGAGATGCCTTGGATCATCTGCACAGTGCTAGCAACTGTGACCTGTTACGCGGCCACAGTGCGGGTTGGTACCGAACCCAAGCCCCCAGTCCGGTTCGGGACCTGCCATACAATACGAACTGGGTAACTAGCGCCTGGTAGTTTCCTGGACCGGGCATAAACCCATCGGTTCTTGCCCAGGTTGGAACCGGACCACAGTTCCATTTGACAGCTCCTGAAACGTTGGCTGAAGTTTGGCTGCAATCAAGTTTTTCGGTTCTGATCATATTGTGACATGATCAATATGTAGATTGTGCAGTTGTAGCAGCTCTTTCACTTCCCGCTTTCAGATTTACGATCCGCCCTGTAATCATTGAATCACGGTGAAATAAGGTCCAATTGTATGCGATATTTGCCAGTTTTTGACAGTGACTCAACAAATATTGGTCCGATTGCACATCTGAAGGCCGCACGTGAATTAGCGGCTAAAACTCCGCAATATACCTATTTATTATGTCATGATACAATCAGAACTCAGATACTTTTTTGGAGCAAAAGTTGTGAGTTTGAAATGCCGGGTTTTTGGAGGTAAAACTGGCCCAATTGCGATGGTCCGGGATTATGGTGTGCTAAAACCCATTGCAACGATCAGGGTCCGGGTAGAACTGGAACCGCCACCAAACTGAGAATATCAAACCATTGCCCACAGTACATATCGACATTCATTCGTAGGACTGTAGGGATCATCTGAGGGTCTTTGGATGAAAATGAGCAGCAGAATACTGTCCACGTATGCTGCTTGGATTATTGTTCATTATCAAATTCTACATCATGTGATACTGCCCAATAAATCTCATGGATCATTCCATCATTTGCATGACAACATTAAGGAACCCATGCAAATCGCAACTGATTCAATCTTGAACATGGGACACAGTAAAACAATAACCCAACTTAGCGATCAAACCATACCAATCAAATAATGTGTCAAGGTCAGCCAAGACTTCTTGCATCTCATCAGGGCTGACATACAGAGAAACAAACAATTTATCACCTACCCAAATAAGCTGCATGAGCTGCTTGTATTTTCGAATGATTCAGGCCAGGTGAGGGGTTGAAAATAAATATGAATATTGTTTGGCTTGCTCGGTGATATCTAAACGGTTGGAACTGCAATGTTAGCTAGCTTTGAATCGAACTGTAGTCTGAAAGGCAATATGATGAATTTGGGGGGAAAAGAGGTGCGTGACCAGGACAGTCAGAGTGCCTGATGGGGGAGTGCTGGGTGGACAAGGCGAGTGGATATGGTGATGGAAGAGTACGGAAAGACATTGAGGGGGCGCAGCTCCAGGGCAAGGAGCACCAACTCGGATTCAGAAGCACCCATCGGGTGGAGCAGCTATCTTTGAGGAGTAATGTGCAAGGGCGGGGGGTACAGAGTCTGGTGCCAGGTAGAGGCACTCCCAATCAGGATTGAGGTGGGGGTTGATGAGTGCCCATCGTACAGGAGGAGTACCGACAGTAGAGGGGTATGGAGCACATAATGTAATACAGAAGCACCAATCCAGGCTGGGGAGCACTGATGCAGATTGAGGAGCACCTATCATAGCACAGGAGCACCTATCATAGCACAGGAGCACCTATCATAGCACAGGAGCACCATGGGGGGGGGGGGG
>Ga0307515_10008202_pt1 | contig 20440 bp, 19 predicted proteins | sample 17_EM_MG_FD_194513 | JGI IMG/M metagenome (GOLD analysis project Ga0307515, IMG submission 194513) | Populus trichocarpa ectomycorrhiza microbial communities from riparian zone in the Pacific Northwest, United States - 17_EM | ecosystem: Host-associated > Plants > Roots > Unclassified | place...
TTCGTGGCGATTCTATTTACATTGCGGAATTGAAGAGACTGGCAGCCCCGGCATCATATGTATCATTTGTCATCAAGTTCTGCGCCATCCATCAGAACATGGGACCAGCTCAATGGGCAAACACTTGTTGGCAAAAGCGCATATCACAAAGTTAAACGAATTAACAGTGTCAGAGTTAACCAAATTAACCAGTTCAATGGTCGATGAAACAGCTTTGGCGATACTGAAGCGGCAAGGAAGTCGAGGAATTCCGATTGTAAGTTCGCAAAGGAAAATCAAACTGACCATTCACACTTCAAGTATACTTACTGAATTGACAGACAAAACGCTCTAAACCGGCAGCAAAGGACTTTCAAACTGCTGAATTTCACCAAGACACCCGGAATAGGTACCTCATGTTAGGTTTTGTTTAGGCGCATATTCCATGGAACGCCATATCAAACATTGAGCTACGACGGTCATACAATGCATTACGAAGCGAGTTGGTGTTACCGTCAGCCAGCACCCTGAGTAATATTTGCCGGAGGGAATACACACTGACAGTGGATGCAAATAAGAAGAAATTGCCGCCAACAAATACAGTTAGTTTAGCTTTGGACGGATGGACATCAACGAACAAATTAGCAATCACGTCGGTCAGTGCTTACTATGTGGATTGAAATTGAGCTTTGCGAGACGTACAACTGGTATTCGATGAGGTTGAAAGCCCAATCTTTTCCTATTTCGAAAGCTCATCAAGGATTACAGGTCAAGGGTCAGCATACGGGAGCACATCTAGCCAGACATTTGAAAGAAGTTCTTGATTGTTTCGAACAGACTAACGGCCGTTTGCTTGGAATTACTATCAACAAAGCTTCGTCAAATTACTCGATGACTCGTGAACTGCAAACGACCCTTAAGTCCTCCGAAACCGAGTGGCCCGCATTGAAAAACCACATAACATGCATGGCGCACGGCATTCAGCTGGCTTTGGGCGCATTCATGAGCAGTCTGGGTGTAAAAGGCCGCACCAAGTCTTGGGAAGCCCATGAGCGCGATCAGCAATTTGGAGAGAATGAATGCACAGACATTGGGAAGAGTCAAAGACATCGAAAAGAGGGCAATGCTAGAATTAACAATGTGTCGGCCATGAGACCATGTTTAGCAAAGATAATTGAAAAAGTACATATTTCAACATATTATGAAAGTGCTGAAACTGACCTTCATATAGCAGAGAATGCTTGCTGTATTGATTATGCTGACACCTGGACGTCGAAACGAGTTTATTGACTGTCAACAAGCCAAAGTCCGGATCGCAGTACTACCAATTATGGATGTGAAGACACGTTGGAACTCGACAATGGAGTTGCTCGAGCGTGTCCGCCAATCGCGTGAATTCACCAGTGAGTGGCCTGAAAAGCCAAAGTATAGCGACTACCGGCCGCTCTTCACGATTCAGGATGAGTGGACTATTGTCACATATGTGATGGAGGTTTTACGGCCATTCCGGTACTGGACCCTTTGGATGTGGAAACTGCATACCATGACTCTGCATCACGTCATCACTGTCTACAATGACATGTTTGATCACATGGATGGCGTGATGCGAGCTTTGGCCAAGAAAAAGACACAATGGATGAAAGACTTATTCTTCGCTGTGAAGTGTGCGCAGCAAACGTTATCTAAATATTATACTGAAGTCACTCCAACGACTGGTATGCTCCTCAGTACGGCACACATCCTTGATCCCTTCCGGAAGTTGCGGTCATTTAGGAAGTTGTTCATGGGCATGGACATCAATCCTGAAGACGAGACTTCTTATACTACCCAATACCAGGAGCCCTTTCTGAATTACGTGGAGAACGAATCCTGCACGAAACATAGACTATTGCCAGTCATTAAGTCCGATAACACATTGAACAACATTCTCAGCTCCTTCCAAAGGGCTTCTAGATTTGATCAATCTTCTTATGCTCCATACGATTTATCCAGCGATGACGACAAATACTTAATGGCTACCAATGTGGTCGAAACGACACTCGGACGAAGCAATCGTGCAGCGCGTTTATTGACAGCTGCGAGGCTCCATTTGAATTCACCTCCAGAAATATAACAGAACTGGGGGCAAATTAATCCGAATCTTAATGATTACCACTCAGACCCAATGGAGATCAGTAGTACATTTTGGTTACCGGATATCACCGACTGGTGGCGGCAGCAAGAAGAAACGCATTCAAAGTACGCCTATCTCTCCAATGTTGCATGCAACATATTCTCTATCATACCTCACGGTGTCGGAGCGCAAGCATGTTTTTCCCTTGGGCGAGATGTGAGAGGGTGGAGGCAGTCGAAAACCACTGGTGAGACTCTTCGCGAAACAGTGGTAGTAAGGCAGTTTGCTCGAGCCAATAGTGGATTATTGGCTGGCTACGACCCAGTATTGGATCCAGACAGCACTGATAACGACAGGGAGATGCAGCGAGAGGCGGAGGACAAGACGTTGCACAGAATGGCCAAGGTCCACGAATTTTTGGGGATGTGGCAGGGTAGCCAAACCCTACGAGCTACACAGAAGGAATCTCGTGATCAAAATAGACAGATGACTGCCGTAGGTTCCATTATGATATCAAAGAGATCGTCAAAGCATCCTGGTCAAACTTTCATCATAATGGTGTGGCTGCTTATAAATTGTCGGAAAAATCACCAGTGCCACCAGCGTTGTCTGCAAAGGACCTCCCTGAAGAACGAACTCTAGTATTGAATGTCCGCCGATTCAAACGAATCGACCGCCCTTCTGCCGAAAGTGATGAGGATAGCTCACCTGTAAGCATTTCAGACACCGAAAATTGGCTTCACTGGAATGGGGACTGCGATAATCCAAACGACAGCGAAGATGACTGGGAGGCGGACAATGAAACAGATATGAAACTGGACAACGGCAGTGAGGTGTAAGAACCCCTGCAGGTGTGGAATGTGAGTGCGGCACAAAATGTTCCGGGACTGATTCCGCCTATACGACAATCAAAGAAGAAGCTAGGAAAGCCGTTAGTGACGGTCAATATAATGGAAACGAGGAGGAATCACGCAATCAAGAAACAGTAGGACAGAATCCATCAATGTATTATCACCAAGTTCATTACGTAGTTTGACGACGAGTTTCATTTAGAGTAGTATTATGGAAAAATTTTGACCAGTCGCAAGAGAATATTCGTTAACAAACAAACCTGTAGCAGGCAATATGCATTATTTGGCATAACATATAAATTTCAACCGGATGAGAGCAACCTCTGCTGGAATATTACTGGGCTTGGCTTTGCCACAGAGCCAAGTCCTAATCGCGCTGAAAGGCATCCACAAAGTTCAAATATTTAAGATTGCAATTATTAATGGCAGCAGATCTTGACTTCACCAGACATTAAAATGAGCGTCAACAAAGCATCAACGATGTTCATTCTTGTAAGTACGGCAATTGAATGGTAACGTGGTCGGAAATATCCATAACATGCATACGGACACTTTTTCTTGGCAAAAGAGTAAACTACCCAATATCTGCGGCAATCTGAAAATGAGCTTCAACGGAACGGCAACGATTATTGGCTGTGCATTTTGTGTAACCTAAGTGCCGATTGGTTGTAGCCATTCATAAACGAAGGATTGGCTGCCTTCCAAATCAAAAATAATTGTATCAGGCTCCCTGCCCCATCATGAAAATGAGCGTCAAAGGAGCGTCAACACTGTTCTGACCTGTAAGTACGGTAATTGAATGGTGAGGTGGTCGGAACTATCCATACCGAGCATACTGGCGGCCTTTCTTGGCAAAACAGTAAAGCACACGATCACTGCCCCATTCTGAAAATGAGCTTCATCGGAGCGTCAACGATTTTTGGCTGTCCAGCTTGGGGCCGATTTGTTGCAGCCATTCATAAATGAAGTATTGGCTGCCTTCCAAATCAAAAATGATTGTATCAGACCCTCTGCCCCATCCTGGAAACGAGCGTCAACGGAGCGTCAACGATCTTTAGTCTTGTATGTACGGTATTTGAAGAGTGACCTGGTCACTGCTATTCATAACCGATGTAATGGCAGCCTTCCTTGGCAAAACAACGTGACATTTGGTTGCAGCCATTCATAAACGAGGTATTGTCCCCTCCTGAAAATCAGTGTCAATGCAGTGTCAAGGATTATTGGTGCTCGATCTTGGGTAATCTAAGTGTAACAATTTGGTAATAATTCATAGACGAAGTCGTGGCAGCCTTTTCAATTGAAATAACCCATGACACATACGTTACCCCATCAAGATACTGAGTGTCAACAGAGCGTCAACAATATTTGATCCTGCATATTGGGTAATCAAGGCTTTCTGCCCATAGGTGCGCCCATACCAGAACTGTTGACAACCTCTCTAGCCAAAAATGCAATGGGTGGAAGGCAAAACACATATTCCAAAATAATCAATGTCGCAGATTGCAAAACATCCAAAAAGAGATCATTGGCTGTCAAATATCTGATTTTAATAATGTTCAATTATGCAACTGCAAAAACAAGAACATTATATAAATCTACAGATGGACCCGCTGGGCGACCCGCTGACAACCCGCCCAATCCAGACAGGTTGGGAGATTTGGACGGAACAGTACCCGAATTGACAGTTCGGGTGGATTGTCAACCCGGACCGCCAATTTGGCAATGGTTCGGTTCGGACCCGGACCCAGACCCGAAGTGACAGTCCGGAACCGTAACTAACACTCGACATGGTGGAGGTGCAACGACACAGGTGAACCACCACCACCGCACTGGCTCTGACAACCTACACAACAACCAACACCTCTTCAACCGAGAATGCCACCTGCGCCACCCAGTGACAATGAGGGATCACAACGTTCCCAAATCCTAGTTGTGCCACCTGGATAGGTGTATATATTCACTCCTCTTCCCGGTGCTCAATTGTTCAATCTTGATACAGATTCCAAGGTTTGCAAGTGTGATTAAGATTTGATTCCTTGCTGGCAGACTGCTGGAAGAACATCCGCTGGTTACTACACTATCTGCTACGTGGAGATGCAGCGGACATCTGCTCTGCAGACCATAGCAGTCCACTAACTGAACTTGCAAGTGAAGACCAGCATTGATAGAAAGGAACGTGATTTTTGTTTGTATTATTACCTACAATTAGCAGAAACAAGTTTACAGTATACTTTAAAGGATATATTTATGTGGATTATTAAAGAACAATGTAGTGATGAAGGAGAAAGTATATGAAGACGATAGAAAGGCTGCCAAAACACCACATTCTATGCCAGATGATATGATTGCATATGGTGGATACTCCTGTGGCAAACTGATCGTCAATGCAGCATCACCAATTTTTGGTCTTGCATCTTGGGTAATCGAAGTGGTGATTGGTTGCAGACATTCGAAAATCAGGTATTGACCACATTCGTAGGCAATGGAGCAAGCGACTTGCTCCATGCCACATTCTGAAAACGAGCATCAACAGAGCATCAAGGATTTCTGGTTTTGTAAGTCAGGTAATTAAAACGTGATTTGGTGATTACTAGTGTTAGCAACAGTTCCGGACCGTCACTTCGGGTCCTGGTCCGGGTCCAATCCGAACCGTTGCCAAAATGGCGGTACAGGTCGTCACTAAACCTGAACTGCCCACTCGGGTACGGTTCCATGGTTTACTGTCAACCCAGCTGAATCGGGCGGGTTGTAAGCGGGTTGCCCAGCGGGTCCATCTATAGATTCATACAAGGATTATGTATTTGCAGTGTGTTCATAGTATCGTATCAGAATCGCGTTTTCAGCAACCAACAATGTGCTTTTGCTTGTTGAGCAGTTTGCAATATCGATTAATTTGGTATCTGTGTTTCACGTTCGATAAATGGTATTTTTGCCTACCAAGGCGGTCAATAATTCAGTTATGCACGCGATGATCCGCGCGATGCCATGATTACAAAATATGGACGTTCTAAAACTGTTGACGCACCGGTAACACTCATCTTCAGGATGCCGCAGGTAGCATGTCGCTGTTGTTTATGCCATAAAGGCTGCCAATATCTCATTAATCGATGTCTGCAACCAATCGGAACACAACTTACCCAAGAGAAAGCTAAAAATCGTTGACGCTCAGTTGACGCTCATTTTCAGGATGCCGCAGGGAGCGTGTCGCTGTTGTTTTGGTCCGTAGAGGCTGCCAATATCTCATCAATGGATGTCTACAACCAATCAGAACATAACTTACCCAGGAAGCCAAGCTAATAATCGTTGACGCTCCGTTGACGCTCCGTTGACGCTCCGTTTACGCTCATGCCAAGAATGGGGCGGTGACCATGTTGCTATTTCTTTTGCCAATGAAAGCTGACAATACACCTGTTATGCATACCAACAACCAGGTCACTGGTGAATTACCGTACTTATAAGACCACAAATCGTTGACACTCTGTTGACGCTTGTTTCAATGTATTGTCCATTCATCATCTGCTGCCGTCAATAATTGTTTTCATCCTGATTTGACTATATCGGTTGTCTTTCTGCATGATTAAGACTCGGCCCTGTGGCAAAGCCCAGAGGCATAATAATCTTGCACTGTTCACTCTGACCCGACTAAAAATGATGTATCATGGCAAAAGATTCATTGCATCTGGTATATATCTATTTATGAACCAATATTCACATGGTACTTCTTACCATTCGCCCATAATATATCTCGAACTGAAACTCTGTGTCATGCTACATACAGCTCGTGAACCATTGACGCATTCTGTCCTACTTTTTCTTCCTTCCTTGATTCCTCCACATTTTTGCTGCATTGACCGTCACGAACACCTCTTCCGCATGTGTCTTTGACTTCCGTGTGGGCCGAACCAATCCGGGCACGTTTCGCACGGTGCTCACATCCAGCTGCTCGGGGCATTGCGGACCCTCGATGTCATTGTTCTGTTCTATATCGGATTGATCGTCTGCTGCGCAATCCTCTTCGCTGTCAATTGGATTATCCAAGTCGTCATTCCAGTTTAGCCAATCATTGGTGTCAGAAATGCTTTCAGGTGCGCTATCACCGTCACTTTCGACTGGATGACAGTTGATTCTTCGGATTCGGCGGACATTTATGATTTGAGTTCGTCCTCCAGGGAGGTCCTTTGCAGACAAAGCTGGTGGCAAAGGTGATCTTTCTGAAAATTTGAATCCAGCCGCACCATCATGTTGAGAGAGTGACCAGGATGCTTTGACGATCTCCTCAGTATCCGAAATGTATCCTCCGGCGGTCATCTTCTTATTGTGAGCGCGAGATTCCATCTGACCAGCACGTATGTTTCGGCTGCCCTGCCACATCTCCAAAAAGTCGTTAACTTTGGCCATTCTGTGCAATTTCTTTTCCTCCGCCTGTTTCTTCATTTCTGAGTTGTTTTCTGTGTTCATGGTATCCAATTCTGGGTCAGTGCCTGCCAAAATCCCCATATTGGCTCGAGGGAACTGCCTTACAATGACTTTTTCACGAAGGGTCTAGCCTATGGGTGTGACTGCCCCCAGCCAATAACATATCGGCCAAGGGAAAAACTTGCCTCCACTCTGACACCATATGGTATGATAGAGAATATGTCGCGCGCCACATCGGAGAGATCGGTATACTTTGAGTATGTTTCATCCTGTTGGCGCCACCAATCGGTTATGTCCGGTATCCAAAATGTACTACTAATCTCCATTGGGTCGGAGTGGTAATCATTGAGATTTGTATTAATTTGTCCGCAGTTCTCTGGTGCTACAGGCGGCGAATTCAAACAGAGCCTGGCGGCGGTCAACAAGTGGGCTGCACGATCGCTTGGTCCAGGTGTCGTCTCAGCCACTCTGCTAGGTGCTAAGTATTCCTCATGATCGCTGGGCAAATCATATGGATCAAGGGATGATTGGTAGGACCCTGATGCCGTTGCACAAGGGAGGAGATTGTTGCTAGGTATGGTTTTGAGTTGATCGACAGGCACCCCTCGATCTCTGGCACGGGATTCCTTCTCCAGATACTTCAGAAAGGCCTTGTCGTATTGTGTAGTGTAGGATGTCTCGTCCTCAGGATTAATATCCATTCCCTTGTCCCATTGTCTAAACGATCGCAACTTCCGTGATGGATCGAGGAAGTGTGCGGAAATGAAATCCATGCCCGTCAATGGTGTCACTTCAGCGTAGTATTTGGAAAGCTTCTTTCGAGCTAACTTCACAGTAAAGAACCTGTCTTCTTTCCACTGAGTCTTCTTCCTAGCCAAAGCTGGCATTACGCCATCCATGTGATCGAACATGTCATTGTACACTGTGGCGACGAGGTGTAATGTGACTGTGAGCCTCTTCGACATCCAAAGGGTCCAATATCGAAAAGGCCTCAATACCTCCATGACATACTTGACAATTGTCCACTCATCCTGAGTTGTGAATAGTGGCTGGTATTCACTGTATTTTGGATTTTGAAGCCACTCCAATGTAAATTCTCGTAATCAGTAGGCGCACTCGAGAAACTCCAGTGTAGACTTCCAACGTGTCTTCACATCCATAATCTGAAGTACTGCAATGCTGACTTTAGCTTTTTAACAGTCAATGAACTCGTTTCGGTGACCAGGTGTTCGCGTAATTAATACAGCAAGCATTCTCTGCTATATCAATGTCATCTTCAGGACATTCAAAATATCATAAAATACTTACTTTCTCAATTATCTTCGCTAAACCTGGTTTCATGGCCGACACCTTGTTGATTGTAGCATTGCCCTCTTTTTGAAGTCTCTGACTCTTCCCAATGTTGATGCTTTCATTCTGTCCAAATTGCTGGTCGCGCTCATGGGCTTCCCAAGACTTGGTGCGGCCTGTCACACCGAGACTGCTCACGAATGCACCTAAAGCCAGCTGTATGACGTGCGCCATGCAAGGTATATGCTTCCTCAATCCCTGCGACTCGATTCCAGAGGCCTCAAGGGTTAATTGCAGCTCGCGTGTCATCGAGTAGTTTGAGCAAGCATTATCCGGTGTGATATCAAGTAAACAGCCTTTGGTAAACTCACAACGATCCAGCACGTCCTTCAAATGAAAAGCTAGCCTTGCTTCCGTGTGTTGGCCCTTGACCTATCATCCTTGATTAGCTTTCGCAACGCGAACAGAACAGGCGATAAACCCCATTGAGAGCAAGTTAGACTTCACGCAATGCCCAATTCCGACCCATATAGTAAGCAATGACCGATGTTATGGCTAGTGTCTTCGTTGAAGTCAATCCGTCCAAAGCTAAACTAACTTTATTTCGTAATGACAATTCCTTCTTAATTGCATCCACCGTCAGTGCATAATCCGTCCAGCAAATCTTACTAAGGGTCGTAGCGAACGGTAGGACTGGGTCGTCGCGTAATGCCTTATATGACCGTTGTAGCTCAAGATTTGATATAGCGTTCCTTGGAATGTGTGCCAACACAAATCCTAACATGAGGTAGCGATTCCACGTGTCTGGGTGAAATTCAGATGTTTCAAAGTCCTCAGCTGACAGTCTGGAACGTTTTGTCTGTAATTTCGATCAATATGGATTTAACTGAATATCAAATCTGATTTTCCCCTCCAAACTTACAATTGTGATTCCTCGACTTCCTTGCCTATTCAGAATGGCCAGAGCAGTTTCATCCACCGTCGAACTAGTCAATTCAGTGACTTCTGACTCTGTTAATTTGTTTAACGTTGCGATGTGAGCTTTTGCCAGCTAGTGTTTCCCCATTGAGCTGGTCCCATGTTCTGATGGATGGCGAAGAACTTGATGACAAACAATACAAATCATGCCAGGGCTGCCGGTCTCCACAATTCTGCAGTGTGAATAGAATCGCCATGACGGCGCGTGTCTACAATTGTTCCCAGCAATAGGCTGCTTTGAGCGCTCATTCATTGAAGCCCACCCAGTATGGAAGATGATTTGCAATGTAACGTCGCTCAAATCGCGAATAAAGACAGGCTCATTTTTTGAAGAGATCATAAACTCAAGCAATGAGGTGTTCAAAGATTTCGTATCGGACATGGCGGTAGAAATTTGGATGCTGGGTATTACAACCTGAGAAACTGCCGAAAATAACGATACAGTAAAGCCGACTGCAGGTTCTTAAATACTGACTCTACAGCTACCAGGAATATAATAAGATTAGTAAGACATTGCATGCATTTTTGTGAAGTTGAATACATGGACAGATTGCAATGACTGACCGCGTCAAACAACATTTAGGAACGGCATAATGCAGTTTATTGCGGTGTAGCGGTCGGAGCGTTGACGCACCGTGGGTGCTGAATTGTAGGAGGCAGACGCCATATCATCACTTGCACTTTTGCCAATAAAGGCTGTCGATAGAATCATTGTACTTTATCTGCGTTCCATTCCGGTTAGATTATCTAAGATGACAGAGGACAAATCATTGACAGTCGGTTGACACTCCATTTGGGACATGATTACGATCATGTCGTAAGCATATTTGCCTACAAAGCCGGCCAATAGTACGATTGTAGATCATTGTGGTCGCATAGCCCCTTGATTTTCCGAGATGGAAGGCCTAAAATTGTTGACGATCCATTGACTCTCATTTTAGAGGATAGTGACGATGTTGTCGAAAGCATTTTTGTCTAGAATGACGGCCGATAGTTCGATTATGTGCTAATGTCGCCGCTCGGCCCTCAGATTGTCCAAGATGCATGGTGAAATGTTGTTGACGCTCCGTTGACGCTCATTTTTAGGGCATAGTGAGGATGTCTTTAAAAGCATTTTTGCCTAGCAAGACGGCCGATAGTTCGATTATGTGTTGATGTCGCCACACTGCCCTCAGCTATTGCAAGATGCATGGCCAAAAGTCATTGACGCTCTGTTGATGCTCATTTTTAGGACATAGTAGCGATGTCGTAGTAACCGTTTTTGCCTACAAACGCAGCCGATAATCTTACTATGGCTCAATGTCGCCGCACAGCCCTAGGATATTACATGACACAAGGCCAAAAGTCGTTGACTCTCCATTGAAGCTCATTTTTACGACATAGTAGCGATGTTGTTGCACAGGGTTTTGCCTAGAAAAGCGGCCGATAGCGCGATTATGGGGTAACGTCGCTGCACAGCTCATGCATTTTCCAAGATGCAAGGCCAAAAGTCGTTGACACTCTGTTGACGCTCATTTTCACAACATGGTAGAAATGCTGCCACCACCATTGTTCCATAGAAAGGCGGCCGATAGTTCGATTATGACGTACTGTAACCGCGCTGTGTACTGGATGTTTCATGACACAATGCCAAAAATCATTGACACCTCATTGACGCTCATTTTAAGGATGTGGCAGGGAGCGTGTCATTTACCATTTTCGCAATAACGCCGACCTCTACATCCGCTTTGGAAGGATGTGACAATGCAGCCTATTGATTGCTGAATGTGTAAGACTCAAAATCGTTGACACTTGGTTGACTATCACATTAATCACATCGAAACAGCCTTTGTACACTCACTACTTATATGCCACCAATCATATGCTCATTATTGACCTCCAGTATTGCGTTTGTATGTATTATTGTTTGCATCCAGGAGTTTTGTTACCTCTCAATTTCTGATCAACTGCTGTGTACGCTATCTGAGTGAGATGTGACGTGGCCCTATCACATTCCCGCGTATTCGGCCGGCAATTGACAGCATGCGGATCATTTCACTGTTTGTGGGTAAATATAGCTTGACTTCCTGACCATTCCTTGCCCAGCTCCTTCTCCTCGATTTCCATGACGTACCACAAGCAATTTCAAATATCTCAAAAATGTGCACCAGGTCTGTGTGGAGAGTTATGCAGTTGGATACATGGATCAATTCAGCATGACGGTTGTCGTTAAGATCAATTTGTCATGCGCACTGACCGCTTTTTCCATGACATGTATGACATCACTCACTTAAATTTTGTCAGCACATTTAGTCACTAATATTGCTTTTGCATTGTCACTTAACAGTTACTTGCAGAAAGAAACCGTACGTTTTGGCCGTCTTACAGTGGGATTTGGATTCTACACCTTTCACATGGTGCGTTCGACCCTTGCACATGCACAGACAAATTATCATGTCTCACAATTTTGTCACTGGAATCAAGAAAAAGCTGACAGGTAGCGAAATTGGTAAACAAGTTGCTTTTCACTGCGATCAGACCTCAGAAATTTCATTTTCAATATCCATTCTTCCACAGACTCTGGAGCCGTCACCATCTCTTCATCAGAATCCGATATCTATATGGTAATTGGGTGTAGGCTATATGCTGGGGTCAAAGCTTACCGGTTCAACATAGCTTACTGGTTCAACTAGCTTTGCTTTCAGCAATGTTGACAAATCAGGCTCCGCAGCTGGTTCACCGCTAGGTATGGTCAATTTTGACTGCGGCTTCACCAAACCTTGCCTGATATGACTACTTCCTGGTCGAGAAGTCCCTTGTGGCCTTAGCGATATTCCGGGGACAATGTCAACACTCTCCTTGAGCTCTCCAAATGTTGTCGGTGGAGGTGCCAGAGCGTCATCATTCGTTTGAGGCTAAATGACTGCCGGAACCCTCCAGTCGAATGTGCCGTACTTCATATCTCGTTCACGGAAGTAGTCGGCTGCATCCTCCAATGCCGGTTGCATCAATTCGTCCAGCTTCATTTGCTTCTGCCGAAACCTCTCCATGCGCTACTGTACCGTTTTGGTGATTGTGCCCATCACCCAGCCGGGTTCGTCATTATCGCTCAGCTTGCCCTGCTCAGAGTTTTCATCATCCTCATCTTCCCCATCTTCCCAATTGTCGGAACTTGCAAGATCACTCAGACTGACTCCGATAGCAACGAGCATCTCCTGAAACGATTTTTCCGGCTCTCTGTACGTCACTCCCGCGATTTCAGCATGCTTCATATGATCCTGCTCTTGCCAAAACGCGGCCTCTGTGTCTTCAACTCCCTTTCTTGCCCCGGCAGTCTCTCTCTCAACATAATCCTCAATCCATTTCACTTTCTCTTCATTGCTTAAGAATTGGGTTTCTCATTGTTTCTCTGCCACAAGCTTCTTTCTAGATCGCAAGGTGCGCAACGCACCGAGTGCTCGGACTCTCTCTGCTTCCAAGCCGCTCTGGCCTTCATTCACATGATGACGTCGTGGGGTTGACCGCTTTGTCGATGTGCCGTATCTGCCAGCCGGAAGTGGCGACAAGTTATTTTTTGGAGCATTGACCATTGTATTTCGTGTTGACTGTTATTGGGAGAGATGTTGGATGTTGGATGTTGCAAGTTGTGGACAACATGGAGGCAAGCTGCGTCTTTTATGTCAAGGTTGGTACGTTTACTCATCTTGAACAAAGCAAAATCTCCCTCTTGACTGTCAATAAATCAGGAATAGTGACGCTGACTGTACAACATGACATGATCATTAGCGTCATTTTCATGCAATATCCCGGGGATCATTTGAGACAATCATCAGCAGACGTCCTTTCGCTCGAAGAACGTCCTATTGATATATAGCCATTTGGCGATTCCGGCAGTCATACACCTCAGTTTATTCCTGTTACCAAACAACCAACATCAGACCGACTTCTTGCAAATTGTGGGGCAGTGGGAAACCCCTGCAACTTGCAGCCATACTCAGCAGGATTCCTCTTGAGCATAACGATCGTGTTGGATACTACTCATTCCATTCTGACAAGAGGCTAATGATATAGTCCTCAGGGCTTCCCACTTCCTCTCGTTATCATCTTCCTCTCCTATTCCTCCCCAGCACATCATGGATACGCAACCACCTCCGCCAGGTGAGAGCGGATAAAATACCGGCCGATTGGCGTGCGCTACCACAAATACGGACATTCCTGGCACACAACAAGAGCGCAGACACAAGTTAGTTCACCGCGACGCTGCCAATGCAGCCAGCAAACATATGACCCAGGATGCAACTTTGAAAATCATCCGCAAGACTGGAAGCAGGAAAAAGACGAAGCAGCATGCGGTGGGATGTGTGTGTATCCATATCGAGGCAATCGGCAGTCAATTGACAGTATAACCTACAGAGGGTGTCCGTTGAGAGCTACATAACGAATTTATCGCTGCCCGTAACAGTAAACCTCCATGGTCGACAAAGGTTATTGTCCGCACAGTCTGCGAAATAGAACATCATAATGTTGTCAGCTCTGGGAGTTTTGCAGATGAATCTCCTGATAAGCATCCCCGTGAGTGGACGAAGCAGGCAGTGATCACCTTACAGGAGGCTACGGAAGCATATATGGCATAGGTAACTGCCCAATTTCGTTGTTAGAAGCAGCAACTAATGTCTTGTAGGTTTTCAACATGTCTGCAACTATGGCAACGCAAGGAGGTAGGGTACAGCTGGAACAGTCCGACATGCGCCTGGCGTTGAATATAGCCAAAATGGCCAAAGGAGGCCTTTCACACACTGCAATCGACGAAACAAAATTCCTCATTAAGAATCCATGTGCCAAGGTCCAAGAACAGAAGAAGCTGGGTGTTGAGTCTCCTGGGAACAACAAGTTGAAGGATGCGATACAAAGACACCCGGCATTGCTACGTCAAAACCAAACAGCCGGCTGCCTTCCTTGCCCAAATGGCACTGCAAAGTAACCGCTGACACGCTGGAGACGCAAAGCAACAGGTGCACCCCCACCTGACCGACACTGGGAGCCAACTCTAGAGCCGACTCCACCGCCGCCTGGCACGCCACTCGCTCTAACCAGGGACCCTTCTGGTGTTCAACCTTCTCAAATTGTCAATTTGCCCGCCGGATATACATATTCCAATAAAGCATTTCCATGTGCAGAATCATTCGATCATGAGGAAACCGAGCACGATACAGATTTTGATCCAGATATGCTGACTGACGAAGGTTAGTACACTCTCTATGGTGTGGTAATGCAGCTAACAATCATTTTGAAGACAAGAGCAGCGGATTGAGCAATCCTGCACCTGATGACGAGCATTGCGCGAAAGACATGGGATTTTGAAGATTATTATTAAATATATCTATGTATTATTAAAGAACAACGTAGTGATCAAGAAGAAAGTAAATAAAAATGCCAGAAAGGCAGCCAAAACAATGTGAATGATGGACTGTGCCAAATTAAATGATTGCATAATGCAGATACAGCCATGGCAAAATGAGCGTCAACAGAGCGTCAACAATTATTGGTCATGCGTCCTGGGAAATCACACCTCCGACAGGTTATAGTCAGTCATAGAGGAATATTTGGCTGCCTTTATAGGCAAAAGAGATTGCAATACCCTCCCTGCCCAATGATGAAAATGAGCGTCAATGGAGCGTCAACCATGTTTGGTTATACGTCCTGGGAATTCACGCCTCCGATAGGTTGTAGTCAGTCATTAAGGAATCAATGGCTGCCTCTTTACGCAAAACAGATTGGAATACCATCCCTGCCCCATCATGAAAATGAGGGTGAAAGGAGAGTCAACGATTTTCGGTCATGCATCCTGGGAATTCACACCTCCAATAGGTTGTAGTCAGTCATAAAGGAATTATTGGCTGCCTTTATAAGCAAAACAGATTCCAATACCCTCCCTGCCCCATCTAGAAAATGAGCGTCAACGGAGCGTCAACGATTTTTGGTCATGTGTCCTGGGAAATCACACCTCGGATAGGTTGTAGTCAGTCATAGAGGAATTATTGGCTGCCTTTATAGGCAAAACAGATTGCAAGACGAAATATCTTTGACGCTCTGTTGACGCTCTGTTGACGCTCTGTTGACGCTCTGTTGACGCTCTGTTGACGCTGATTTTCGGGATGTGTTTGGGCGCGTGAGTATGATTGTTTTGAACATCAACGCACCTAATACGTGAAAAATGAACAGTGACGTACCAATGTCAATATTTTGCGATTAACAGTAGCATATCTGAATGCGATCATATATGTGAAACTTGAAACGCAGAACAGGAGATTGGAACCGACGGGTCTAGCCAAACCCGGAAAAACCCGCTGGTTGATAGGTATGGGTCCGGGTTAGGCACACCAAGAGTCAGGGGGTCTGGTCTTTGCGCGGGTCTGGAACCGAACCGACCCGTTCTTGTGGTCAGAACCCGGACCCCTGGCGGGTTACCCGGACCCGTTGCTAACACTAGTCGTTGCTATACATAATCAAAGTATTCGGCACCTCTATGTGTTCAAGAGAAAGCAATGTGCTCCCTGCCCCATCCTGGGTTTGACAGTCAAAGAAGCGTCAACAATTTGTGTCATTGCACCACATGTAATGAAAGCGTGTTGTGGCTGTTATTGTTTATATACGTAGTTTTGAAAGTTTTTAAAGGCTAAAACGCTAGTGAACCATTCTGAGCACCATTGAAAATGAACGAAGTTCATACTGTCCGCGAGGCTGTGGCGGGAATATCTCCTTCTTATATACCTATACTAGTTGATGCTAACCCCTAGTATATAGAGGTCATCGATCATGCGCCAGTTAGAGTACGCAAGCTGCAAGACCAACAATCATCCACCCTCTATTGACACTGATTGTCATGATGCGGCAGGGGGCGTGTCGCTTTCTCATTTGCATATAAAGGCGGCCAATACTTGATTCTTGAGTGTCTGTAACCAATCGCCACTCAGATAACACAAGATGCATTACCAAATATTGTTGATGCTCCGTTGAGGCTCTTTTCCAGGCTGGGGCACAGTGCGTGTCTCTCCTTCTATCGATTGTAATGGTGGCCAATACATCCAAAAGCGACGATGCCTTACCAATCTTAATATTTTGCAATTCACCATAGGATATCAGAATGCAACCATGAATAGAACAACCCAAAAAGCAGCAAAGCAGAGTAGAACTGAAAACTCTGGCCGAATCCGGCAAAACCCGCAGGCTGACTGGCAGGGGTATTGGTTGGCATGCCAAGATGCAGCAGGGAGGGTTGTGGGATGGGTCCGGGAGCGAACCAAGCACTATTCGCAGTCTCAACCCAGTCCGCTGGCTGGTCACCCGGACCTGTTGTTCTCACCAATTATTCTCCAGCTACTTCTGGGATCTACAGTTTCATTGTTCAACAAATAGAACGATACTTGCAACCCTGTTTTTCTTTTCTTAAAATGTTCCACAACCTGTGCAATTAATCTTCTGGCATCCCGTATTAGTTATAACTAAAAAGTCAATCCACTGCTTCCAACAACATCTCTGATATATTACATACAAATGCTATCACCAAATTTTCATTGTACAGCATACACCTTTGCAATGGCAGTCCAGATTCCAACTAAGGCAAATTCATCAACATACTGTCCAGTCACTACAAACCTCATCCGTATCAACCTGTGTTGTGTCAGGCTACCTCTGCATGGAGACACAGCATGTACTCAAAACTAACCCACGTAAAGTACTAATGCTTATATTTACTCCACAATAACATTCATTGCAACTCCATGGGGAGACTCGCCACCAAATACATACAGAATATGCTCTCCCATCTGGATTATTATTGAATGGATTGCAGGCATCATGGTTTGATTAATAGAGGAGAGGAAGAAATCTTCATTAATTAACCTTAAGCTTAAGATGAATTTGTGCAAGAATATGGACTTCAGAACAAGCATCTCATATGTTAGTCTTATGTAGCGACTTCGAGACACTGTCTCTTGTCATCATCACCACTACAATGCCTAATTGCCTGGAGATGGACACACACCTTTGACAATACACCTCACAGCTTGGTTTGGACAACACCCCCTTTTTTTTAGTTAGATTGTGGTTTGCTTTGGCTTCATTTTCGGATAGATGTCCGAGTCCCCTTGTTCACCCCTTGCATTGCAGTGTATCTCAGACTGTGACCAGCACACAATCCCACTAAGTATGCAGCTCAAATGGTAGTCCTGCTTCCAAGGTGACTTGCTGCCATGGATGTTTTACGCTAGGTAGTGACAAGTTGCTCATGAGACAAACAACACGATCGCCGACACAGTACAACGAGGGCACGACAATGTAGCAGTTGAATGAGAGTTTTTCTGAGGCCAGCAAGCTCCGACCCACAACAATCGGAGAGGCTATCATGGAAAACCTTCATCTCAGGCACACAAGCACTTGTATGAGTTATTCCCATGAATGCCTCATCCCACTTATACTGTGCAAATCACTAGACGTATCTGACATGCTGTTTGTGCCCCATGGTAAGAACGGTGAGGTATTCCACTCTGATATCATCCATGAGACCCCGAGCTTAGGCAAATTTTGTAGTTCATATAATGTGCTGAAATGGTGGGAATGGAATGCTGAGAGCACATCTTCAACACTCTGCCGCATTCCTTGCTGCATTACATAGGTCATTGAGGAGAATCAGCGGTTGTGGCTCGAGGAGCATAGGAAGAGAGTGAGAAGTTATGATATTACCCGGCTGTGAGGATCCAGAAATTCTTGGAAAGAGCAAATGAGATCACAGGATGGGAATGATAGAGCATGTAACTCATTGTATTATAAGGCGACATCAGATGAGGTGCTATCTACCCCAGGGTCTCCCCAATATAGACTCCCTATCGCTCTATTGACATCTGTCATGCCTATATCTCCGTACACCAGCTATTACTCAGTCCTCTGCCACAATGAGTGGTGGTGTTGGTGAGAAACGGATTATTCCCTCACAACTCCTCCCTGGCCCTCTGTGTGAAACAGACCTCTCCTCTTCCGTATAACCATATTCACAGACCCGGGAATAGAGAATTATATCAGAAATCCACAGGAAAGAAACAAATATAGACCCAAAGGAAAACCATAAACTCGATGGAAAACCATAAATCCAAAGGAAAATCATTAATTCAAAGGAAAACCATACACTTAAAGGAAAACCATAAACTTAAAAGAAAACCATAAACTTAAAGGAAAACCATAAACTCTCACTCCTTGCGCACCTGCTTTCTCCTGATACACTCATTGGCTGCCTGCATTTCTCCTTGGCCACTTGCGAAGTACGAGATATTGCCAAGCGGAGTCTCAAATCCCAGTACCGCCATATGCATTGCGTGCTACGCTGCTGTGAGTTGTGGCCGGGCCTTTAAAAACAACTCGGGGTCTTCATTCACTGCTTGTTAGAAAATAGATACAGCTGTACTCCCCATGTTTCTCTCGCGGTGGGCCAACATCTTGGGTTGTTGTCCAACATTCTCTTGCAGTCCGGGTTATAGCCAAGACATTCTCAGAAGCAGCTGATGCATTCCTCATCGTCTGTGTACTCATCGGAACTTCTACTTTCAATTCTAGGAGTGGCAGGCCATTCAGGAATGGTGGTACCCTCCTGCTAAGCACCGATTGACGTCCCAGGTGTTTCATGGGCCTTGTCTCCAGTGGGCGGGATTGCACTGCCCATATTCTCGGCAGGAGTGCTGGTTCCATCCTCAGATCCCTCCTCAGCCAGGTCCATCAAAAGCCCTCCAACATTGCTCTCATCCATTTCCTGTTCCTTACCCTGTGTTGGTGGGGTTCGTGGTGGTAGCATCTTCCTCTTATTGGGGGTTGCAGGTTGTACAGGTATTCGATAGTCAACAGGGGGTATGGATGGTGAGATGGTACAAATTCGATTGGCGTGATTGTGGTCATCCATGCCAGGGTAACCACCCAGTGGCATGACTAACCCTAGGTACCATTACATACCCATAGGTTTGTAGTCAATTCCTTCTTCCAGCGGTGGGTAGCCATAATGTAACAACTTTTTAGCTTCCTGCATGTCTCCGGAAGTATAAGATTTGTTTGCTTTCGACTTTCAGTTCAGCTTGGTGAGACGGTTGATGTTTGCACCATTGAGGCATTGCTTTGCTAACTCGGTATCTCTTAATGTTTGGTTGTCAATTGTGGTTAATGGCACCCACTTATCACTTCCATGGAAATTGCCTATGATTGCCTGCTGTAAAGGCATACGCCCGTGTATGGCCTCGTAGGAAGGAATATCAGTAGATACGGTTGCACCCGTGGATGTCAATATTGTAGAGTAGTATAAAGGTAAGTTAAGGCAAGTTAAGGTAAGATTATCGCTAGAGATCTAAGGCTCGTGGCGAGCCGACTATATAAAGAGGGTATTACCCGGCCCTGGACACGTCACATACAGCCGTGCCATTACATCATCCCCCTCTTGAGGTGCAGACCCCCTGGGCTGCATAAACCCGTACAAGAGTAGGAAAGAAAAGGAAACAATCAAACAACTGTTCAACGGACGCAAACGTACGAACCCATAAGTCCCACAACCGATTACTACCGTATGGTAGGCATTCGGCGGATCCGGCGCACGGGGAAACTCCACCTCCACTTGACTTATCCCCGGAGGTGGTAAAAAGCCGTGCCGACGCCATTTATACTGGGCCGAGATCCAAGAAGTAAAGAAGTAAAGAGAAGAGAAGGGAAGGAACATCCAATGTGACACCGTCCTCCATATCTCCACTTCCGGAATGTCCGGCATCCGACTATCCAATCTCGCACTCGTAACTCGTACCAAGTG
>Ga0307515_10008203_pt1 | contig 20437 bp, 15 predicted proteins | sample 17_EM_MG_FD_194513 | JGI IMG/M metagenome (GOLD analysis project Ga0307515, IMG submission 194513) | Populus trichocarpa ectomycorrhiza microbial communities from riparian zone in the Pacific Northwest, United States - 17_EM | ecosystem: Host-associated > Plants > Roots > Unclassified | place...
TTTAGAGGTTATTGGCCCTTTAAGTCATCCAAACTTATTGAAAACTTAAAGTGCTTTTATGTTGATCCTCCACCTTTAATGGATGTGATGAAGATTTTTTAAAGGATATAGACTCTTATTTATCATATCATTATGAAATTAGCTAATGTATAAGTGATGCACAAAAGAATGACAAAATCATTATTTGTCAAAATCACGTAACCTTATTTAAAGGTAGAAGTAACTCATTGCAACTTAAATTACATTAGACCACCAATCAAATGAAATCTATAGAGAAGCAAATTTTAAGGTTGCAACAACATAAAACAGTGTTGGCATCCTTGATTAACTTGATTTATGATTAGTTATGGAAGACAAATGATGAAATTAAGTTTAAAAAGGAGAAACTTTTAAAGTTAGAAGCATCCAGGACTCAAAGTGCCAATAATATGGAAAATATAGACCAAACCAGGCAGCGCTTAGAGAAAACTTTGCTTGGAATGACAATTACAAGTTGGACAAAGATTGTGTAGTTACCTTTGATTTAGTATTATTTTTATTCTTTTATTCACTTTATATTTGTTTCGATAAAATATTTAGTTTTTTCTATTTTTTAAGAATTGTTTTTGGATAAAAATGATTATAAGCACCTAGATGACTGTTTCTTTTCATTTATTTTTCTGTATCTTGAATTAGACTTGAAAGCATTTTAATATCAAAGATGTAAAATAAAATATGAAAAAAATAAATTTTTTATTTAGTCGTTTATAATTAATATTATTGCAGTACAATAGAACACAACTTGTTCTTGATTTGATTTGATTTTTTTTTTTATGATTGAACTTAGTTTTTTTATGATTGAACTTAGAATGAATCTTAGGTTGTCTACATATCTTCATAAATAAAGAATCAAGTCATGATTTATTTCAAAATAATTTTTTTTTATATTCACAATTTATACTCTTGTGGGCTAGGAGTATTACGTTGTTTTATGTCTAACAATTTAGGATCATGTGATGTGGAGCTTAAAAGACCTTCAAGAATAAAATTGCTTCAGGAACTTCCCATTAATGGATATGATTTTCGTCATTGTCACTAATCTTGTATGCTCTATTATTTGCCCCTTATTCTTCAAAGGTTTCTAGAGCTGACTCATCCTTAATGGATTTGAGTTGTTCTTTAATGCTTCCTCAATGGTGATACGGTTTACTGTTGTATAATCTTTGGTTTGGGCGATTGAATCTCTACCTTTTCTGGTGTTTTTTCACCTTTTTAAAGCTTTTGCTTTCTTAATCAGGATCGTCTCCTTTATCACTTTAAGGCCAAATCTGGAGAAAATATAAGCTTTCTGCCTCGAGCTCTATAGTTTGGTAGAAGTGGATATTTGATCACCTAGTCTTTCAAACACTAAAACATGTGAATCCTCACCTGATCTTTCAAAGACTAAAATATAAGCTTTTTCTTTATTGTTTCTATCTGGAATATATGGCTCTTGGACATCTTCTTTATTGCATTCAAAGACGTGGATAATAATAGGATTTGATGCAACCTTCTTCACCTTAATGTTTAGTGGTGAATAAGCTAACCTTCTTTGTTCCTTTCTTTTTTCTTCGTCGATGTATAAAAGAGCTACGTACTTGTATCATACAAGCTACTTTTCTTCACCTGTTTACGCAGAAATTCACAACAGGCACATGTAAAATGCTGTTGGGGGGGCAATTGAAAGAGAAATCGTTCACAGTTTCCTCTGGCCTGGTAAAGCGATCCTGTTCATTCATCATTCATTGCATGATGAGGCATTCCTCGGAGAAAAAAATACCACGAAGTGAACAGAATACCAGATTCATAAATGAAGGCAAAACACCTGTATCCTTGACAGAAGAAAATTTCCTACAGAATTTATAACGCTTCACACAGTGAAACAACATTATGATTTCAACATTTTGGATGATCATGGTGAGAGAACCTCATCCATGTGCAGTGTCATAGGGACCATTAGACATTACTCCAGATGCAAAGGTAGGACCAGAATCACTACCAACCTGAACCTGAAACATAAAGCATATTTACAAGTTACTCGTGTGCCCATCTTTTCTTGGAGGTCAAAGATCACAAATTGTATGAGGTCCAAGCAGGTGTCATTTCTTATACAAGCAGGCAGTTCAGTGAGAGCTCTGTTTCCAATGGCGAGTGCTCAGTATAAAATTGACTTGTATGGTTTTTTATGCATAGAGAAGATGGGTTGTTTCTCTCAAATTTCGAGGTTCACCCTGTAATGAGTTCAAGTGGAATCCATACAGTATTAATTTTGATTAATATCAAATTCAAAATGTCTTCAAAACGGAGCTCAGAAGTAACATTCTAATATCAATTGCATTACAAAAACACAGTAAGTTTTATATATAGTCTCTACATGGATCAATCGGCATTTGCTTAGGTTAAGCGATGGTACTGAGCACCGATGCCTTTCCATGAATACATCGTGACACTGTATAAAACTGGTTTTCAACTATAAGTGATGAGTCATATTTCTGAAGAGCACCCGGGTTTGAACATGGGTTCTCTCTGTCCCCCACCCCCTACCCACTTGAGCTATGACGTTTTGGTTACTTAGAACTAATCGATAAAGAATTCACATTCTTTATGGAGAATTTTGTAACTTGTTAACCAATGCAACTTTCTGCTATTAATTCACGATTTTTTCTCTGTGTTTTACAACAATCACGATTCTGCAAACATATGTGCTAAGGCACCTATTGATACAGCCAACATATTGTTATCGGATCCACATCTGTCAGAAACGGCACACTGAAGTTCAACATATTAAAAAGACACAAGGATAGTGAGCACACACCTGCTGCAAGCCATAAGGATCAGGATATGAACTTCCTCCACATCCCACTTCAGCACTGCCATAGTTTCCACCATATCCAGGACCTAAACACACGGGTCAAAAGGTCAATATCTAAATTTCACAAAACTTCAAGAATATGTTGCATTTGGCAGGCACAATAGTAAGTTACTTGGGTTTGCTGCTGCAGCTGCTGCCCTTGCTCTTTTCTCTGCATTAGCAAACTCACCGCGAAGTTTCTCAATTTCTCGAATCACAAGATTCATATTTTTCTCCAATACCTTTTCTTGCTCAAGATTAATCGCCCGTGTCTTCTTCTCATATGCAATAGCAGCCCTAATCACACCCAAGAAAAAAAATCAACATCGCATTTTTCTTCACTTTTTAAATTCTAACCTCGAATTGTCCCTTAATTATAAAGCTCTTTTTTTTTTTTTGTCTTACCTTCCTCTTTGAATCTCTTGCTGTACAGTCTCAATCTCCACTTTAAGAACACCCACCTGCTGCGTTTCCGTTTTAGCTTTAACAATTTCATTATTCATCCCCTTCAATTGTGCAGTCATATCCTGGCGTTGCGCAGTAAGTTTCTGTACATTCGTCCTCACCTGAACAAGCTCAGCACTCATAGCATCAATAGACCGTAACTCAGCGTCCGATTTCAACGATCTTTCATAGACTTCACGAACTTGATTGTCTCTCTCGGCTTTGACATCAGCAGCAAGTGTTGATAAGTGACGAAGGTCTTGTTGTGATAAAGAGAGTTCTTGTTTTAATGCAAAGTGTGTGGCTGCGAGTCGTTCATTTTCTAAAAGAAGGGATTGGATCTCACGGTGCTGGATTGATATACGGTCTTCGAGGAGGAGGTGGTGAGGGCGGGCATGGAGGCGGTGTGGGTCGGTGGTTGGGTGTGGAAGGAGGGCGGCTCGAGATAAAGGGATTTCTCGGAGTTGGAGATGGTTGCGTCCTGCCATTGTTCCTTTTCTTTTGGTTCCGCGCGATAGGCGTTTTTTTTTTCAATAATTTGCTGGAGTGTCAGATGGAGGTGCGACTGGAAAGATTTCAAGGGCGGAGCATCAAGGGGGGGTTGGTTGCCCCCGGTAGGATAGTTTCCAGCCAAGTCGTGGGCAGGGGAGCCTCGCAGAAACCCGTGTGACAATTTTAACGGCAAGGGTTAAAAAGTTTATCAAAACATAAGAAAAAGTAAAACAAAACAAAAAATTAAAACAAGGCCTAGCTCGTACAATCCTAGTAGGAATTCAAATATGTGGATGTGGTCACTATTGGACCGGGTCTAACATCCAACCTATAGAAATCTTTTAAACCAAAGGAAAACCCAAGCCCAGACTCACCTCATAAGCTCCCTCCCGCCCACGGCGATTTCCCTCCCAAAATGGCAGGAGACACAGGAGCTCCTCACCAGATCTCCCTCTTCCGCTCTCAAATCACAACCAGAAGGTTCCAATTTTCAGCCCTCACATATATTCTAATGAGAATAATCACTCACTCACTCAATCTCTTCTCTCTTTCTTTCTCTTGCAGATTCAACGACGAATCGCTGCGAATTCTCGAATCACTTCTGGTCTTCAAAGACGTGAAGTCGCAGATCGAGACTCGATCGGACTTGAAACAGTTCTTGAGATTCGAATCTCTCTCTATTTTCCACGAAATCAAATATAAAACAGTTTATCAGAAGCTTTTCATTCTCCAATTCTTCGTTCGCGCTTTCGCTCTCATAGGCGACACCGAGGCAGCCCCAAAATCTTCTCCTTCAATCAATTAAATTTAAACTAGCAATCTGTGCCTTCTTATTGTGTCTTCTATATGTGCAGAGTTGTTTGGCGCTGAAATACGAGGCATTGCTTTTTCGTGATGTCAAGTCTAGCAGTGACCAATCACTACATGTTTCGTATTTGGAATGGCTAAATTTTGCTCACCATTCGCTCGATCAGGGCTTCTATTCTATTGCTACACAGGTTAAGTTTTTTTTCATCATCATCATCATCACCATCATCATCTCTAGTCCAAGCCTTCACTTTCATTGTTTTTGCTCATGCAGGCAAGTGAAAAAGCCCTAGCATGCTTTCAAAAGAAGGATGTCGCAGATGCCAAAACAGGCGACTTCTTCGAAAATGCGCGCGTTATTGAAGATATAAAGAGGCTTAAGGACCGTGCCATGAGGTCTGCAGCTTCAGGCTCTGGTATGTTTTTAATCCTTTAATATGCATGTACAGTATCTGATCAGCTAATGCAAACTTCGGTGATATATCGTGTGTTGTGTTGTACGACTTATATTTTAGCTTTCACGATGGTTATTAATTATATAATCTCAAATGGCTATACTTTATTGCTAAAGACAACAGAGTTGGGATATGAATTTGTGCACGAAATGATGTTAACAAGAAAGCAAAGCAGAAAAGAGTTAGCTCAATTGTTCGGATTCTGGATTTGTTTCCAGAAATTATAGTTTGAATGCCGCAAAACTTTAGAAAGCCACTGAAAGCTTACATAATCGTTAACTTTAGGATCTTGGAGGATTAGTTAAAATACGCATAAGCTAGCCTGGTATTGTTAACAAAAAAAGAAGAAGAAAAAGAATAAGAAAGCAAAGCATAAAGTGTTCTGTTGGACACTTTAATCGTTGTTATATGGAAGAAAGCACACCGGCCCTTTTCGTTCGTCAAAATAGATGTTCGAAATTCATGAGCTGCAGTGAAATGAAAATCAAGCTTGTAGAGGTCGTGGATGTAATAGATTGATAAAATTTATTTTGACGCCGATGATGAGATTGCAAGTTCTCACTTCAAAAGCTAATTCATGTGAAAAGAGACCTTCATTTATGTTTTGCCAGTTTTTTATGCATATATTGGTGAAACTTTATGATAATTTGTGCTGCGCCACAGAGTTTAAGAATGACTTAGGAAGATAGGCTACAACCATCTGAAGGAGTTCTTCCAAGATGTCTTTGTTGGCTTTAACTTAGCTTTTTATAGGAGTATACAGAACAACTCTTTATATATCGTTATATCCTTGTTTAAGGGTTTTTCGTGGAGTTTCATCATTCAGTGAATGAAGGGTACTTAACATAAGCTACGAGATTGCTTTAAGATAGATAATAAGTAGGGCGTGGCATGCAGCATTTCTTTTTGTGTTTTTTTAGTTCAAAAGGCAAGGATACAAGTGATCAAAGAAGTCTCGCCATTTCTGGTGTAGTATATTCTGCTAATTTGGTGTCTCATATTCTCAATTTAGCAGAATTCACGCCTGTGGGTCATTCAGATGGATTGAAAATTTTAAGACTAAATGATCTACATTAGCAATTGCCACTCAAGGCTGCAAATGATGTTTCTAGGTTATATATGGTTCTTTTACTTTTCATGTACCTATAATCTCAGATTCTACATGGGGTTAGTCATTACTTTATTTATCTGATGTTTGCTTTAATCCATAAATCTTTCTAATACTCGTTTTTGCCGTGAGGAAATATTGAAGAACTATATATCTTCCATTCTGTAAATAGATGCTGATTGTTTATGATAACCTCATCATCTTTGGCATATAGACTAATTAATGTTGGACCTAAGAACTAGACACTTTGGATTTAGTGCAACTATTTTGTTGAATGTTTATATTTGGTTCTCATTTCTCCAAGTGACTAAGGAGTGGTAAATAAGATTTATGGTGAATGCATGCTTCTTGATCACGTGGTCAAGCAACCCACAACGAAGATGATACAATTCTTGGAAAGCCAAGAAATTAGGTTTGGTAGGATTGTGACACAATGAAAACCTGTTTCAAGGCACCAACACTATTGGAATAAGAAACCTTCACTCAATGAATACTAATTTGCGAACGAGAAGTACAAGGAAGACATCACAAGGTCAGGATAAGTCAATTCGTTTTTTGTCCCAGCAAAGAAAATGTGTCGCATCACGCAAAACACAAGTTTATTTTATAAATTCATGACTGTTGAAAATCTTAGCTTATAAAATCTTAATAATATTTCAAAAAGTAACCCTAATGGACCCAAAACTCGTGGGCTAATATTTAACCACTTAAAATAAATTCAAAGTATATTAACTAAGCCCAAACATGAATAAAATAATGAAAATAACATATCTAACATAAGAACTAAAGTTGTACCTAATTAAACAAAATAACCTAAGATAGATAATCTTTCTAATTTAAATCATATCATGAACGAAATTCTCATGCTAGAAACACTAGGGTTTTTGTTACCACCTTTAGATATCCAAAATAAGCTAAACAATTGTTTGCTAAAGTTGCTTTTCTTTTAGTTTCCTTGTTTGTCTAGGATAATTAATTGTAACCTTAAAGAATCCTCTCAAAACATGGAAATTCTTATTGCCTTCCTTTAACCTTCATTTTAGGATTAGAAAATTCCCTAAAATAAGCTAACTAATCTGTCATTAAATACCACAAGCTTTTCTTTCCTTGTGTAGTTAGGATGAATAATGAATCCTTGTGAAAAAAGGATTTTGGAACATTAATGAATCTTTGCCATCCTTGAAAATTATATTGCATTTCATTAAAAATCTTTGTAGAATTAGGAAATTCCCAAAACAAGTTGTCACGTCCTTGTAAGAAAAGGATCATTGCCAAACAGGAAGTCCATAAGTCAAAAAGAAATAAATAACAAAATCCATATAGCCTATTCTGACCTATATCCCAAGGCCTTCCCAAACTCCGATTGACCTGAAATTTTACCCCAATATAGAACAATATTCTGGGAAACTCTAGGTAAATTTTCAACTTAATCCAACAATTGGATTTTGAAGAATGATTGCTATTGTAAAACTGGACAACAGACACAATTATGCTAGAATCCAAATTTTCTTATTCAGCCATTTTTTGGATTGTATTATTCCCTCTCTTTTCAAGATGATTCATTCTTGAATCACCAATAGGTATAATGGATGTTTTATAAGCCTTTGTTTAAGCCTTCAGAGCTCTTTTATTGTCAACACTCACCTCTAACAATTTTATATGAAAGTAGCAGCCTTTATCTTTCGTCTTTTATCCTTTCTGCGTTGTTGCTCCTCTCTCTGAAGCTTGTCATTCATAGAATAGTTCGTTTGACTTATCAAATTCTTTCATTAAAACCTTAAACTTATAGGATAGATTTTTGCATTCTTCATCAAAAACACCAATTTGTTTGTTCCTCTCCTTTTGATGCCACTTTTCTTTTTGATACCTCATTTTTCTTTATCATAATACCTCATCAAAATACATGTAATCTTGATTGTAATACTCGTTTTGCATTTTTTTTCTACTATAAGTTTTCAAACTGGACAAAAAACAAAAAATTCAACCAATCCTTTTTATTTTTTTAATAACAGACCCTAAAACAATGCTAATAATAATAAAGAAAGTAAGAAGACACTTAGGATTAGAGAAAACAGACCCGAAACAAAAACATTGATAGAAACAAGTAGATTTGACGCAAAACAAGAGAAAAAAAACAAAATTAACAAAAGGATATAACCTGATTAATGGATCCAAGCTCTGATACCAACTGGTGCGAACCTCGTGGTCACGCAATCCACAATTAAGATTGAAATTTGATCCTGAAAAGCCGAAAGAGGACTGATAGAACTGTGACACAATGTAAACATGTCCTAAGGCACCAACATTATTGGAATTGAATCGAATGACACCATGAAGCCAATTAATCTTCAATAAGTCAGTTTTAGTTTTTTCAAGAATCAAAGGATGCAAGAATCACTCTTACATGTTAAGTTGAGAAAACTTCAGAATTATTATTGATTAAAAGGTTGCCGAAACTTAGGCTTGCAAGAATTGAAGTACTTCTGAAAAATTAACTCTAATGGATCTACCCTTGTGGGCTGAATTGATCCACTTACAAAACTGACCCAATACCTATTCTAGTAAGCCTAAGCCCTGATCCAAACAAGCTTTAGATCCTAGCTAAAAACAAAATATTAATTAAGCTCAAACAAGCCTTGAGCTATAGCTAAAATAATAAAAATAAAACCCACAAGTTAATTCCTTATGTTGCTGTGAGAAGAAAAGGAAAGAAAACAATACAAGTCTGATATAAGGCTTATTTATAGCCTATAATGTTGCCCAATGATCATAGAAACCAATCTGTTATTAAATATCACTAGCCTTTTTTTTTTTTGTAGCTAAAATGAATAAGAAATCCTTGTAAGAAAAAAGATTTTGGAATATTAATGAATCCTTCTCACATTTGGAAATTATGTTACAGCTCATTAAAGATTCTTGTAGACCTAGAAAATTTCCAAAACAAGCTACCACATCTTTGTAGGAAAATGATCTTTGCCAAATAGAAAGTCCATAAGTCAAAATGAAGTAAATAAAAAAATCTGTACAGTCTGTTCTGACCTATATTACAAGGCCTTTCCAAACTCCGATTCACTTGAAATTTTATCTCAATATAGAAAAATACCTATGGAATCTTCTGGTAAAGTTTTAGCTTGATCCAATGGTTTGATTTGGAGTTATGCTCAACAACGTAAAACTAGAAGATATAAAATTTTATGTCAAATCCGAATCTGAACTTGCTTGGATTATATCGGGGCTAGCCATCACTTTATTTACCTGATGTTTGCTTTAATCCATAAATAGTCGTGAGGAAATATTGAAGAACTGTATATCTTCCATTCTGTAAATAGAAGCTAATTGTATATTATAACCTCATCATCTTTGGCATATAGACTAATTAATGTTGGACCTCAGAACTAGCTACTTTGGATTTAGTGCAACTATTTTGTTGAATGTTTATATGTGGTTCTCGTTTCTCCAAGTGACTAAGGATTGGTAAATAAGATTCATGCTGAACTCTTTCAAACATTCCTTTTCATTTTATGGTTGCATATTCTGTTTGCTCATTCCAGTCCAGGCACAGGCGGCAGAGTATTTGAAAAGGAAAGTTGTCGAGAAGAGCAGAACATGTTCTTCATTTCGTACAGAAACAAAGAGTGCTGCTAGCACTGTGTTTAGAAATGGAATCAAGAAGCGGCATGCGCGTGAATTGCGCAAACACCAAAGTTTGCAGCAGAACATTGAATTTTAACTTTGTTGCCAATTTTATTTGCCCTCACCGAATTCATTCACATGACTGGAAAGTTGTATGAAGTCTCCCCTTGTTAATTACAATCACTTCCCCCCTCAACTGTAACGATACTGAAGACAAAGAGAACGCTTTGCTATTCCATTCAATCGAAAGAACATCAAGGTATGCTCTGATTATCTGATCATTTTGGGTCTTTTCATATGAAATAATATGATGGGTTAGGAGTTTTTATTTATTTATTCATGTTCTATAGAGGCTGATACTACTGTGCTGGATCTGAATAAAGGACAGGCTGGTAGGATAGTGGTCTGCATGACATGCTCTGCTGGCTTGGCATGGATTAGCCATATCAAGATTGTATGTGCCAACCAATAAAAACAATTAGCACGGCTAGAGCATTTATGTTCCTGTCAATGCATTATCATTGTATTTTACGGTAGAATAACAAGACAATAATGAAAATGAGCTTTCACTAATCATTGAATAATTTTATAGGGCATGATAACCTGCAAGAAAAATGAATTATCTTTCTACTTGTGCGTTCTTCAATCTATTGTAGTGTATGTCGTCAGGAAAGGCTACTCTTCTGGCGCCTCTCGAGTACTCTTGTCAGCGTTGCAAAAAGAGATTCATTTATGACCACATGGTATGGGAAGTACTCGTCACGTTAGAATAGATATTTGAACTCTAGATTGAAGATGACCTCCTTAATTTTTGAAGTATTAAACCATAAATGACTTCATTTTGAGGGCAAAACGTAGCTCTGCAGTAACAAATTAACATGGCCCATGTTCGTGTGCATGCTCACGTGCTTACCTCTTGTTCAGGCCTATATTTTTCTTAATTTTGCACCGAATTTATAATGCAGACCTTGCCGCTCGAATAGAATTGGTCGCCTTGGCCTTGGAAACCCAACATGGACCCTTTTCAAGCAACTGAATTTCAAGTCCATGTTGCTCAAGTCAAACAATGCCTCTAATCTTCACCTCTTTAGATTTGAAAATAAACCATATGCAAATTTCAAGAATCGAATCTTCCCTATCACCAGGCACATTAAATGCTTGCATTGGAGCTCGCATGTTTTATTTTTCTCCAAGGGGGGAAAGATGTCTGTTTTTCCTCTATTTTATTCATGTGTTTAAAAATACCTAAGTAAAACAGAATACAAGGTTCTCACTTTCTGAAGTATGGCTCCTTTTTCTTCTTCCTAGAGCCTAGGGGTTTGAAACTTAGAAGTGAAACGCGTTTTTCGATGCAGTTCAATAAAAAGAAATGTCGCAGGTGGCCCCATGGTTGAGATACGAGTCTAAAATAACATATATACTTGGTTAAATAACATATATAGATATAAAGGGGGGGAAAGGTAATAGAAACGCCATGACAACTAGCTAGGGAACGAGAGTTTGTTTTTCTCGGAAGAGAAGCTTAGAAGCCTGGAATTGGAATCATGTGGTGAGCATTAAATGCAAGAGAAAAAGAATAGGTATTAGGGTTCCACAACTCTTATGTTTTCCGTTTCAGTGTCTCTGGAATTGGGGTTTTTTTAATGCCTTAGAAGCTCGACCTTAGCTCTATGTCGGATCTCATTTAATGGTTCGCATTAATTACTTGGTGGGTTATCTATCATCGTCGTATTATTTTATGGAGTAAATTAGGAGTTCAATTGATGTCTGTTTATCATAAGAGACAGTCTTTGGATGATTTGATGGCTTAGAATAATGCGACTATAGTCAAAATGAGTTATAAGTTTTTTTTACCGTGGAACCATAATCATAACTAGACATTGTTCAATGACATTCATGTGGAATGCAATGTTTGTAAGGCATTCAAACTATGTCAAACAATAAAGAAGTAAAGAATAGCAAATTATATAATTAAAACAGCAAATTAATGACAAATGTTAACCTCTTACGGTTGATTATGCACGTCAACCCCCCTCAAGGTTAGATGTTAACCGCGTTCCTATGCTTGGTTAAATTTAACCGTGAGAGAAAGAAAACGAGGCTAGAAATGCTAGCTAAGAATCTATTTGTTTTTGTATTCAAAAGCGATTTTAAAAAAATTAAAAAAAATTTATTTTTTTGCTTCAAATTGATTATTTTTTTTATGTTTTGAAATTGTTTTGATGTGCTGATATCAAAAACAAATATTAAAAAGTAAAAATATATATATTATTTTAATACATTTCTATATAAAAAACACATTAAGAAACTAAAAAAAAAAGCAGCAAAACATACGTTAATTTGAAGTGTATTAGTCGCTACGATTAACTATTGACCTATATATCTCGTGTTAAAATAATTGATTATTGTAGAGATCAGGAATTGTTTGGCTTGGAGGTGTGGGTGATTTTGTTTATAAAACTCGCCTAAAAAGCATATTTTTATAAGATATAGTTTATACTTTTAAAAAGTTATACCTAAAAAAAAAAAGATAATCACACCTACAAGCTAAGCCAAATACACTTGGTGTTCAAGAAAAAAGTTGTACGGAAATTTATTAGAAGTTCCTCATGTCAAGTGCCTCTCCCTCCATCATTGTAGGGTTGTCATTAATCTATGAACACAATAATCACTTTTGTTGAAATATTTTGGTGTTATTGGGTGGCATTGGAAGGAGAAAATCCACCGAGTTGGTACGCTATATGTTTTTTTGATTGATCACAAACACTAGACATTGGAGTTGGTAGCGAAGTATTCTTATGCTATTTTTTCTTCGCCTTCTTTAATTTATTCAAGGAAAGGAAAAGGGATGCATTTTGATTTGCAACAGCAGTAGACGGCGGATCGAGAGAGGAGGAGAGAATTTCGAGTGAAATTTCCATGTGAATTTAATTTCGCAAACAAACATTCACGTCGAGCCCATTTTTCTTGGTGTCTTGATCCTGGTTAGCTAGGTAAGCTGGTAAACCCTAAACCAGCTTAACATTAATTAATGACTCACACTTTCTGAGGTTTAGACTTTCATTTCTATATGACAGAGGTTTAGACATTTGAAACCTAACAGTAAAGTAACATAATCATCATACTATGTATTAATTTCTTTTAAAGACTCACATGATCAGTACTGTACATACGTAATACAATTAGAACATAAAAATATATATATACGAATAGTCAAACAAGAACGTGGATAAGATTACTGCTACACCAATGCGTTGCCAACCCATCACGCGCCTGGCGGTGGTCAACCTCCTCCATTTGATCTTGATACCAATCTCTATTCTCTACACTACAGAATATTGACCTCCATGCTCTATTCAGCACTATTGACTAATTGTTAAAGCCCAAAACTGTAAAACACTAGCTATGTGCATGATAGATTACGGTTCCTCCGAACTCAGGAATCCTAGCTAGCCCTCTCCATGCATTTAATATATATTTCTTATTATTTGTTTAATTATAGCGTGCATCCAATCTACACTAGGGGTGCCACTTCCTCAACTTATTATAAATACACATTTTTTGAAGCTCATCTTGCTCTACATTGAGCTCCCGTTTGTATTTCCTTTAATCTTTCTTTGTACCTATCTGCGTCAAGAGGGAATTTTCTTTGAGTTATTTTAAGACAGAAATTAATATGGCGGGTTCTTCACCATGTGCATCCTGCAAACTACTAAGGCGCCGGTGCGCCAAAGACTGCATCTTTGCCCCTTACTTCCCTTCTGATGATCCCCATAAGTTTGCCATTGTTCACAAGATTTTTGGTGCAAGTAATGTCAGCAAAATGTTGCAGGTTTTTTCCTCTCTCGATCCCTTATTAATTTATATGATCTATCGATTCTGTCTTGTGTGTGTTACTACGGAAAAGAATGTTGTTATTTGCAATTTTTAACAGTAATGATGATGCTTTAACTGATGAGAATATTATGATCTTGCAGGAGATTCCAATTCATCAGAGAGCAGATGCTGTGGGTAGTCTAGTTTATGAAGCGAATGCAAGAGTGCGAGACCCGGTCTATGGATGTGTTGGTGCAATATCTTACTTACAAAATCAAGTATCACAGTTACAAATGCAACTTGCAGTAGCTCAAGCAGAGATACTATGCATCCAGATGCAACAAGAGCCTAACTTACCAACCCAGCTAGATCAAGATGACAAGTCGCTTCTTTTAGCCAGCTGCAATAACTTCAACAGCATTCCTCAGTATTTTAACTTTGCCTCTTCAAGCAATGTAATCCAAGACCCTCTTAAGAGAGAGTCTCTTTGGACCTAGGCACTCAATCATGTTTGTTGTTAATGAAGTACCCTATTGTTTCAAGGTTCTCTCAAGCTAATTAATTAATTTCGTGTTGAATATTAATGGCCTAGCTAGCTTTCTGGTGCTAGCAATGTATTTCTCATGGAAACAGATGCATGATTGCGTATAAACAGTTTGCGTGTGTGTGTCCATGTGAAAGAGAGAGATGAATAAATATTTAGCTCTTGCCTTCTAGGAGTAGGCGAGACCAACAAAAAAAAAAAAAAAAAAATTCATGTGGGATATTGAGTTAAGGGGTCAACATTAGGCACCGGCCTGCATGTGAGATAGGAGCACAGTAGGGTTTACATAGATTCTCTTTTCTTCATTAAGACGTTGCTTATTATGGGGTATGCTGTCCCCTAGCTAGCTAGTTTTCTTTCAGCATATATGATTTCAAAATTGAACCTGTAAATTAACCTTTGATCATTTCTGTCTAGCTCATGACACATCACTGGCCTGTGCAATTACTCAAAGTCCAAATGCGTACGTAGTACCTTCAATAAATGACAGAGAAAACACGTTAATAACACGCATACAATTATGGTCGTTGTGTTTCGATTGTAATTAATTAGAGAGCTTGGTAGGCAACACCTGGAAAACCATATATATGATGCAGCTGGAGGCTACTGGATACATCCATGTGTGAATGTACGAGTTTCTGTATCAAATGAGAAGTAATGTTATTGGTAGTTTGAATTTATTATGTTTAGGTATTGAAAAAAAAAGATCAAGTATTATAACATATATTTTATCAATAAATATGTTTTTCATATTGAAGAGTATGATCATGGAGAAAGGCCTATAATAATAGAGTTTGTGTTAAGGGATCAATTTCTAATGAGTTTGAAGTTGATTATTATAGAAAATTATAAGAGATAAGCAAATTACATTAATATCATAGCGAGCAAAATAAAATTAATTTTTTTTATTCAAATGCTATAAGTATGATATCACTAATAGAGGAATTAGAGTAGATCTCCATCATGATTTGGTCAAAATTAATACAAAGGCTAGACTTTATAACATTGATGTTGTCTTCGTTTTTGCCAAGCAATGCCAACAAGTTTACATCGATGTGTAATGAAATTGATATTAATGTAATTTTTTTATATGTTTTTGCTTTATAATGAACTATTATTAACATAATTGGAACATTTATTGTTGTAATTTTAGTGTTTGTTTTTAAATAGAATTGGTGTTATTATATTGTGATTTTACTTTATTTGCAGGTTTGATAGATATGGAATACAAAATTATTAGGAAAAAGAATATTTTATACCGACAGAAACACCAATGGCATGTGAAATACCAACAAAATTATAAATTGACTTAGTTCATCGGAGAGTTCCAGGGAGTTAAAAAAAATTAAAAGACTTTGTCATTGCTTTATACTAACGATAATACCGATAACATGTGAAATACCAATAGGAACCAATGGACTTAGTCCCTCAAAGAATTCTAGAGAATGGAAAAACATTACAGGACTTTGCCACTGAACATTCGAATAATAGACGGAACAAAATATCATCGGGAAAAAAAAATGGTGGGGGTTAGAAAATTTTAGGGGGTTCTAAAAAAATTTCAGTGTTAATTACAGATGGAATTACCAACAAACTGTAAAAATTATTAATTTTTTTAAGCCAATGATGCAATTGGAAACAGAGAGAGAGAGAGAGATATGTTTTTCTCATTCTTTCTTCTTCTTTTTTTGTTAATTATAAATGCATAGACAAGTTAGGAAGGTAGGAAGTGAGGTTTTTAAAGGAACAACTTGTATAAAAAATGATTTAAGATGGAAAGAACAAGAGAGAATAGATTGTTAGAGGGAGACAGACACGATTTGAGAAGGACAAAGAAGATCAAGAGGAAAAACTTGCAAATAAATCAATAAATTGGGTGCAAATTCGGTTGGTAAGACTTTTTAATATTTTTCTTTGTTTTAGTAGTTTTAGGTGTAAGAATGAAGAAAATCCCAAAAATTCAATTCTAGGGTTTATGTAACTTTTTAGGGGAATGGTTGTTTTGATGAATTGTTAGTTGCTTGGAATGAGAATGATATGAATGATAACAAATTTAAGTATATATTAGATTAAAAACCATAAAATTTGGACTTATAAGTGGCCAACCATGTTAAGTGTTTTAAAAAAATCGGAGATTTGTTTAAATTGAGTTCATTTTAATGTTTTAAATAATGTTAATGAGGGGGGTTATATATTGTGTTGTAGTATTGGAAGAAAGAGGAGCAGAATATAAATTGAGTTTTAGGATTATGTTTGTGGTTGGTTATGTAGATTTCATGTTATAAATACGTGTCGGGAAAATGTAAACATGAAACATTGAAAAACCTTAAATGTGCAATTATGTAATGGATTAGAGTGAAATTATGGATTAATATTTTTAGCGTGCATGAATTATAGAAGTTAAGAAACTTATCCAAGATGTATGAAAAAATGTTGAAATAGATTGTGTGAAGTGTTTTGGTATGGAAACTAGTATGTTTGAGAAATAAATTATGGAAATTATGACTAATCATGAGTTTATTTAAATTGGATGAAAAGTTAGTTTAGAAAGGTGGCAGGAGTAATTTTTTTATGCTAATCATAATCAATCAAATAATTTGATAAATACATCAAATACTTAGAGTATGTTTGGCAGTATGGTAGCGGTTGCTTTTCAAATAACTTTTCGTGCCGAAATGCATGCCAATGATGTTTTTTTTTTAAAAAAAAAAATTATTTTTGACATCAGCACATCAAAACGATCCAAAACATACAAACTATATTAAATTTTAGCAAAAAAAAAAATTTTGAATTTTTTGGGAATGCGGTTTGCACTGCGTTCCCAAATGGTTTCTTAAAGGTGTAGCTAATGGGCTGTCTAAATAAAATCAACTAATTTGCGGCATGAGTTATTAATGTGTATTTGTAGGTTTTAAAATTTTAGGTAAACTTTTATATAGGAGAGGTTTTGCTATTTTTTTAAATAGGATATAGTGATAATATTATTATTTTTTTTTATCAAATTGGTTTAGATGAGGAAGAGAAGATTAGTAGAGACAAAGTTGGATAGGAGCATTGTTGGTTCTTCTGGCAGCGTTTTTGATGAACATAAGCAACAGTGCCACTAGGTGCTGAATATGATGAGACACCTCAAACATCCTTTCTCGATGCAGGCTCGTCGAGTGTGAGTATGACTCACAAAGCTGGTGTTCCTTCTAAGCGGGATGTTTACACTGGGAAGTATATTGCTAAGTGGAAGCATGATTATAATATGTAAATTTATTTTCCTTTACTACATGAAAAAAAATTAAACAACAATGAATGAAGTTTGAATAATTAATTTTAATGAATGAATTGAAATTCAGGTTTATAAATGTTGAGGTTACTCGCACGATAACATTGGCGATGAAATCATCGATTGGAGTGCTTTCGTTTGAATGGAAGCTTATTTGATGTCTGGTTAGGAAAGTTCAAGTTTAGTATATACATAAACAATTAGTTTTTTAATTTTAATAAACTAATTATTTTATGAAATTGACATGTAAGGAGAAATTTTATTAGGAGGAGGCTGACAACGGCGTGACCATGAGAGTGTGAGAGAATCACAATGCCATTAGGTAAGATTCAATTCAAATTGTGATATTTTTCTTAAAAAAATATTAAGATTTTATTTTATCGTATCTTATTTGATTTTTTTTATGAATCAGGTTGCGTGATTTCTAGTATGATGCCTGAAAAAAACAAATACATATGCAAAAGAAAAAAGATCTTCTAGGTTGGGAAGACGTGACTATGTAGAGGGATTTCAAACATCCGCACATCATAAAGGGTATCTGGGATGTTTATCTCTAGCACGTGATGTCGAAGCGTTTCATGAGGTAGTCACAATCAGGTTTGGAGAACTAGACCAAGGAGATTCATGGTTTTATGAGCACGCACACCGATGGATCCATTCCATTCATTTCACATGCAAAACAAATGGTAAAATTTTGTTTTATATGATAATTTTTTTATTGTTTTATTATATGAAAATATTTAACTAACAATAGCTATTTTTACAGGTTACGGTGCTTGGGCGCGATTCAAGACCGATGAAACTCTTTGTTGAAAATCACACATACGAAAAGAGAATAGATAGAAAGGGGTGCAACAACTCGTAAACAGCCGAGCCAAGAAGTTTATGGTAAGTAGAATTTGAATATTTTTTTAGTTATTTTCTTTATATTTGATGACTTTTTTTCCATGAAACATATAACACCTGATTGTATAAGAGGTACATGGACGATCCTTTAACTCATCCAAAACTTGATCCAGATTTGTAGTTGGAGGCTGGATCTACCGGTGAACCCAGTAGAAATTAGGTTTACGATATCTTTAACACTACGATCAAAGATATATAGGCGGGTTATAGTGTTTCGATCATTTGGACCTTAAATCCAGATTGAGTCAGCAATCATCAATTGTCCAGGTCATCATATGAGAACAGGTTCAAGCCAAGATGAACGAACTTAAGGCTGAGATGGCCAAAGCAAGATATAAATTGAATGTATATAAGTGGTTGTTGGTAACTCTCACTAGTACCTTTGCTCCACTTCGTCGTTGCCTTGATTCTGGTGAAGATCTGTCTCTTTCACCTCCTCCATCTTCTATTACCTAGATAAATAAATTGTATTTAATAATATTTTTAAAATTAATAATACAAATTTGCTTTTTATTTTAAATTAATTTTGTTTAAATTTGCTTTGTTATTTTATTTTAATTCTTTTTTTTAATTGTATTGTTTGTTTTGATTTTTTTAAATAATTACAAATAATACCGATGGAATTACCATCAGTTTATTCCACAGGTAACATACATAAAGATGTAATTCTTCTACTGATTAATTCTATAGGTAATATGTATATAATTACCGATAAATTTACCATTAGTGTATTCTGTCAGTAACATTCATATAAATGTAATTCTTTAACGAATTAATTTTGTTGGTAATATGTTATAATCACCAATAAATTAATCAATAGAATTGTTGTAGGTAAATTTTTTTGTTTGGTGTATAATTCTATTGGTAAATCTATCTATTATTATATTACTGATAAAATAAAAATCACAACTGATATATTTTATGATGATATTTTTTCATTTGTTATGCCATCAATTATTGTGCTTTTGACAGAATTATGCTTTAAACACCGACAAAATAATATTTTTGTCGGTGGTTTGCTATTTTCTGATATTGCTTTTAATTTTATTTCCGTGAGGGATTACAGAGTAGTAATTACGAACAGCGCAGTTCTTGTGAGAAGAATCTTGAAAAACCCATTTTCATATTACATTTTGATAAAAGAAAAGAAAAAAAAAATCAGTTTTTAATAATTCTACCTGCTGTAAATATTTTTCTCCTACGTTTATATATATCAAAGCTAAGAAGGTTTAGAACTTGAAGCAGTTTAAATAATCAAGGCTACAACATATCCTAATCTTTTTTATCTCCAGTATTTTTCAAAGTCAGATTTAGAAGCTATTAGTTTAACATGTTCCCCTTTGGAAAATGCCCATTGATTTTCCTTCCGGGAACTTGACGTCTCCAGTTTGAACAAGTTTTTTCGTATCATCTGCCATTATTTGCACTTCGCAGTGATATAATCCTGTTTATGGCCATTGGGGTTAGTTGGAATATTGCTAAATCATGTCTGCGTGCTCTCTGGGGAAAATAAACGAACATTGGCTTCTTGATTTAACTGTTATTTTTCATGTTTTTTGGTTTCATAGTCTGCTGGTAGGATTAGTTTGCTGATATGAGATGGAGTCAGGGGGTGGCGATGAGACGAAAGCCCCCGGAATGGAAGAGCTTCTAAAAGAGTGTCCCTTCAACAAAAAGTTGCAAGATTGGGTTGAGGGCTTGTCATCTATGAAGAAGTTAACCTGAAGATTCATCGATATATTGTCGTTTAACTGTTAAGAGTCATCAGTTGATCATAAATTTCCATTTAAAATTAACCTAAAATCTGGACTCTTTGCACGAAGCCCGTTTGATATTGCATTCCGAATAAAAATCGATTAAAATCAAATTATTCTTTTATATTTTTATATTATTTTACTATTCTAATATTAAAAATAATTTTTTTAAAAATAATATTATTTTAATATATTTTTAAATAAAAAATTATTTTAAAAAATTTATTGTCTAATAACACTGGAGCAGAGTGACTGATTGGAACTGGAGTTCCATCATAAAGCCTGGTAATAGACTTGGGTCACTCTTTTAGGAGGCATGTCGGGGACAGGTTCAC
>Ga0307515_10008204_pt1 | contig 20437 bp, 6 predicted proteins | sample 17_EM_MG_FD_194513 | JGI IMG/M metagenome (GOLD analysis project Ga0307515, IMG submission 194513) | Populus trichocarpa ectomycorrhiza microbial communities from riparian zone in the Pacific Northwest, United States - 17_EM | ecosystem: Host-associated > Plants > Roots > Unclassified | place...
TATAGTAGCTATACTTTATCTCCCTCCTTAAGATCTAGTCCCTTAGATCTCTTAGTATTATAGTACTTTTTTATTCTCTCTTATACTTTCTTTACTAATTCTATAAGGTCTATATAAAGATTTATTAGTATCTTTATTCTTTCTTTAGCTATACTACTTATCTTTCTTACTTGCCGTAGTAATAATAATATTTTTAGCTTATATCTGTAATTTGCCTTAAATAGTAATATGCCTATACCTTCTTAAGGTGTTATATTATATATAAATTATATAACTAGTAATAGCGATACCTAATTATTCTATACATAATTAATATAATGCCTTAAATACTACTCTAGTGTCTAATTTAGTCTTTCTGTCTAACCGTCTATCTATAGATAATATACGGTAGAAGTTACTACTCTAACTCCTTATTCCGCTAAGAATACTTCCTAGAATACTGCTATAAATCTTAGATCTCTATTTAATATAATCTTACTTAGTGCTCTATATCTTATAAATACTTCCTTAATATAGATTTTAGCGATATCTTCTACTGATATTTCTTCTATATACGCTATAAAGTATCCCCATTTTATAAGCTTATCTATTATTACTAAGATCGCGTTATAATCTTATCTGGTAATAAAATCTTTTAATTTTAGCAACTTAATAATAAAGTCCTATAATATAACCTCCTATAGTCTCTCTAGTATTTTAATAGGTTATAGCCCTCTATATAGCTTATACCTTATTAGCTTATTTCTTTAGCAATCTAGATATTCTTTTATAACTTTTCGCGCTAAGCCCTAGATTCCATTAATAATATACTCCTCCTAGAGTCTTAATACTAAGCCTATAGCTCTGTTATGTCCTTAAGTTAATCCCTTATAAAATTCTTCTATAAATTATTCTGCTATACTTCTTAGGATATACTTTACTTCTTAATTCTTATATATATTCGTCTATAGATCTTCTAGCTATGCTTTTAGAATTCTTTATACCTAAAAGCTTTCTAGTGACTTATAAACTTTATCTAATTCTTCCTAAGTTATTATAATTTTTAGATAGTTATACCTAATTAATCCGTCTATATTTTTTCGCAGTAAAGCCCCTAATGGCTTTTTATTATTTTACAGTTTAGCTTTTTAACTTAGAGCGTCTGCTTATATATTATTTATACCTTTAGTATACTAAATCTTAAAATAGTATTCTATAAGCATCTCTGCCTATCTAACCTATCTTTAGTTAAGTTCCTTTATTATTAGGAATCCTATTAGGTTCTTATAATCCGTCTTAACTATAAATAGTTTCTCTATACCTTATAAGAATGCTCTTTATTCCTTTAATACTATAACTATACCTAATAACTCCTTATTATAGATATTATAGTTTAACTCTAGTAGCGTTATCTTCCGACTATAGTATACTACTAGGTACTATCTATCTTAATATTTCTGCGTAAAGTATACCCCTAGTATATAGTTTAATGCGTCTATTTTTACAACCGTCTTTAGTCCTAGTTAATAGATCTTAAGAACTAGCTCCTAGGTAAACAATCCTTTAATTTTCTTAAATAATTTTTACTATTCTTCCCCCCATGCCTATAGTTCTTCTTTCTTTATTAATCACGTAAGTGGTTTAACACCCCTTAACCACCGCGCTATAAACCTTCTATAGTAATTGCAAAACCCTAAAAACAATCTTAGCTATATAACGTTCTCTAGTTCTTACTAATTTACTATAGCCTTAATCTTCTTTAGATCTATACTAAGTTGGCCTAGTTTAATAATAAATTTAATGAAATCGGTCTTCCTAGTAAAGAACTCGCATTTCTTAATTACTACTAGCATTTGTTCTTCTTATAGTCTCTTTAAAACCCATTTAACGTATTCCCCATACTCTTCCTTAATTATTAAGTAGATAATATTATTATTAAGGTATACTATAACAAATTTATCTAAGTATTCTTTTAATATATTATTAATATACTTTTAGAACGTTACTAGTGCGTTTATAAGCCTAAATTGTATAACTAATGGTTTATATAGTCCTTCCTTTAACCTAAAGGCTACTTTCTATTCGTTGCCTTCCTTAATTCTAATCTAATAGTACGCCCATCTTAGATTTATCTTCGTAAAGATTTGCGCATTACTTATCCTATCTTAGATTTTGCTAATTAAGGGTAAAGGATACCTATCCTTCCTAATAATGCTATTTAACTATCTGTAGTTAATACATAGTCTTAGTTTGCCATTCTTCTTTAGTATAAATAGTACTAGATAACCTGCTAATAACTGCAATAGTTTAATATATCCCTTTTATAAATTTTCCTAGATAAACTCCTTTAATGCTCTATCTTCTTCTTTAATAAGCTTATAGATTAGAAAGAATCTTAAACTTATTTCTAGTTATAATTCTATCTTATAGTCCTATACTATATACTCTAACAGCTTTTTACTTTCTAGTAACTATAGCTTCTTACTATACTTATAGTATCTTTTTAGTACGTAACTTAGTCCTTTCTCTATTTCTTTATAGGTCGCTTCTACTTAGTACTATACCAACTTAGCTTGTTGCCGTATCTTACGGCGTCGAGTATCTCTAATATCGACTTAACTTATAATCCAATTAATCTTTAGATTATATTCCTGTAACTAAGGCATGCCTAATACTACCTCATCCCGTCCTAATAGTAGGATATTAAAAGACATCTTAATTTATTTTCCTTTAATAGTTATCTAAATAGGTCCTATTTTAAGATTAATAATCCCTCCTCTATAGGCTATTAGATCTCCTAAAATTATAACTAATAGGTAAAATTGCTCCTTTTATCTATAAGGTAATTCTATTCTCTTAACTACTGCTAGTAAGATATGGTTCTACGTTACTCCACTATCTATTAACGCTTTAAACTGTTAATCTTACTATTTTACTTATAAATTTAGGTATTGTCCTTAAATTCCTTTAAGGGTTTAAGGCTCTACTACTAGTTTCCTCTAGTCCTATAGGCCTCTACTTTTCCTAACTATTAGCTACTTAATCCTATTTATACTTAGTCCAACTTAGGCTAATACTTAATTTACTTCTTATCTTTTATATACTATAGATATATATTCTCTAGGCATTCCCACTACTATTATCTATCTAGGCATTCTTCTATAAGGAATCTTTCTAGTTAAAGTATTAAGTCCCTTTAGGCTTATACTTCTATAGGGTGCTAACTATATATATACCTAGCGTTTTTATATTTCGCCTTGTCTAACAACTAATATATCCTTAATAGGTACTTCCGGTTCTTATCTTTTGGTACTCTATATATATTATATATATTATTTACACATATAATCTATACCAATGTATAATATACTTAGTATCTTAGGTTAACCCTTAGCTTATCTTTATCCTTAAGTTTAAACCTCTCTTATATTAATCTAAGCGTTATAACTTCGTTTACAGGTACTATAATTTACCTCTTACTTCTCCAGTCCTCTAATTGCTTCTTTAGATCTTTTAACGTTATAATTAAGGCTCCTTTAATATAACTTATAGCCTTTTCTGTAATTAAGTAGTCTTAGATAACTTTTTCGTCTAACTATATATAGAAATCTTCCCACTTATTATTATGCCTCTGCCTATACTACCTTTAGTATAGCTACTAGAGTATATACGGCTTGTCCGTAAGAAAGTATCTTCTTATTACTATATTATAATAGCCTTTTATATATCGTTCCTTAAACCTAGTTAGAATCTCTAGATCCTCTTCTTATTCCAATTTAGTAAGCCACTTAGCTCTTAGTATGCCTGCCCTAAGCCTATTAGTAATTCTTTATACTAGTACTCTATCCCTTATATATCCTAATATACTAGATCTCTTATCTAGTTTCTATTCTTACTATACGATAATTCTTTACCTAAATTCTTCTATGGTTTCTTTTGGTTTACGTCTTATAGATAAATCTTTAAAGTTTTTTTGCTTCTTAATCTTAGTATTAATATTTTAATCTTTAGGCCGAACACTATATTCCCCTAGTAAGTCTTCTAGGTCTATATACCTGTCTCCTAGTCTAATTACTATTTATATTGTAGATTCTCTAATTTATAAAAAAGCCTCTTGCCTCTTACTTATAGGTGTCCTTATTTATACTCTAAATTCTTAATCCCTTAGATTCTTTAATCCCAAGCTTACTTTTAACTTAAGCTTAGCTCCTACCTTAGTCTAACTAGGCTTAGGTATTCTTATCTTATCTTAAGAGTCTTAAATCTTACTTATCTCGTTTTAAGAATCTTATACCTATAGGAAACTCTATCCTAAGCTCATTCGTATATCTTTAAACTAAGCTACTACTCTACTCCATTAGTTTCTGTCTATAGTAGGTCCTTAAGCTTACCTTATTTTATCTTAAGAATCTTAGTTATCTCTTATCTCGTCTTAAGAATCTTAAGCTTTTAGCCTTTTGCCTTTATTAAGTGCTAAAGTAGCTTACTATCCTACTTCTCTTGCGTCTTACGAAGTAATAGATATCGTGTCTAGCGGGGTCTTAATCCCTACTAATGTTCCCTGTTCTATAGTGGAATTATCCTTTACCTCTTATATAATATCTTTAAGGTTTACGCGTTCCTAGTAAACCGCCTTTATTACTTTATTATTATAAAATATTTTACCTTTATTAAATTTATTGTCCTTAATATCCAATCTATAAACTAGTTCGTTGGTTCCTTTATATTCTACTAAATATAGCTCTTATAGCTAATAGCTTACGCTATACTTAGCGTCTTTATAAATTTAGCATACGTTATTATAATAAAATATAAAACTTTTAATTAAACATTCTTTTATTCCTTATAGTATATTATTGTCCCTCTATACGTATATATCATCTACTAGTCTTATCCCTTTTACTATATAGTAACTCTAACTACTTCTATAGTCTCTAATATAATAACCTTATTTTCTGTAATTTATATAAGCTCCTTCTTTAAACCATTTTTCTTGTTATAGAGTCCGCCTAAACGTCTTCTACTGCTAAGATCCCTAGTTTGGCCTCTATTTCTTAGACCTTTAATTACTTAATCCTTATCCTCTAGGTTTCCACAGTTTTCTACTTTATCTCTTATAGGCTTCTTTAGTACCACTTAGGTCTATTAACTCTGCGCTATACTATAGTTTCTAACTTAGCTTTAGTCGTTGCGTACTCTACGCCTTATATAACTATAGAACTTTGTCCTAGCCTCTTTTAGCCTATTCCCTTTAGTAGATCTAATTGTTAATCTTAATTACTTAATCTATTAATTCCCTTAGGGTGTCCGCATCTTCTATTAAAATAATTACGTCTTAGACTTTAGCCTTAAGTTCCTGTTTATACTATACTATAAGCGCCCTATTATTCTACTCTACTTATATTGCTAGCGTTTAGAACTATATTATATACTTAATTACTAAGGTCCGTTATATAATGTCTTAGAGTTTTCTTTCTGCCGTAGTTACTGCCTCTAGGTCTCTAAATATTTACATAAGTTATTCTATAAATCTATTCTAGCTTAAGAACATAAACTATACCTCTTAGTTTATAGTTATTATTCCGTTTACCTAGATTTCCATAAGGTAAGGCTTAAACTATTTAAGTGCCCTTCCTGTTAGGAATAATTCTGCGTATACTATTTGATCTATAGGTATTATTAACTTAGCTCCTTCTTACGCGACCTTAAAGTATATTTACGTAAGAAATCCTTTAAGCTTTAATTTTGCTCCTAAGAATCTCTTAATTAATAGTAACTTAACCTTTACTGCGCCTATCCCGTTAATCCTATTTTCTAACGTTATATTATTTTCTATTAGCTAGTTAACTATCTCTTATAGCTGTCTGACTGTTATAGGTTACTATAAGTTAGTGTCTACTATACTAGTATCGGTACCTAATCTTGAAGTAGTTGCCGCCGTCAATAGCGTTATAGTGGCTGCTTTTAGTAGCATATTATCCGACTTTCTGTATTTAATACTATAATTAGGTAGTGATTGTGTAACGGAACCTTGTAGTAGGAACTACGATGGGCTTATTAATAGGCTAGGTGTATAGGTAATATAAATTAAAGTTAATAATGTAATAACTAGTAGAGTAGTTGCCTAATAAATTAACTCTAATTATATTCTAAGAATTACTATAAGAAAGGAACTATCTAGGTAGGGACTAAGGGTCCTTAAATACATAACCGTACTCCTATAAAATCCTTCTTGTACGTAATATACGTCTTATACATAAGGTACGTAAGTTCCTCTTATTCCTCTCGTTTAATACGTAGCATATTATATAACCTTAGTTACTATTCCTCGTCACATAGTTCTATCGGCTCTATTCTAGACCATACTTAAATTAACCAACTAGCTTCTTCCAACTCTTCTCTAAGTAGTCGTAACATTGTACTTAAAGCGTCCGTAACAATAGCGGTAAAAATAACAACTTTAACTTTAAACTGACTATCTTTACGGACCTTTATTAGAAGGCTAATATTCCTAAATAGAAGTTTAGCCAAGCTTACTCTACTATACTGCGCGGCCTAGCACTTAACTACTACTATACTAACCTTAAGAGCAACCCCCTTAGTATTCCCTTTAATAAGCTATATAAAGCTATACGTAACTACTTTAAAGAACTAAAATATAGGCGTAATATCCTTACCTAATAAAATGCGACTAAGTTATAGACCGTAATTAATAAGAATACCGAAAAATCGACTACAGAGTGCCTGTAAATTCTTATTAAAGACCTCCGCCACCTATAGTACGGTCTTAATATTAAGCTTTAAATAGACGACTTCCTGCACAATAAACTTATTACGGCTTGCTAGGAAATAGAACCCTGTAAATACGCCTATTATAAGCCCGTAGACACTATAGCTAGCCTTATTAATAATTTACGGTTCTCTATTATAACGTATAAAGCCTTAAACCCGCTAGGCAGTACTTAAGCCTTTATTACGGACCTGCAAAACCTATAAACTAACTTAGACGCCTACTTTACGGACCGCCGCTACCGCTGGCAGTACCCATATCGACTAAGTCCCACCTATAATCCCCGCAGCAACTCCCGTACAAAAGTATACCCCTATAGATAAACTAGCCAAAAGTGCTTTATGTGCGGTAAGGAAGAATATTAGTTTATAAGGTATACCTAGGAAGAACGTAATAAGTCTAAGAAGATATTTAATAATCGGATTAACTAGTTTATCTTAGACTATAAAGGAAAGAAAGTAGAGGAGTCTCTTAACGAGTTAATAGAAGCCCTTATAATTAACTTTAACTTAAATACTTAGGAATAGGAGACCTTAGAGATATTCCTAACTACTTTCGGACCTTTTATAGATAACTAAGCCTTTAATATTACGACCGTATTAGCTGACCGCTCCTTTATACACTTAATCGCACCCGAAAACTAGTCTATAAGTATACTTATTAAACTTATTACGGACATTACAGACCGCGAATAGGACCTATTTGTATATATTACTATAGAACGCTACACCCCTAAAGAATTCTATGGCGTTATAATTAATATAAGTGCCTCTAAGAAGTCTATTATAGGTTATAGACAATACCTTATATATAAGACCACTATAAATAATAATATAGATATTAACACTATGTAAACTAGGGCCGTAAACGTCTAATTTGGCATTAGCTTAACTATATTAATTAGATTAGTTAAAGTTAAAACTCTAATTAGCCCAGTTAACTTCCATATAGTAAAAGCGGACACCCCCTTCCTACTCTGCCTTGCGGATATAGATAGGCTATAGATTTACTATAACAATATTACGGACACCTTAATTAGCCCCGTAACTGCCCTAGGAAGCAAATATATTACCTTGCTAATTATATAACAATTCGGACACCTATTCCTTATATAGAGAGAGACTTTACGGACCTATATTTAGGAATCTTTTAACTATAACCCATGCTACCTTACTAGTACTAAAATCCACTGCCTATACCGCCGTTTTAGCCACCTGTTAGCCGAAAAGCTATATAGAGTCCTTAAACGCTCTAGACACGACAATGTTAATAGGAAGGCAATTAACCACCTAACTAAATACTGCTCCTTTTGCTAGAAATATAGACGTTCCCTAGGCCGATTTAAGTTTACTCTTTATAAAGACCTTAATTTTAACCACTTAGTATACGTAGACATTATATACATTAACGGCAGCCTAGTATTATATATAATTAACGAGGCAACCCGCTATTAAGCCGCCTGTTAGTTGCAAAATATATCCGCAAAATATACTTAGGACATTTTACGGACCTACTGGATTAATATATATATTAGACCTCCTAAGTATATTACCCACAACGCTAATAGGAACTTTATTAGTAAGGAATTCTAATAGTATACTACAGCTATGGCTATTTTAACAAAAGCCGTCCTAGTTAAGGCGTACTGGTCTGTTAGGCTTATTAAGTAAGCTTACCTAGCTTTATAGAGAGCTTATTAGATTATTACGGACGAGTATAAGAATATTTAAAAGGAACTAGCTTTATAGATAGCCGTAAAAGCTGTTAATAACACAGTTAGCCCTAATAAACTAGTACTTACCCTCTTAGTTTACGGAGCTTACCTAAGAATAGGCAAACTGGACCCTCCTGCCCCGTCTATTACGGATTGAGCAGCTATAATATAGAAGGCAATAGCCGAAATAGTTAAATTACGGGCTAAATAAACTATTAATAACGCTCTATATTACCGTAACGGACCTAATATAACCTTAGTATATAACCTCCCGCTTAATTCTAAAGTCCTTATATAGTAAGAGAACGGCAATTGGACTAGACCTTATTATTTACTAGCTATAAAAGACAAAATATACTGCGTATAACTTTCTAGCGGACTAACTAGCTTTAGAAGCACGTTTGTAAAACCCTACTTTTGGTCTAAAAACACCTATAACGTTAAACTAGATAAACTAAAAGCACCCCTACCTACTTTAGAAGTCCCCCGTAAACCTACTAAACCTACTAAACCTACCGTAAAGCGTGGCCGAGGACGCCTTTAAAAGTACTTTATAATGGAGAACTACCTAACCTCCGCAGGCACATCTATAAGGCAATCTCTGCCTACGGATATATTAGTTTTAGTATAAAAAACCCCTTTTACGGACTTATAACGCAAAGAGATTAACGGACTACTTAAGAAGGGCGTCTTTATAATTGTAACGGAGAGAGATATTCCGTAAGGTGTCCGTATATTTAACTTACGCTTCGTTAACAAAATTAAGCACCCTAGTACTAATAAAGCCTTTAAAAAATTAAGGCTTGTTATATAAGCTTATAACGACTAAGGAAAGGGTTTAGTCCTTACGCAATTACCTATAATTTAATAAGTTAGTTAATGGATTATACTTATATTTACGCCTGGACTATAGCAAACTAAACCTATAGCCCTTTACTTACGGGATATCTTATAAGCCTACGTGCAGTCTAATATCTACTTAAGTAGGAACATCTTTATACAACTACCCCTTAAGCTTAACCTGTAACTAGGAACAATTTTATAGGTTATAAAACCCCTTTATAGAGTGCTAAAAGCTAGAAACTACTAGTTTAAGACATACTACTAGCATTATATCTGTAAACTTAAAACGGAATAGTTAACCTATAACCCCTGCCTTCTATATACACTATTAAACGGCCTTAATATTATTAGACTCTAAACGGATAATACCCTCTTCTTAGCGGACTAGACTTTTGCGGATGCTAAAGAGACTAAATTATAAAAGGCTAAGTTTCTAGCAAAGCCGCGAGAGTAGTTAACTAAGTAGACCCTAATTAAGTTTAATAAAGGCTTAATTATATAAAAGGGTAACTTAATTTAGCTAACTTAGGAACGCTAAGCTTAAAACCTAAGGCTTGTTATAGTAAAGCCTACGGACCTTACTAGTTCCCATAGAGAGACCCGTAAGACCGTAAATATAAAGAACTAATATATTGCACAGCGTGTAAGAGGCGCCTATATTGCTATAGTCTGTTAACCCAAATCTACCTATAATTTATCCTTTGCGGCCTAGGTAATAGATTTATAAGAGGAAAATACTAAGTAGCTAAATAAGCATATTTAGTAGCAAATTAATAATGCAATAAGAGGACTTACTTTTGTACCACTAGACCTAAATTCCCTTAGCGTACTAGTATTTACGGACGCCTCCTTTGCTAATAATAGAGACCTATCTTTACAAATTGGCTTTATAATTGTACTTACGGACCATAATTAAGACGTAAATATATTATACTAGTCTTTAATTAAATGCAAATAAGTAACCTATAGTATACTAGCTTCTAAACTATATATACTAGCCTATAGCTTTAATATAGGAGCCGCAATTAAGTTAACAATCTAGAAGATCCTATAATCGGAGTAGTTACCCCTAGTTTTATATACTAATTTAAAGTCCCTCTATAACTGCTTAGTTAAACTAAGTACGATATAAGAGAAGAGGCTTATAGTTAACCTAATATGCTTATATTAGGCCTATAAACGACGTAAGATTACAGAGGTTAAATGGATTAGTAGCGGAGATAACCCAGCGGACGCTATAACTAAGGTAAAGCCGTACTAAGCTCTTAAAACTCTAATTAATATAAATAAGCTTAACCTAAGGGTTATAAAATGGGTGGAACGAGACTAACGGAGCACTTACGGTTCATTTACGGCCCGTTAGAAGGCCGTACGGTTTATTTTATAAACCGTAAGCAGGACTTACGGCTAGCTTAAAACACTATTTAGAAGGCAGTCCAGAAAGCACCTTGGGAGGGATTTCCTATGTATTTCTTTTGTGTTTTATGGCTCTATTAAAGCAATTACGGAGGTTAGATACAAGCGAGTCATTTTTAAGTGCCGCCAGTATATGATTACAGCACGTAGTATACTAAACGCGTAGTTACGCGTTTGGTGCACCAACCACTTAGGTGCTGACTAATTAGGGGGAGGCGCGTCAGTATATAGACCACGTAGTCTACCTCGATAGAATCGATAGTCACCACCATCCAAAAGAGCATACGATACTATACGTATTTCGTGCCCCTGGATATGACTTAATTGTATCATTAAATTGATACAAACAGAATTGACTAAATATAGCGAAAGGATCGTTCTGCTTAATATCGGGAGGTAGATTAGGCTAGCTATGGTCTTCGAAATCGTTAATGTGGAAAGGATTAAAATCGGGCAGCGGCCAGGGCTTGGGGGGAGGGGTTTTCGCAATGCGATTTGGTTGAATATTATATTGAGTCGGCTTAACAAGATCTAGATCGCTGGAAGTACGTTTGGAAGGCATGGATGATAAAAATCTATTGATCAAATCTATATACAATATACGCGTATTTCTGAGTTTGGTGTTCCGCACGGACCACCTACTCTGTGGACGATGGCGTTACAAGGGATACACTGATATTTATTATAGTAGTAGCGTTTTCCGTATAGGTATTATAATACCTATCGCCCTTTCTTTTTCTTCTTATCTACTAATAATTTAGGCTTTAATTTAAGCTTCGAATTTAATAACTCGCTCAAATTTTCCTTAAAGGTAACTACGAAGGATTCTTATAGGGCCTTACCCTTCTAGGCGAGCTCCGTATAACGGTCGTTTTAGTATAATTTAGCTGGTTTAAAGAAGCTAGGAAGCGTCTTCTTCTTCTACTTAAGCCTTTAGAACTTGTTCTTCCAACATTCTAACCAGCTTAGAATAATTAATATAACTATATATATAAAGTCTTTTACTAAACAATTACTATCTACCTTAGGTAGATCTAGCTCCTTATACTCCTATCTTCTGCCGCGGAACCGCTGATCCTGCTTCTCGTCTCTATGCTTTCATTTCTTAAATTTGTCCTACTATGCATACTCGCTACTAATCTCTCTAGCGGATGCGACTCAGGTGGTGCATTACGGCGACTCGATAGATTCTCGGTGCCAGTGCCGTACGCCGTCTGTGTGAAACCTACACCGCCAGTCTGGAAGTTCTTCATGAACGACTTTAGACAAGGAATGGTAGCAGAGATGAGAGCGTAGCCGACGAGGGACTCTTGCCAGGCCGAAGGGATGGCGAGGGAGAGTGAAGGGTCGGGGTTGTTGAGATGGGATATGTAAGTTTTGACAAACAGGACGGAAAAGATAATGTTACTGTTGATTATAAATGTTAGAGCTGCGTGTAGTGTTTGCGGTTTTGCTTAAGGAGAAAGGGGTCAAAATCTTACGGAAGGCGGAAGGCAAAGGCTGATGTCACAGCTAGCTTGTTGCTGAGACGCATTTGGAGGTTCAATACGAAGCAGAAGATAAGGACCACGATTCCGAGCTCGCTGAGTGCATCGAGGATAAAAGTAAGTTTCCATCGTGCCGCCTGGAAGTAATTTAGTAATTGTTAAAGTTGTAGACGTTAATAGTATTAGGTCACGTACGTAGTTTGGGCATTTCGCGAAGCGATCTTTCTCGAGAACACCATCCGGAGAACATCCAGCTGATATCGTAATTATTGCCAGCAGGCCCCATGCTACAGCTACGCATATTGCGATGTTGCATGTCCACCAAATCTTCTTCATATCTCGGGTGAACACTCGTCTAATGAGTATAATAACAGAGCATTTCGATGAGCATAGGGCAATGGCGAAAGGCAATCGACCAGCAAATACAGCCTGGTTTAGTGGGATAGTTAATATGAGTGTAGACAGAACAGTAGGAGAGGTAATTTAATGGCATGGAGAACCATATACCTTTGAGGCATTGTGCTGTTGAGCTTTTGTTAAGAGCCCAGACGACTTTCCGAGACCATTATGGAGTGCTATGAATGTTGCAATCCAGTGACCGAAGGCAAAAACCTTAGATGGAGAAATTCAGAAAGATTCAACAATTCGATGGGCAGAGTATACTCACGTATCCTGCCACCAGAATCCCATCGTCAATCACAAACCGGCCACGCTTGACCAGGGCTCGGAAACCGAGAAAGCAGAGGGAGTGCGCTAAAGCCAGCAATGTCGCAAGCCAGATCCAAGCAGAGTGATCTTCCGGCGTAACTGTGGCGAACCGGTTGCCTTGGGGCAGTACAAACTGAGATGACATTGCGGGAGTCAGCCTGGAGAGAATTAAAAAAGACCAGCAGTCCTTAGCCTGTAGGAGCTGTCGGTCCTCAGGAAAAGAAGTCGAAGCAGCATGTTTTAACTAATATCAAGTATAATAGACAGTAGAGAATTCAAAGGCAGTCAGGTGCAAAAGTACTTTGACACCAGTGGTGATCTTGGCCAGCAAGCCTTCCGCCGGATGTGCCGCTGGTGCGCCTGCAGCCCCTGATTTGCCGGGTCGGCCTGCGTTGAGAATATGAGGTGTGGGATTGGATAGAAAAACGGCGCCTCCCATTAAACTTTCCCAATTAGATGTCTAGCTCGTTTTCTGGCGATGGGGGCTACACCACCTTGGCGCATCCGGTTAAAAGCGCGTGTTGATCGCGCAGATCATACTACGCGGGATTTATACCCACAAATACGTTAAGATACGTCAAAATGGTCGTGCTTATTACTTTAAAGGTATTAAATTGTGCCGAGATCAACATGCGCTTTCACCCGGGTGCGTCAAGGTATTGACAAGGCCACGAACTGCTGAGGTGGAGCTCTGGTATTATTGGAGATGCCAGGGTATGCACAGAGAGTCGATGCTTCATTTAATGTATGAAGCAATGCTGAGGCTTAAAATGCTGCTGTGAGGCCAGGAGCCCTGAGGAGTCCTGGAAACCCGGGGCACCGTCAAGCATGCAAAAGCAATTTTTTACCTGTGCTTTGGCTTGCAATTTGACCTGCAATTTGGCCAGCACTTTGGCCTGTGTTGGGGTCTTGGGGGTCCTGGAGTCTTGGAGCCGTTCCGAATAGCCCATGCTTTGAATCACATCGGTCAGGATTTTGGGTTCCGGTGCGCTTCTGTGAGCCCCGCCCGCGCTACAATCCCCTGTTCTTTCTCCGGGCCCAGCCAGTGCAGAAAGCGAAGCGAAAATGGTCGCATAACGCGTAACTGTTATCTGTCGACATGAGCAGGTTCCCCATCCATATCATGCTCGAGCCCAGCGATAGCCCAGCACACATGGATCATGGAGGATCGGCCTTGCCGACAAGATAAGGAGTCTTTGTTGACTCGTTGCCCCCCCCGCGTCCTGTGTGATAACTGATCCCACTCCGCTCCTGTCCATTGCAGGATCTTCATTCCCAGACCCAGTCTGTCGGAACCATGAATACGGACGATTTCGACACCAAGACTCCTGGAGTCTTTGAACAGACTGCTCCCACAGATTCTGAGAAGATTGGTGAGAAATATGGCACTCAACATGACCGGAAGGACATGAACCGCTTGGGGAAGCTGCAGCAGTTGAGGGTAAGATATGTTTTTCGCTCCTCGTGGAGGAGACAGCTAACAGCGATTTCCCCCTCCTCACAGAGAAACTTTCGTTTCCTTTCGATTCTAGGATATGCCCTAATTCTGGGTTGCACCTGGGAATATGCTCTTCTTGGGACTCTCTTCTCGCTGCCTAACGGTGGTCCTGGTGGCGCCATATGGATGTATCTCATTGTAGCCTTTTTCTTCTACTTTGTCATGCTTTCTATGGCAGAAATGACTTCAATGGCTCCAACATGTGGTGGCCAATATCACTGGGTGTCCGAGTTTGCACCAAGGCAACACCAAAAGATTCTAAGCTTTCTTGTCGGTTCGTCAGATAATTCCCAGTCCCATTCGAGCCAAGCTAACCAAGAATCGCAACAGGATGGCTCGTTGTCCTCGCATGGCAGTCCGGCATGGTTGTGACAGCATATTCAGTCACGCAACAGATTGAAGCGTTGATTGTTCTGGCAAATCCAAGCTACGTGATCCAAGGATGGCATGGAGCTCTCTTTACAATTGCTATCACCCTATTCTGCATCTTCTTCAACACCTTCTTGATTCGAAAGCTTCCCTTAATGGAAGGCATTGCTCTAGCGCTCCATGCCCTAGGATTCTTTACATTCATAATTGTCCTCTGGGTAATGGGTCCTCGCGGCTCAGCCAAGCAAGTTTTCACCGACTTCGAAGACAACAATGGATGGGGAAGTGTAGGCCTTGCCACACTGGTTGGCCTCCTCAGTCCCATCACTACGCTTATTGGTGCAGACTCGGTATGTCACTTATCAGAAGAGCTTCGTGACGCCTCGTACACCTTGCCGTGGTGTATGATTACAACTGCCTCGATCAATTATGTGCTCGGGTTCATAATGACGATTACCTTCATGTTCACTGTTGGGGATGTGGAGAGTGCGCTGAGAACTACAACAGGGCAGCCATACGTCCAGGTTATCTTGAATGCAACACAGTCTCGAGACGCGACAATAGTTCTTACAGCAACTATGGCATTGCTTTTGTTGTTCTGCGCCATCAACCAAGTCACTACATCTTCTCGGCAGCTCTTCGCTTTTGCCCGCGATAATGGCCTTCCTTATTCCGCATTCCTGTCATATGTAAGCCATTCCGTTTCAGGAACCCCGATATAATTTCTAGGAGCTAAGTCTTTCTAGGTACGCCCTGGCTGGGATATACCACTCAATGCCGTGGTGGTGACTCTTATATTCACCGCACTCGCCTCCCTTATTATCATTGGGAGCACCATTGCTTTTACCATCATTACTAGTCTTGTTGGCATCGGCCTCATGTCCAGCTACCTCATCTGCATTGGCTGCTTAATTAGCAGGCGACTGCGACAGGAGCCATTACCGCCCTCGCGCTTCAGCCTTGGAAGAGCAGGCTTATACATCAATATCATGGCGTTTTGCTTTCTCTGCTTGGCATGGGTCATGTTGTTTTTCCCGAGCGCGCCAAACCCGACACCTCAGAGCATGAATTGGGTGATTTTGATCTTTGGATCAACGGTCTCATTTTCGATGCTTTATTATTGGCTGCGGGGTAGACATAAGTATGTTGGGCCGGTGGAACTTATAAAATCGGAGTAAGAAACTGTGGTGAGAAGTAGGATTGGGATCGGGGGAACTAAAAAGGGACCAGGATAAAAGAGTAATTAAGAGTTGCATCGATTGTATAAGCCTCAGTGTGATTCCTAACGGCACAAGCAGCTGTACTCATTCATAGTAATAAATAGTTGAAAGACAATAGAGTGGGATTAGTAGGCATTGCTTCACTAAAAATACTCGTACTATGAATTTGAAATTCGAGTAAGCGGAGGTCCCGCCGCTAGCTTATGACCGATGATTGATACTGTACACCTCCTTGTCAACTTCGATTGAAAGTGCGTGTCGGCCTCCTACTAAAGTTATAGTATAAAAGGAAAAGAATTAACGTTACTACTATATTAGTAAGTGCTAAGAGAGGGCAATTATATAGGTATATGATTTTACTAATATAGCTCTATATTATATAAAATATAAAACAGAATTAAAGCTTTTAAAAATAATCTTTTAATACCTTTTACTATAATTATCCCGTAACCCGTTTATCTGGATTAGCACCCAATGAAATCTAATCGCGAACTTAAGCGACCTTAGTGTAGGACTCTAACGGGCTAAGGGATAGCTATTTTATAAAAGTCTCTATTAATTATATATAGTTGTGAGGCATATTGCCCAGGTATACGGTGGGGAGCAGGCAAGCCGAGCATGACTCACAGGAGAGTCGATGGAAGAGAGGACGATATGGTAAAGAGTATGGCAATAGCCTCGTACAGAGACGAACCGATGAGGAGAGGAAGGGCTGCAGGCCCGAGGAGCTACCGGGCGTGCACCCGAGTAAGGGATAAAAATACCCCTTACAATAGTAGCAATAGAAAAATCGCTTTAGAATTAATTAGACGCGTATTACTACCTATCCAATGTGCCGTTAAGGTGCTCCTTCAAATGTGGCCTATGCGCGAACACCAAAACATTAACAATCGTCTCTACAACCTATTATGCATTATACACATCTCCGCGCTAGCAGGAACACCTCGATCGAATTAAGCTACAATAGAGCCAAATTATATAATAATAATTCATTGCTTAACGTCTGATACGGATCCTATGCGGCCCACGCAGACTACTCCGTACACAGGGGAAACTTATAAATTTACAGGAAGAAAACCCCTGATATGTTGGGGGAGGAAAAACCCTATGAGCCACCTCAGTAGGATGAAAAACCCCGGCTTGCCATGTCCGTCCGTAGCGGCGGCCCTGCGGGCCTACGGCTACGTCCTGTCCTCCTTAGATGTTCGAACTCCTTGGGAACCACTGCTTCCTTTACCAGGACATACAGTCCTTGCGATTGATTGATTGCTGTACTATTATTTCCCATATCTTGGCCATCCCCTGTGTGCTATCTCTTGTTTGACCATTGCCATATACGCCATGCCTCCCCCCCCCTAGGGCCTATCGAAGGCGTAAGGGGGATTCATCCATAAACTACCACCACACCATACCATGAGGCAGCGGGACGTGTATGCCTGGGTATCTTTTGTGCCTAGGCCCCAGTCACTAGGCCCTCGCCAAGGGTCACCACTCCTTGAGAGGAGACAGGAAAACCGTACGGTGTCGTCCAGGCTGCCAGGTACTTTCGGTATTCGATAGTTGATGGCGAGTGACCGCATGCTCCGCGGGCGATCGCCCTGGGGGTTGGGAGGGGCCGTATATTTGCTCATTGCTTATTGCTCGTTCGCATTCGCTCGTTCGTCGATGTGAGAGGTCGTCGATGCTTTCTATTGGGGGTCGGGGGATGCTATTGAGTGCCATGCATCCATGTTGGATCGTACAGGTGCCTTGATAGGAGAATTCGTATCGCACGCTGTGCGACGTCTCTGCGTTGGCTCTGAGTCTGAAACTCAGGTTCGTAGCCGTCACCACGTACAGGTGCAGAGTCCGTTTTTCGACGGCCTAAGGACTATTAAAGAAATTATAAGTAAGACTTAGCAATAGAATTAAAAGGTTAATACCTTAGTTAAAAAATATAAAGACTCTAACTTATTAGTAAGGAAAAATCTAAATAAAAGTAATAAAGAATTTTAAAAAAGGATCCCTATATAGTAGAAGTAGATGCTAAAAGTAATAGACTATTTAGGGAGGAGATTACCTATATAAAGAGTTACTAATAGGCCTAAGGTAGGTATATTAAGAGCTAAATAGCTAACTAAACTAAAAGAAGAAGAGAATCTTAGGATTTTAACTAGATTTAAGGAATAATATATAAAGGGCTATTATAATATAGTAATAAGAAGATACTTCCTTATAGATAGACTGTATATACTTAGAGAGCTATATTAAAAGTAGTATAGGTAGCGATACAATAATAAATAGGAAGACTTTTATATATAATTAGATGAATAAGTTATCTAAAACTAATTAATTACGGAAAAGGGCATAAACTATATTAAGGGAGCCTTAATTATAATATTAAAAGATTTAGAAGAGTAATTAAAGGACTAGAGAAGTAAATAATGTATCTTAATATCTGTAAATAAAACGGTAATATTTAGATTAATATGGTAAAGGTTTAAACTTAAGAATAAAGATAATCTAAGAGTTAACTTAAAGTACCTAGTATATTATATATAATATATATAAAAATCTAAAAGAAAGGAATTAGAAGTACCCTATAAGAATATATTAGGCGCTAAATAAGCAAAAATCTAAAAATACTATGTATATATACGGATGGCATTTAATAAAAGTTTAGAAGTTAGGAAACTTAATACTTTAACTAAAAAGATTCCTTATAGAAAAATACCTAGATAGATAATAATAGTGGAAATGCCTATAGAATACGTATTTATAATATATTAGAGATAAATAGCGAATAAGATATTAGCTAAAGAACGAGCTAAATACAGTAGGATTAAGCAGCTAATAGTTAGGAAAAGTAGAGGCCTATAAAACTAGAGGGAGCTAATACTAAAGCCTTAAATCCTTAAAGGAATTTAAGGATAATACTTAAATCTATAAGTTATTAGTAAAATTAATAGTTTAAAGTATTAATAGATAGTAGAGCAACTAGAAACTATATTTTATTAATAGTAATAAAATAAATAAAACTACCTTATTGTTGGTAACACAAGGTAATATTACGTAGCTACGGTTCGTAAATAGTATAATATTATTCGTTTATTTTTCTCTTGCTTAAGAAAAGGCGAGGAGCCTAGGGCTCCTTACCACGCTAGTGCCGCGGCGACACGTAACGGCAACTTACCTGTATTCCTAACACTGGCAACTCTTCTTTTGCGGTTGCCATCTATATATATATACCGCTCGACTAGCGTAATAAATATTAATCCTTCTTACTTACTATTACTATTGTAATATAAGTCTCGCTGTCCTAAAATGTGCCTCTTAGTACGTGGTGCTTTCTTACTTAGGAGTCACAGGTAGATATCTTATTAGGAGGGCCGCTAAGGCGCTAGTAGTAAGCAAGCTAATAGCAATTTTCTATTCCAGGGATGGAAAATCCTAATTGGCTGGTTTAAGTTAGGGTCTATAAAATATTATACTCCTACTCCCTTTTAACCTAACCTTTAACTTATATACGTAGAGTATTTGTGTTAACAAACGTCTCTAGTGCCTTATTTAGATTCGCCTTTATTATTACATCTACCGGGTTATCTTAGCTATTAATCTATTAAATCTTAAAGAGTTCTTAACGCTTATAGGATTGTTAAGGTGCTATAATATTAATTATAAGGCGCTTTTCCTTTGTGGTACTAAGCTTAACTAAACACTTATAGAGGGAATATAAGTCGGTGTACACAATTATAGGGATAATAAGAAGTTTAAGTCGATCTATAATTATCTTTAGGGTAGTTCTAATTACGATTGCTATATTAACTCCACTAACTATTTTATATATCTCTAACGCTAAAACGCTTTAAGTAATACGCTTACTCTTAGTTAAGCTCCAATAGATAAGATTACTATAAATTATAAAGTTATTCTCTCCGGTAAACTTATTTATAATAATAATCTTATATCCTAACTAGGAGCTAAAATCTTTATTATTTATAAACAATCTATTAACAAATACAAAGAGCTTAGCGGTGGGAAGGTTAATAGGCACGTAGAGTAGTCCCTAATTAAGATGGTTTATTTACCAGGAAAGACATTTATTTAGGGCTAGAACGTTATCCTTAGTTAGTTCCTAGTATTAGGCGGCAATAAAGAGATTAAATAAAGCCTTGGGTTAATAAATAGAAGCAATATAAGCTCCACAAGTACGTTACTCCACGTATCCTTACTTTAGGGAATTAACGTTAATAATATTAATCTTCTTACCTTAACCCTTCTAGCTTAAAGTAATAGAAATCTTATTTAGGGCGAGGATATATCTATTAAAGAGTAATAGTGTTATTAAATTAAGCTTTTCCTTTAGCTTTGCTATAAGATTTGCCTTTACTAGCTTGTCTTCTTTAAGAGCTAAGAACTGGTCGTCTCCTAAGA
>Ga0307515_10008205_pt1 | contig 20435 bp, 12 predicted proteins | sample 17_EM_MG_FD_194513 | JGI IMG/M metagenome (GOLD analysis project Ga0307515, IMG submission 194513) | Populus trichocarpa ectomycorrhiza microbial communities from riparian zone in the Pacific Northwest, United States - 17_EM | ecosystem: Host-associated > Plants > Roots > Unclassified | place...
GGCGCCTGGGTGGTCAACTGCGTCGATCCGCAGGGTGCCTATTTCAATCTTGTGGCGATGAAGCGCTGAACCGTTGTTCCCTGTCTGGACGCGCACCGGCAGATCACTGCCGGTGCACTTTTATGGTGCCACTATCGGAGAGAAGCCGTGCGTTTGGATTCAATCGAGGTCGTGACTCTGTTCGTCGACGATATCGACGCTGCCAAGGCGTTCTACAAAAGGGTCTTTGCTCCCGATATCGTCTATCAGGATGATGTCTCAGCAGTCTTCAAATTCTCCGGCGTGATGATCAACCTGCTTGATGCCACGCAAGCACCGCAACTAATCGCGCCATCGACCGTGGCACCCTCCGGCTCCGGCTCCCGCGCCTTGTTCACGATCAAGGTCGACGACACCGATGCCGTCTGCGCCGAACTGGACCGCCGAGGCGTCACACTGCTCAACGGCCCGGTCGACCGCCCATGGGGCCGCCGCACCGCAGCCTTTGCCGATCCGTCGGGCCATGTCTGGGAAGTCGCTCAGGAACTGGGCCAGGCGATCATGGCGCAAACCGGGGATGTCACCCACAGGAAATGAATCTTCCCGCCAAGAATTCCGCCTTGCAATCTTTCTTCGCATTGCACAAAGTCTTTTCAATGGTGGCATAGACCCACCGTCGAGGGGATAAAAGTCCGCATGGCGATCAAAGCAAGCATCTATCACCTGACGCATTACAAATACGACAAGCCGGTACGGCTCGGCCCGCAGATCATCCGGCTGAAGCCTGCGGCCCATTCGAAGACCAAGGTGATCAGCCACTCGCTCAAGGTCACGCCGGAAAATCACTTCGTCACGCTGCAGCAGGATCCCTACGGCAACTACCTCTCGCGCTATGTTTTTCCCGACCCGGTCACCGAGTTCAAGATCGAGGTCGATCTCGTCGCCGACATGACGGTCTACAATCCCTTCGACTTCTTCATCGAGGAAGAGGCAGAGACCTTCCCGTTCACTTATCCGGAAGACATCCGCGACGACCTGAAGATCTACATGCAGACCGAGCCGATGACCCCGGCGCTGGAGACCTATATCAAGTCCATCGACCTGACGCCGATGCGCACCATCGACTTCATCGTCGGCCTGAATGCCCGCCTGCAGCAGAAGGTCAACTATGTCATCCGCATGGAACCCGGCGTCCAGACGCCGGAGGAGACCTTGCAGCTGGCGCTCGGTTCCTGCCGCGATTCCAGCTGGCTGCTGGTGCAGATCCTGCGTAATCTCGGGCTGGCCGCCCGCTTCGTCTCCGGTTACCTGATCCAGCTTGCGCCCGATTTGAAAGCGCTTGACGGCCCCTCCGGCACCGAGGTCGATTTCACTGATCTGCATGCCTGGTGCGAAGTCTATATTCCCGGCGCTGGCTGGGTTGGCCTCGATCCCACGTCTGGTCTCCTCACCGGCGAAAGCCACATCCCGCTGGCAGCCACCCCGCACTACCGCAATGCCGCGCCGATCTCCGGCGGTCTCTATGGCGATGCCAACACCACCTTCGATTTCGCCATGACGGTCAGCCGCGTCGCCGAGCACCCGCGCATCACCAAGCCGTTTTCCGAGGAAAGCTGGCTGGCGCTGAATGCGCTGGGCGAACATGTCGACAAGGTGCTGATCGGCAGCGACGTGCGCCTGACCATGGGCGGCGAGCCGACCTTCGTGTCCATCGACGATTTCGAATCGGAGGAATGGAACACCGGTGCCGTCGGCCCGACCAAGCGCGACAAGGCCGATGAACTGATCCGCCGGCTGCGCGAACGCTTCGCCCCCGGCGGCTTCCTGCATTACGGCCAGGGCAAGTGGTATCCCGGCGAAAGCCTGCCGCGCTGGACCTTCTCGCTCTACTGGCGCAAGGACGGCAAGCCGATCTGGCACGATCCGGAGCTGATCGCCGCCGAAGGCAAGGACACCAAGGTCACCGACAAGGAAGCGGCAGCACTTCTCAACGGCATCGCCGCCGAACTTGAGATCGAACCGGAGATGATCATCCCCGCCTTCGAGGATCCGGCCGAGTGGATCATCAAGGAAGGCAGCCTGCCGGAAAATGTCGATCCGGAAAATTCCAAGCTGGAAAGCCCGGAAGAACGCGCCCGCATCGCCAAGGTGTTCGAGCGCGGCCTGACGACGCCGACCGGCTATATTCTTCCCGTCCAGGCCTGGAATTCCAAGGCCGAGGGACAGAAATGGATCTCCGAGAAATGGCGCACGCGCCGCGGCAAGATCTTCTTGATGCCGGGCGACAGTCCGATCGGCTTCCGCATGCCGCTCGGCACGCTGCCTTATGTGCCGCCCTCGGAATATCCCTATATCCACCCGGAAGATCCCTCGATTGATCGCGAACCTCTTCCGGATTACGGAACGCCGGCAAGGGCGCTGGCCGAAGCCTCCCGTAAGGCTGCCACTGAGGCCCGGCAGAAGCGCGTCGAACAGGTGCTGGAAGCGGCAAACGCCGATATCCGCGGTGCTGTGCGCACCGCCATGAGCGTCGAGCCGCGCGATGGCCGACTTTGCGTCTTCATGCCGCCGGTCGAGCGGATCGAGGACTATCTGGAGCTGATCGCCGCGGCTGAAAAGGCCGCTGCCGATCTCGGCCTGCCGATCCACATCGAAGGATACTCGCCGCCGCAGGACGAGCGCATCAACGTCATGCGCGTGGCGCCCGATCCCGGCGTCATCGAGGTGAACATCCACCCGGCCTCCAACTGGGCCGATTGTGTCGCCATCACCACGGCGATCTACGAGGAAGCCCGTCTGACAAGGCTTGGCGCCGACAAGTTCATGATCGACGGCCGCCACACCGGCACCGGCGGCGGCAACCATGTGGTTGTTGGAGGCAACAATCCCAACAACAGCCCGTTCCTGCGCCGGCCCGACCTGTTGAAGAGCCTGATCCTGCACTGGCAGCGCCATCCGTCGCTCTCCTATCTGTTCTCCGGCATGTTCATCGGCCCGACCAGCCAGGCGCCGCGCATCGACGAGGCCCGGCACGACAGCCTCTACGAACTCGAAATCGCCATGGCGCAGGTGCCCGTGCCCGGCATGGCGCAACAGCCGCTGCCGTGGATGGTCGATCGGTTGTTTCGCAACCTGTTGACCGACGTCACCGGCAACACCCATCGCGCCGAAATCTGCATCGACAAGCTGTTTTCGCCGGATGGCCCGACCGGCCGGCTCGGCCTCGTTGAGTTCCGCGGCTTCGAAATGCCGCCGAACGCCCGCATGAGCCTTGCCCAGCAATTGCTGGTGCGCGCCCTCATCGCCCGCTTCTGGCAGAACCCGGCCGAAGGCAAGCTCGTCCGCTGGGGCACCGCCTTGCATGACCGCTTCATGCTGCCCCATTACGTCTGGCAGGATTTCCTCGACGTGCTCAGCGATCTCCGCGCCAATGGCTTCGATCTCCGGCCGGAATGGTTCGAGGCCCAGCTCGAGTTCCGCTTCCCGTTCTGCGGCGAGGTCGAATATCTCGGCACCAAGCTGGAAATCCGCCAGGCGCTGGAGCCCTGGCATGTCATGGGCGAGGAAGGTGCGCCCGGCGGCACGGTGCGCTACGTCGACAGTTCCGTCGAGCGCCTGCAGGTCAAGCTGGAAACGGCCAACCCCGAACGCTACACCGTTGCCTGCAACGGCCGTGCGCTGCCGCTGACCAAGACCGGCTTCAACGGTGTCTCCGTTGCCGGCGTCCGCTACAAGGCGTGGCAGCCCGTGTCGGGTTTGCACCCCAATCTGCCGGTTAACACGCCGCTTACATTCGACATTTATGATACATGGTCGAAGCGTTCGATCGGCGGCTGCATCTATCATGTTGCCCATCCGGGCGGACGCAGCTACGACACCTTTCCGGTGAACGGCAACGAGGCGGAAGCCCGCAGGCTGGCGCGTTTCGAGCCGTGGGGTCACACGGCCGGCGCTTATGCGCTTGCGCCGGAAGCCCCATCAGCAGAATTTCCCCTGACGCTCGATTTGCGGCGTCCGGCAGGAGTGTAGGGTCTTAATGTCCAAGAAGCAGACGGCGGAAGCGACGCGCAGCCAAAACCGGATCGGAAGCGATCCGGTTTTCGGCTATCGCGCGCTTCCCGGCATTGCCGATGAAATGCTCGATACGCATGGCAATGTCCGGCCGGTCTGGCAGCATTTTCTCGCCTCCATCGGCCGCATGGACGAGACCGAGCTTTCCAACCGCTTCGCCCGCGCCGACCGCTATCTACGCGACGCCGGTGTGTTTTACCGGGCTTACGGCACCAAGGAAAACTCTGAGCGAAGCTGGCCGCTCTCCCATGTACCGGTTCTCATCGACGATACCGAATGGCAGGCGGTCTCCAGAGGCCTCGTCCAGCGCGCCGAATTGCTCGAGCGCATGGCAGCCGACATCTACGGCCCGAATCGCCTCGTCGCGGAAGGCTTCCTGCCGCCGTCGCTGGTCGCGTCCAACCCGGAATTCCTCCGTCCAATGGTCGGCGTGCTCCCGGCCGATGGCCATTTCCTGCATTTCTGTTCCTTCGAAATCGGCCGCGGGCCGGATGGCAACTGGTGGGTGCTGTCGGACCGCACCGAAGCACCCTCGGGCGCAGGTTTCGCGCTGGAAAACCGCGTCGCGACAACCCGCGCCTTTTCCGATCTCTATGCCGAAACCCACGTCCATCGGCTGGCCGGTTTCTTCGGCGCTTTTCGCGACACGCTGCAATCGCGCAAGAAACACCCCGACGACCGCATCGCAGTCCTGACGCCGGGCGTTGCCAACGAAACCTATTTCGAACACGCCTATATCGCCCGCTATCTCGGCTTCATGCTGCTCGAAGGCGAGGACCTGACCGTCATCGATGGCCGCGTCATGGTCCGCACCGTCGCCGGCCTCAAGCCCATCGGCGTCCTCTGGCGCCGCCTCGATGCCGCCTTCGCCGATCCGCTGGAGCTCAACCAGAGTTCGCATATCGGCACCCCCGGCATCGTCGAGGCGCTGCGCTCCGGCTCGGTTTCGATCGTCAATTCGCTCGGCTCGGGCATTCTCGAAACCCGCGCCTTCCTTGCCTTCATGCCGAACATCTGTCGGCATCTGCTCGGCGAAGATCCGCTGCTGCCGAGCATTGCCACCTGGTGGTGCGGCCAGCAGCCGGAACGCGACCAGGTCGCCCGCAACATCGAAAAGATGGTGATCGGCCCGGCCTATTCCACCCGGCCCTTCTTCGACGACAACGGTCAATCGATCCTTGGTTCGTCGCTGCGCGACAACGCCAAGATCTCGGCGGCCGAATGGCTGCTGGCGGACGGACCCAAGCTCGTCGGGCAGGAAGTCGTCACGCTCTCCACCACGCCCGCCTGGGTCAACGGCAAGCTGACGCCGCGCCCGATGAGCCTGCGCGTCTACGTTGCCCGCACCCGCGACGGCTGGCAGGTCATGCCCGGCGGCTTCGCCCGCATCGGCTCCGGCGCCGACGCGGCAGCCATTGCCATGCAGGCCGGCGGCTCTGCCGCCGACGTCTGGATCGTCAGCCAAAAGCCCGTCGAGCAGATGACGCTTCTGCCGGCCGAGGAAAGCTTCATCCGCATCATGCCCGGCAGCCTGCCGAGCCGGGCTGCCGACAATCTCTTCTGGCTCGGCCGCTATATCGAGCGGGCCGAAGGCGCACTGCGCATCCTGCGCGCCTGGCACGGCCGTTATGCCGAAACCGCCAATACCGAAATGCCGCTGTTGAAGGACATCACCGACTATCTGGCCGGGCTCGACATCGATACCAAGCAGCCGGTGCCCGACAGCCTGATGGCCAATCTCAACAGCGCCCTGTTTTCCGCCAGCAACATCCGCGACCGCTTCTCCGCCGACGGCTGGCTGGCACTCAACGACCTTGCCAAGACCGCGCGCAAATTCCAGTCGACGGTGCAGGCCGGCGACGACGCCACCCATGCCATGACCATCCTGCTCCGCAAGCTGGCGGGCTTTGCCGGTCTCGTACATGAAAACATGTACCGCTTCACCGGCTGGCGCTTCCTGTCGATCGGCCGTTATCTTGAACGCGGGCTGCATATGACCCGCCTGCTCGGCCATATGTCCGGCGAGGATGCGCCGGACGGCGCCTATGACATGCTGCTCGAAATCGGCGACAGCGTCATGACCCATCGCCGCCGCTACAACGTCAACACCGCCTCGCTCACCGTCACCGACCTCTTGGCGCTCGATCCGCTCAACCCGCGCTCGATCCTCTATCAGCTGAACGAGATCAAGACGGAGGTCGAGCAATTGCCGAACGCCTTCGTAAACGGCCAGATGTCGCCCTTCTATCGCGAAGCCATGAAACTTCATGCCGGTCTCGCTGTCATGACGCCGGAGGCGATGAACGCTGAGGTCTACAATCACCTGGAACAGGAACTCGGGCGTTTCTCCAACATCCTCGCGCAAACCTATCTCGGATAGGATATGACGTATCGCCTGCGCCGAAACTGAGAGTTCCATGCTCTACGACATCAATCTGCGGATCACCTACACCTACGAAGTCCCGGTTTCCGGCGGCCGGCATGTCGTGCGCGTGCTTCCCGTGTCGCTGCCGGACCGTCAGCGGCTGGTGGCAGGCACCGTCACCTGCACGCCGCCGCCGGAGGAGCGCAGGGACAGCGTCGATTTCTTCGCCAATCCGTCGACCTCGATCCTGTTTCGCAGGCAGCATGAGAAACTGGTGATCCGCATGCAGGCCCGCGTCCAGCTCGAGCCCCAGGCGCTGACCGCCGATTTTTCGCCGGATCTTGCCGGCTTTCCCGCCGAGCTTGCCAGCGTCTGGTCGCTCGACGCCAATTCGCCGCATCATTTTCTCGGCGCCAGCCCGCGCCTGCCCGACGATACCGCGATATCAGCCTATGCCCGCGGCATCGCCAAACCCGGCATGACCATCCGCCAGATCGCAACGACCATCTGCGCCGAGATCCACAAGGATTTCGCCTACGATCCGAAGGCGACCACCGTCGATACGACGCCGCGCGAGGCCTTCAAGCTCAAGCGCGGCGTCTGCCAGGACTTCACCCACGTGATGATCACGGCGCTACGCAGCCTCGGCATTCCCGCCGGCTATGTCAGCGGTTTTCTCAGAACCATCCCGCCGCCGGGCAAGGAGCGCCTCGAAGGCGCCGACGCCATGCATGCCTGGGTGCGTTTCTGGTGCGGAACCACCGCCGGCTGGCTCGAACTCGATCCGACCAACAATATTTTTGCCGGATTGGATCATATCGTCGTCGGCCACGGCCGCGACTACAGCGACGTCGCACCGGTCATCGGTGTGCTGAAAAGCTACGGATCGCACAAGACCGAGCAAGCCGTCGACGTCATTCCGCTGCGGTGACCCACAACGGGAGCGCCCGCCGTCCCCTTTTCGCACATCGAAACAGCCCCAACAGCCTGCGTTTGCGGGTTCGCTAAAATTTAAATCAATTCCGCCGCCTGAGTTGAACGAGGCCGTAAGACTTACCGGATAGATATCGTTCCATTGAGAAATGACGTCTGTTTCGTGTGGGGAAAATGGCAAAGCAATCAACTCTTCTGCAGTCCTGTTCAAACCTTGTGGGCGACCGCCGCGGCAATTTCGGCTTGATGACGGCGCTGCTGCTTCCGGTCCTGCTCGCCTCGGGCGGTGTCGCAATCGACATGACCAATATGATGATGGCGAAGAACCACCTGCAGGACGCGACCGACGCCGCCGCCCTTGCCGCGTCATCCGCGCTTGCCAACCAGACCTCAACGCAGGCAGAGGCCAAGTTGATGGCCAAGAGCTTCGTAAAAGCCCAGATGCAGAACTGGAAGTCATCCAGCATGACTCCGGAAGAACAGGCCGATTTTGACGAATCTTTTTCCGGCACGGTCGTTACCATCGACGAGCAGACAGCCACGGTCGGCCTCGGCAATGCCAAGACCTACAAAGTTCAGGTCTCGTCAAGCTTCGATGTGCCGCTCAATGCCATGACCCAGTTGCTCGGCATGAAAAAAACCGAGATTGGCACCACAAGCAAGTCTGTAGGCGCGACCGAGACGAAGAACGCGCTCTCGATGTTCCTGGTTCTTGACCGCTCCGGCTCGATGGCGTGGAAGACCAACGCGATCGATACCACCAGCAAATCCTGCAACATCTACGAGGAAAGCTACTGGCCCAACCCCAAGTGGAGTACGCCCTGCTACGTAACGAAGATCGCCTCGCTGAAGCTGGCCGTCGGCAATCTGCTCGCGCAGCTGAAGACGGCCGATCCGGACTCTAACTTTGTCCGGACCGCGGACGTGTCGTACAACGACAAACAGGACGCGGCAGGGACCCTTGCGTGGGGCACGACGGCGGCCTTGACATACGTCAACGCCTTGATCGCGACAGGCGGGACGGATTCAAGCGGAGCCTTCAAGGCCGCCGTTGCCGCCCTGACAAAGACAGGTAAAACTTCGGAAGAAAAGATCCACGAGGCAAAGAACGGTGTGAAAACGCCGAATAAATATATCGTTTTCATGACCGATGGCGCGAACACGCACTACAACGGCGTCGCCAACGATACGAAAGCCGATCAGGAAACAAAAACAGCCTGTGAATCGGCCCGGACCAACAAGATCGAAGTCTTTACCGTCGCCTTCATGGCACCGACACGCGGCCAGACCCTCTTGAAATATTGCGCAACGGACGCCAACCATTATTTCCAGGCGGAAGACAGCGCCGCCCTGGTCGCCGCCTTCAAGTCGATCGGTGCAAAAGCAGCCAATCTGTCCGTCCGACTGACACAGTGATACGGTAGAAATCTTTCGCAACAAGCCCGCCCGAGACATCGCGGCGGGCTTTTTTGCGTGTTATCGCCACCCCCGCCAGCACATCTGCCTCCATGCGTCCGGCAATTCGCAAGCCGTTTCGAAGCTGCCGCCGGATCAATTTTCATCTTATTGAAAACGCTATTGCAAGCGCTTCGTATCGGTGCATAAATCGCTCATATGCCCCGTTGGTGTTCGCCTCCGGTCTCCCAAACCGCAAGCAGAGGGTAAGCCTTTTCCATGATCGATCGTTTGTCTAACGAAAAAATTCCCAGCGCCGCCCCCCGCGAATCGAGTTCCGAAGTCCTGGCCCAGGAGATTATCGAGCGCCTCACCTACCGTATCGGCAAGGACCCGAAAGTCGCCAAGCCGCACGACTGGCTGACCGCTGCCATCCTGGTCGTGCGCGACCGCATCACCGACAACTGGATGGAATCGACCCGCAAGGCCTACGCCACCGATGCCAAACGCGTCTATTATCTATCGCTTGAGTTCCTGATCGGTCGCCTGATGCGCGACGCCGTCACCAATATCGGCCTGATGGACGAACTGCGCCAGGCGCTCGCCTCCTTCGGCGTCGATATCGACGTCATCGCCGCCCTGGAACCGGATGCGGCTCTCGGCAACGGCGGTCTCGGCCGTCTGGCTGCCTGTTTCATGGAGAGCATGGCCACGGTCGATATCCCGGCCTATGGCTACGGCATCCGCTACGTCCATGGCCTCTTCCGCCAGCAGATGGCCGATGGTTGGCAGGTCGAACTGCCGGAAACATGGCTGGCTCACGGCAACCCCTGGGAGTTCGAACGCCGCGAAAGCTCCTACGAAATAGGCTTCGGCGGTTCGGTCGAAACCGTCAATGTCGACGAGGAAGTGACCCGCTACGTCTGGAAGCCGGCCGAGCGCGTCATCGCCACGGCCTGCGATACGCCGGTGGTCGGCTGGCGTGCCAAGCGCGTCAACACGCTGCGCCTGTGGACCGCCCATCCGATCGACCCGATCCTGCTCGACGCCTTCAACGCCGGCGACCACATCGGCGCGCTGAGAGAAAGCAACAAGGCGGAAAGCCTTGCCCGCGTCCTCTATCCGGCCGACGCGACGCCTGCCGGCCAGGAACTGCGCCTGCGCCAGGAATTCTTCTTCTCCTCCGCCTCGTTGCAGGACATCTTGCGCCGCCATCTGCAGCAATATCCGGATTTCACCTCGCTGGCCGACAAGGTTGCCATCCAGCTCAACGACACCCATCCGGCCGTCTCCGTCGCCGAACTCGTCCGCCTTCTGACCGACGTTCATGGCATGGATTTCGAAGCCGCTTGGGATATCGCCCGCCATACTTTCTCCTACACCAACCATACGCTTCTGCCCGAGGCGCTTGAAACCTGGCCGGTGCCGCTGTTCGAACGTCTCTTGCCGCGCCACATGCAGATCGTCTACGCGATCAACGCCAAGATTCTGCTCGAAGCCCGCAAGCAGAAGGTCCATACCGATCAGGAAGTCCGCAATATCTCGCTGATCGACGAGAGCGGCGACCGCCGCGTGCGCATGGGCAACCTCGCTTTTGTCGGTTCGCACTCGATCAATGGCGTTTCCGCCCTACATACCGAACTCATGAAGGAAACTGTCTTCGCCGATCTCCACCGGCTTTATCCGACACGCATCAACAACAAGACCAACGGCATCACCCCGCGCCGCTGGCTGATGCAGTGCAATCCCGACCTCGTGACGCTGATCCGCAGCGCCATCGGCGATGAATTCATGGACAATACGGAAGCCCTGCAGGCCCTCGACGCCTTTGCCGACAAGCCCGATTTTCAGGAGCAGTTCGCAAAGATCAAGCGGTCCAACAAGGTCAAGCTGGCCCAGCTGGTCCAGAGCCGTATGGGCATCCGGCTCGATCCGTCGGCGATGTTCGACATCCAGATCAAGCGCATCCACGAATACAAGCGCCAGCTCCTCAACATCGTCGAGGCGATTTCGCTCTACGACCAGATCCGTTCGCATCCGGAACTCGACTGGGTACCGCGGGTCAAGCTGTTCGCCGGCAAGGCGGCGCCGAGCTATCACAATGCCAAGCTCATCATCAAGCTTGCCAACGATGTCGCCAAGGTCATCAACAACGACCCCTCCGTGCGCGGCCTTTTGAAGATCGTCTTCATCCCCAACTACAACGTCTCTCTCGCCGAGATCATGGTCCCCGCGGCCGATCTCTCCGAGCAGATTTCGACGGCCGGCATGGAAGCGTCGGGAACCGGGAACATGAAGTTCGCGTTGAACGGGGCGCTGACCATCGGAACGCTGGATGGCGCCAATGTCGAAATGCGCGACTGGGTCGGTGAGGAAAACATCAAGATCTTCGGGATGACGGCGGACGAAGTCACCAAGGTGCGCGCCGAGGGCCACAATCCCCGCGCCATCATCGAGCAATCGCGGGAACTGTCGCAGGCGCTGTTTGCCATTTCCTCCGGCGTCTTCTCCCCTGATGACCGCAATCGCTTCACCGCCCTGATCGACGGCATCTACAATCACGACTGGTTCATGGTGGCGGCCGATTTCGACGCCTACACCAAGGCGCAGCGTGAAGTGGACGCCATCTGGGCGGAGCCGGACAGCTGGTATTCCAAGACCATCCGCAACACCGCGCGCATGGGCTGGTTCTCCTCCGACCGTACAATCCGGCAATATGCCGGGGAAATCTGGAGAGCTGGATGACAATAGTGCCAAAAGACGCCACGCCTACCGTCCCGCCAGCAAGCCTGTCGACGGAAGAGATTGCGGCGATCCTCGCTGGCACTCATACCAATCCGTTCGCGGCACTCGGCGTCCATCCGGCCGGCAAGGAGTTTGTTGCCCGCTGCTTCATCCCGGGCGCCGAAACCGTTGCGGCCGAGACATTGGCCGGCAAGGAGATCGGCACGCTGACCCGGCGTGACGATGCCGGGTTCTTCGAAGGCCCGATCGCCGTCAAGAAGATCCAGCCGGTCCGCTACCGCGCCCGCAATTCGGGCGGCGAATGGACCGTTACCGATCCCTACAGCTTCGGCCCCGTACTCGGCCCGATGGATGACTACTACATCCGCGAGGGCTCGCACCTGCGGCTGTTCGACAAGATGGGCGCGCATCCGATCAAACATGACGGTGCCGACGGCTTTCACTTCGCCGTCTGGGCACCCAATGCAAAGCGTGTCTCCGTCGTCGGCGATTTCAACGACTGGGACGGCCGCCGCCATGTGATGCGGCTGCGCCAGGACACCGGCATCTGGGAAATCTTCATTCCCGATGTCCAGTCCGGCGCGATCTACAAATACGAGGTCGTCGGCAAGAACGGCGAACTGCTGCCGTTGAAGGCCGATCCCTTTGCCCGCCGCTCCGAACTGCGCCCGAAAAATGCGTCGATGACGACGGGCGAAATCGCGCAGGTCTGGCAGGACGAGGCGCACCGTGCGCATTGGGCAAGCGTCGATGCGCGACGCCAGCCGATTTCGATCTACGAGGTCCATGCCGCCTCCTGGCAGTTGCGCGATGACGGCAGCATGTTGTCCTGGGACGAAATGGCCGACCGCCTCATCCCCTATTGCGTCGACATGGGCTTCACCCATATCGAGTTCCTGCCGGTCACCGAGTATCCCTTCGATCCGTCCTGGGGATACCAGACCACCGGCCTCTATGCGCCGACCGCGCGCTTCGGCGAGCCGGAAGGTTTTGCCCGCTTCGTCAACGGCGCCCACAAGGTCGGCGTCGGCGTCATCCTCGATTGGGTGCCGGCGCATTTCCCGACCGACGCCCATGGCCTGCGCTGGTTCGACGGCACCGCTCTTTACGAGCATGAAGACCCCCGTCAGGGCTATCACCCCGACTGGAACACCGCGATCTACAATTTCGGCCGGGCCGAGGTGTTCTCCTATCTCGTCAACAACGCGCTTTACTGGGCCGAGAAATTCCATCTCGACGGTTTGCGCGTCGATGCGGTGGCCTCGATGCTCTACCTCGACTATTCGCGCAAGCACGGCGAATGGGTGCCGAACGAATACGGCGGCAACGAGAACCTCGATACGGTCCGCTTCCTGCAGACCATGAACAAGGAAGTCTACGGCAGCCATCCCGGCATCATCACCATCGCCGAGGAATCCACCTCCTGGCCGAAAGTCTCCGCCCCGGTTCATGCCGGCGGACTTGGCTTCGGCTTCAAGTGGAACATGGGCTTCATGCACGACACACTGCAATATTTCCAGCGTGAGCCGATCCACCGCAAGCACCACCACAACGACCTGACGTTCGGCCTGCTCTATGCCTTCAGCGAGAATTTCGTGCTGCCGCTGTCCCATGACGAAGTGGTGCATGGCAAGGGATCGCTGATTGCCAAGATGGCCGGCGACGACTGGCAGAAATTCGCCAACCTGCGCGCATACTACGGGTTCATGTGGGGCTATCCCGGCAAGAAGCTCCTGTTCATGGGCCAGGAATTCGCCCAGTGGCAGGAATGGGCCGAAGACCGCGCGCTCGACTGGAACCTGCTTGAGTATCCTTTGCACGAGGGCATGCGCCGGCTGGTGCGCGACCTCAACGGCACCTATCGCAACAAGGCGGCGCTGCATGCGCGTGACTGCGAGGGCGACGGCTTCGAATGGCTGATCGCCGATGACCGCGAGAATTCGGTCTTTGCCTGGCTGCGCAAGGCGCCCGGCGAAAAGACGATCGCTGTCATCAGCAACTTCACGCCCGTCTACCGCGAGAACTACACCATACCGTTGCCCGTGGAGGGGCGGTGGAAGGAAATCCTCAACAGCGACGCCGAAATCTACGGCGGCAGCGGAAAGGGCAACGGAGGCGCCGTCCAGGCGACGAAAAACAGTTCAGGCGTCATTACGGCGACCATCACCCTGCCGCCCCTGGCGACATTGATGCTGGAGCAGGATTAGCGCGTTGTCAGGCGGGCCGCAGGGCCTGGCCGGGCAGCGCGTCAGAAGACTATTTGGAGAGGACACAGTTCCAAAGGACGGCCGTACCGCTCCGGGGAACCATACTATCGGGAGGAAAATCAATGGAAAAACGCATACAGCCCCTCGCCCGTGACGCAATGGCGTATGTCCTTGCCGGCGGCCGCGGAAGCCGCCTGAAGGAACTGACGGACCGTCGCGCCAAGCCCGCTGTCTATTTTGGTGGTAAGGCCCGCATCATCGACTTCGCGCTGTCGAATGCGATGAACTCCGGTATCCGCCGCATCGGCGTTGCCACGCAGTACAAGGCGCATTCGCTGATCCGCCACCTGCAGAACGGCTGGAACTTCTTCCGCCCCGAGCGTAACGAAAGCTTCGACATCCTGCCGGCCTCCCAGCGCGTCTCCGAAACGCAATGGTACGAAGGCACGGCCGACGCCGTCTACCAGAACATCGACATCATCGAGGATCATGGCGTCGAATACATGGTCATCCTTGCCGGCGACCATATCTACAAGATGGACTACGAACTCATGCTCCAGCAGCATGTGGACAGCGGCGCCGACGTCACCATCGGCTGCCTGGAAGTGCCGCGCATGGAAGCAACCGGCTTCGGCGTCATGCATGTCGATGACAAGGACCAGATCATCGCCTTCGTCGAAAAGCCCGCCGATCCGCCCGGCATTCCCGGCAATCCGGAGATGGCGCTGGCCTCGATGGGCATCTACGTCTTCCACACCAAGTTCCTGATGGACGTGCTGCGCCGCGATGCCGCCGACCCCACGTCCTCGCGCGATTTCGGCAAGGACATCATCCCCTATATCGTCCAGCATGGCAAAGCCGTCGCCCACCGCTTCAACCAGTCCTGCGTCCGCTCCGATTTCGAGCGCGAGGCCTACTGGCGCGACGTCGGCACGATCGACGCCTACTGGCAGGCCAACATCGACCTCACCCATGTCACCCCGGAACTCGATATCTACGACGGCACCTGGCCGATCTGGACCTTCGCCGAAATCAAGCCGCCGGCGAAATTCGTCCATGATGACGAGAACCGCCGCGGCTCGGCGACCTCCTCGCTCGTCTCTGGCGACTGCATCATTTCCGGCGCATCGCTCAACCGCTCGATGCTGTTTACCGGGGTGCGAGTGAATTCCTTCTCGCGTCTCGACGGCGCCGTGATCCTGCCGAACGTCAAGATCGGCCGGCATGCGAACTTGAAGAACGTCGTCATCGACAGCCGCGTCGTCATCCCGGAAGGCCTCGTCGTCGGCGACGATCCGGAATTCGACGCCAAGCGCTTCCGCCGCTCGGAAAACGGCATCTGCCTGATTACCCAGGCGATGATCGACAAGCTGGACATGTAAGGATGGAAGTCCTCTCCGTCGCATCGGAAGTCTTTCCGCTGATCAAGACAGGGGGCCTCGCCGATGTGGCGGGCGCCCTGCCGGCGGCGATGAAGCCGCACGGCGTCCGCATGCGCACGCTGATGCCCGGCTATCCGGTGGTGATGCAAAAACTGTCGAAGCCGCAGAAAATCGGCGGCTTCGACAATCTCTTCGGTTACCCCGCCTCGATCCTTGCCGTCGATCACGACGGCCTCGATCTTCTCGTACTCGACGCCCCGGAACTGTTCGATCGCGACGGCGGCCCCTATGTCGACAAGACGGGACTGGACTATGTCGACAATTTCCGCCGCTTCGCCGCCCTGTCGCTGACAGCGGCCGAGATCGCCGGTGGCCTGTTGCCGAGCTGGAAGCCCGATCTCGTCCATGTCCATGACTGGCAGGCGGCGCTGACGCCGGTCTACATGCGCTTCGGCCCGGCGCATGCGACACCCACGGTGCTGACCATCCACAACATCGCCTTCCAGGGTCAGTTCGGCCCGGACGTCTTTCCGGAACTGGCTCTGCCGCGGGAAGCCTTTTCGATGAATTACGTCGAATATTTCGGCGATGTCGGCTTTCTGAAAGGCGGGCTGCAGACGGCCAATGCCATCACCACCGTCAGCCCATCCTATGCCCAGGAGATCCTGACGCCCGAATTCGGCATGGGCTTCGAGGGCCTACTCACCGCCCGGCTTTCCAGTCTTTCCGGCATCGTCAACGGCATCGACACCGATGTCTGGGACCCGCAGACGGACAGACACATCACTGAGACCTACGGCCCGAATTCGCTGAAAAAACGCGAGGCCAACCGCATGGCGCTGTCGGCGCATTTCGGCTTCGACAATGCGCCAGGTCCGATCTTCTGCGTCGTCAGCCGGCTGACCTGGCAGAAGGGCATGGACGTGCTCGCCGAAGTCATCGACGATATCGTCGACAATGGCGGCAAGCTCGCCGTGCTCGGCTCCGGCGATCCGGTGCTTGAAAATGCCTTCATTTCCGCCGCTGTCCGCCATCCCGGCCGGGTCGGCATGGTGGTGGGCTACAACGAGCCGCTGTCGCATCTGATGCAGGCCGGCAGCGACGCCATCCTCATTCCCTCGCGCTTCGAGCCCTGCGGCCTCACCCAGCTTTACGGCCTGCGCTACGGCTGCGTGCCGATCGTCGCCCATACCGGCGGCCTTGCCGATACGATCATCGACGCCAACGAGGCGGCCCTTGCTGCCAAGGTCGCCACCGGCTTCCAGTTCCAGCCGGTCTCCGCTGCGAGCTTGCGCCAGGCGCTGCGCCGCGCCTTTGCCGCCTACCGGCAACCGAAAATCTGGGCCCGCCTCCAGGCCCAGGGCATGAAATCAGACGTTTCCTGGGATATGAGCGCGCAGCGTTATGCCGATCTGTATTCCAGTCTTCTTGCGAAAGGCTAAGACCCATGATCAGAACCGTTCAGACCACCCCCTATTTGGACCAGAAGCCCGGAACCTCCGGCCTGCGCAAGAAGGTGCCGGTCTTCCAGCAGAAGAACTATGCCGAGAACTTCATCCAGTCGATCTTCAACAGCCTCGAGGGCTTCAAGGGCGAAACGCTGGTGATCGGCGGCGACGGCCGCTACTACAATCGCGAGGTGATCCAGATCGCCATCAAGATGGCGGCTGCCAACGGTTTCGGCCGCGTGCTCGTCGGCCGCGGCGGCATCCTGTCGACGCCCGCCGCCTCCAACGTCATCCGCAAGTACAAGGCCTTCGGCGGCATCGTGCTGTCGGCCAGCCACAATCCCGGCGGCCCGACCGAGGATTTCGGCATCAAGTACAATATCGGCAATGGCGGCCCGGCGCCTGAAAAGGTCACCGACGCCATCTATGCCGGCACACGGACGATCGAGACCTACCGCATCGCCGAGGTCGCCGACATCAATCTCGACAGCGCAGGCAGCCAGGATATCGCCGGCATGGAGGTCGTGGTCATCGATCCGGTCTCCGATTATGCCGAGCTGATGGAAAAGCTGTTCGACTTTCCAGCCATCCGCAACCTGATCGGTGGCGGCTTCCGCATCGTCTTCGACGCGATGAGCGCCGTCACCGGCCCCTATGCCAAGGAAATCCTCGAAAACCGCCTGGGCGCCGCCAAGGGCTCGGTGCTCAACTTCATCCCGCTGCCCGATTTCGGCGGCCACCACCCGGACCCCAACCTCGTCCATGCCCGCGCCCTCTACGAGGAAATGATGGGCGACGACGCGCCGGACTTCGGCGCCGCCTCCGACGGCGACGGCGACCGCAACCTGATCATCGGCAAGGGCATCTTCATCACCCCGTCCGACAGCCTTGCCATGCTTGCCGCCAATGCCACCCTCGCGCCGGGCTATTCCAAGGGCCTTGCCGGCATTGCCCGCTCGATGCCGACCAGTGCGGCTGCCGACAAGGTCGCCGAAAAGCTCGGCATCGGCATCTACGAGACCCCGACCGGCTGGAAATTCTTCGGCAACCTGATGGATGCCGGCCTCGTCACCATCTGCGGCGAGGAAAGTGCCGGCACCGGCTCCAACCACGTGCGCGAAAAGGACGGCCTCTGGGCGGTCCTGCTCTGGCTCAACATCCTCGCCGTCCGCATGGAAAGCGTCCAGGATATCGCCCGCCAGCATTGGACCACCTACGGCCGCAACTACTATTCCCGCCACGACTATGAAGAAGTCGATTCGGAGGCCGCCAACGGCCTGGTCAAGGCACTTCGCGACCAGCTTGCTACCCTGCCCGGCAAGACCTTCGGCAAGCTGAAAGTCGCCACCGCCGACGACTTCTCCTACAATGACCCGATCGACAAGTCGGTCTCAAACAACCAGGGCATCCGCATCCTGTTCGAGGGCGGCTCCCGCGTCGTCTTCCGCCTGTCGGGCACCGGCACCTCCGGCGCAACGCTGCGCGTCTATATCGAACGCTACGAACCCGACGCCTCGAAGCATGACACCGAGACGCAGGAGGCGCTTGCCGACCTCATCACCGTCGCCAACGAGATCGCCGGCATCAAGACCCGCACCGGCCGCACCGAACCGACTGTCATTACCTGACGGAATAGCCTAAAGGGGAGTCATGAAGCCTCCCTCCACCCTCCCCTCGAGGGGGAGGGTCGGCGCATAGCGCCGGGGTGGGGTGACCACCCCGAGCCCGATCCCATCGGACCACGGCCGAACCCAGCCACAAAGGAACCGCGACAATGACCGACGACGATCTTGTCGCCCTCTACAAGGCCGGAAAATTCAAGGAAGCGCTCGCCGCCGCCATCGGCGAAAACGGCAAATCCAAATCCACCCCCACCCGCCTCGTCATGGACAAGCAGGCCGGCAAGCTCCGCTGCTACCGCGGCAACAAGCGCGTCGAGAAGGATGTGAACGGCGAATGGCAGCTGGTGAAGTTGCTGGGGTGATGAGGTTTCCGGTTGATGAGTTCCGGTAAGTCCGAAATCGCGGCGGCTTACCCCCCCCCTCTGTCACTTCGTGACATCTCCCCCTCAAGGGGGGAGATTGTTCTTTTCCCTAGCGAATTTCGAGGCTGATGGTGATCTCCCCCCTTGTGGGGGAGATGTCGGCGTCGCCGACAGAGGGGGGTGAGCCTCCTCAATCTCAGAGGCGATCAACCGGAAACCGTATTAGAGCAGCCAACCATACCGCCAAATGCCGATTTTACGGCACCGGGTGCCCGCTCGCCACTTCCAGAACCTCAAACCAATCCTGCAGATCAAGCTCGATCCCTGCCGCGCCCGCCAGCGCCTGCACCCGCGCGGGATCGGTCGAGCCGATGATAGGCAAAGGCTTCGACGGCAACCGCAGCAGCCACGCAAGCGCGATCGCGCCCGGACCAGACGTGTCATATTTGGCGCTAAAGCCGGTCAAAAGATCGACGAGCTTGGGATTGCCTTTCTCCCTGTCGAACAGGCGCCCGCCACCCAGCGGCGACCACGCCATCGGCGCGACCCCGAGGCGCTGGCAATCATCCAGCGTCCCATCGTAAAGTGGCGCGGTATGGCTGACCGAAAGCTCGATCTGGTTTGCCACAAGCGGAAGAGCGAGCTTCGATTGCAGCAACACGACTTGCGAGGGCGTGTAGTTTGAAACGCCGACAGCCCGCGTCTTGCCTTCCGCAACGAGTGCCTCCAATACACCAGCCACTTCGGCCGCATCCATCAGCGGATCGGGCCGGTGCAGAAGCAGCAGATCGACATGATCGGTTTTCAGATTGCGCAGCGAGTTTTCGAGCGACCGGCGGATGTGATCGGCCGTGCTGTTATAATGTTTGACGCGATGCTCCGGACGCGCCGGGCCGGTCAGCGCGATACCGCATTTCGTTACCAGTTCGATCCGATTGCGCAGATCCGGGCGAGTGGCCAGCATCTCGCCGAAAAGCGCCTCGACCCGGTAGCCGCCATAGATATCCGCATGGTCGATGGTGGTGATCCCTGCATCCAGGCATGTATCGACCGTGCGGGCTATCGAGGCGATCCCGCTCGTTTCCGGATTGTCCGCAATGCGAAAGGCACCCCAGACCAATCTCGAAAATTCTGGGCCGTCACGATGAAGCTTGATACGGGATGACATGGGCGCTCACTCGCTGGTTTCTGAGGAAGACAATGGCCGGCTCGCTGCGGCGGTCCGGCAACATATAAAGGCTTGGCAAAACCAGTACAACGGATGGATGGGAGGCGCGAAACCGCTGACAATTTTCATCCCCGCTGATCCCCGCCCCGCAAAACCGTGCCATCCTTCCCCCAGTCCTGTCATCGGCTAGACTGCCAGGCGTGGCAGTGAGGCGGAGCCGGTGCCGGATGGGGGACAGACGTAAGCCTTCATCCGGTGGGCGAACAGAAAAAGGTTTCCCTCCGCAGACTATACGGCGCTGCGGGCGTGCCTGTGCGGTACAGAAGGTCGGCGCGAATGCCGGGCTCAGAGGAACCGGAGTTGCCGCCGACGACCACCGAACGGGGCGCTGGAAGGCGTCATATACATTACTTAGTCATCGGCACTTTCCAGCGCCCCGGCCAAGTAAACGAAGAGCAAACCCACGGCGGATTTTCCGGGCGTGGCTGAAGGCCGTTGAGGCCACCCGCACGCTCCCTCTTCTCCCCATCGGGGAGAAGGTGCCCGCAGGGCCGGATGAGGGGCCCACACGCTCCGAATGTGCCGCCCCCCTCATCGCCTCGCAGTCGCTCGGCACTTCTCCCCGCTGGGGGGAAGAGGGAAGTCAACCTCCCCCTTGAGGGGGGAGGTCGCGACGCAGTCGCGGGTGGGGGTGACCACCGCGAACACGAGAGACAATCGAATATGCCGCGGATCACCCCACCCCCCCACAGCGTGCC
>Ga0307515_10008206_pt1 | contig 20429 bp, 25 predicted proteins | sample 17_EM_MG_FD_194513 | JGI IMG/M metagenome (GOLD analysis project Ga0307515, IMG submission 194513) | Populus trichocarpa ectomycorrhiza microbial communities from riparian zone in the Pacific Northwest, United States - 17_EM | ecosystem: Host-associated > Plants > Roots > Unclassified | place...
CTCTCAAGTACACTCCCGAGCTTGCTCTCAAGTACGCTCCCAATTGCACTTGATGGCACACTCCCAGCCTGCTTGGCTGTACGCTCCCAAGTAAGCTCTCAAGGATACTCCCATGTACACCTCCGAGTACGCTCCCATGTACACCTCCGAGTCGCTCTGAAGTACACTCCCGAGCACGCTCTCAAGTACGCTCCCAATTGCACTCCATGGTACACTCCCAGCCTACTTGGCTCTACGCTCCCAAATACACTCTCAAGAGGGAAGACACTCCCAATCTCACTTGACTATATGCTCCAATGTGTGCTCCTGGGTGCTCGATCTAGAGACTTGCTGAGTTGCAGGCGCTAGTTGATGGTGTTGGTGATAGTGATCACAGTACTAGAAGTACTTAGACAAGTAGGTTGGCTACGTCAACGTCAGCGTCAAAGCTTCCACTAACTTAGAGCCTTCTATTAGCCAAAGCTTCCACAAACTCAGAGTTTTCCATCGGCCAAAGCTTCCCGTGGAAAACTCTACCCCTCCCGAAGCGCGGCTCTGTCAAGCGCAGCTCTCTCAAGCAGGCTTTCAAGCAGGCTCCCAAGCAGGCTCCCAAGCAGGCTCCCAAGCAGGCTCCTAAGTAGGCTCCCAAGTGCCAGCGGGCTCTCAAGTGGACTCTCAGCGATAGTGTATAAAGTACCGGTATAACAGCGAAGACTGCAGGCAATAAAGACAGGTATAGGTCCATCTCCGGCCGCCAGCCATATATAGTTCCGTAGGCCCACGCGCACATCTCTATGAATCGACGATAGATGACTATAGACTGCGCGTCGCGCAGGGGTCCACGGGAAGGTTATTATGAGCTGCACATGTACGCGTGTGCGCGTAGCACAGCCTATAGTCGATTTGCACTTTTGCCGATGTGCCTTGCTGTCGACCGAGTGTATGTGGCCCAATAAACCTCTGTTTCAGAGCTTGACTCAGGTGTGCACTGTCTCAGGTGGTGTCTGCCACTCCTTAGCTTAGTGGTATGTTGTGTGTGCTTGTCATGACATGATCGCCAGTCTGGAAGTTGTGCGGTTGTCATTTCTTGTTTGCCTCCATTACTTGGACTTCCTGAGTCACCGCTACATCAGCAAAATGTATTTTTGTCACCAGGAGTCTCTGGGAGTGTGGGGGAGTTGTCGGACCAGAATCCTACAATGGTCAAATCTCGGAGTTGCATGCCTTGCAGTAGCCTTCAGGTGCACCTGGGAGCTCTGGCGACAAATGTGCAAGGGCATACGAGGACTGGTGACAATCTTGGGAGCACCTCGAAATGCAGGCGACAAGGTTGAGAGCACCTTAGAATGCAGGCGACGAGCTTGGGAGTACGTCGAATCGTTGGAGAGTAACCTGGGAAAGCCGACATATTGTGTGGAAACACTGTTAGTGTACCTGGAAATCGTAGGTACTACTCATCGTTAAACGATTTTAAAACTCATGTATGCAGTTTATATTCTCATCTAGGTATCTACTGTACCATAAAAAGCCCCATTTATTGATGCCGAGTTAATGCAGTACTAATGTTTAATCCTTTATAAATGTATACATCGTCTGAACTCATGGGGTATTTCAGGATTTGCAACAATATCAATGGTTTTAAATGTGGGATCAATTTCACAATAATGTAGTACAAAAGACCACATTGGATGGTACATTGATGCCACATTGATGCTGGATTGCTATTATATTCGACATGATGTGCATTGAGTTAAATAGTAGAGTTGTACTATATTACTTCCATATGTGTATATTTTGCACATGCTCGCACATACCTGCACATGCCTGCGCATGCATCGGCAAAAGTGCAAATCGACTATAGGCTGCGCTACGCGCACACACGCACACGCGCAGCTCATAGCAAGCTTCCCATGGACCCCTGCGCGACGCGCAGTCTATAGTCATCTATACCCCAATAGAGCTGCCTGTGCTTGGATTAGCTCAATATATACAACGACCAGCGTTTATCTTAATTTTGGCCACTCGCTTCGTATTCGATATGTTACTCAGTACTGACTACTCCCAAAGATATTGAAACTTTTATGATTACTAGACAACATAGTAGAAAATCAATCTCTCTTAATGTTTGGTATTGCACTAGCAGATCACAATACCCTCCTTCAACTTTGCAAAGAGCCCAAGTCTTGCAATGAAGACCAGGTGAATCTAAGAAAAGCTGTCCTTAGCTATTGTATGCTTGTCATATACATTTCACTGATTTGTCTTCGAATTAGTAGGAAAAGGTAGGCTCTATATACTCTTCAACATTTGACACTATTAATACACTATCCCAGCTCTTTCGCTTCTTCAGGGCAGGAGAAAACCGTTCGAGGAGCTGTCGTCCTCAGGTTATGAATCCGGGTCCGATCCAGCGGCACTTCCAGAGAATGACTCCGACGAGTAAGCTGAAACAGATAGCTCGCCATGGGAAATTTCTTCAAGCTCCGACGATGAAAATCAGACGGACTCTAGAGACCGCCCGAAGCTTATAGACGGGTATGTTTCCTCTTCGAGCACACTAATAGCAACCACTAACACGCAGAAATATAGTCCAGTACCTCTAGTTCAGAAGCAGGTTCCGGAGATGCCCCAGTTAGTTGAGACTATCAAATTTACAATCACTTGCCTATACAAGATGCCCATTCGACGACCAGCCCCACTCGATCGGCTTAAACAAAAGTCGTCAGTCGATGCACCCTTCTACCAGCGTTTCGATGTACTGTACATCAAGGACAAGTTCCGGAAGTTAGACTCGAAGGTAGCGACGCAGCTAGGAAAGATGATCTCTCATCGTCGTCAGCTGCTCTTTTACCGGCTATCTCATGCCGGAAGCCTTGAGACAACAAAAGTAGAGCCAAAATTCGTAATGGCAGCTCCACTAGCCGCCCAATCATCATCAACGGCGAAGAATGATAGTGGGCCAGAAGCAGTCGCAATCAGCGAAATGCCTCGAAGCCAGGCAGCGAGTCATCAGCACACCGTACACACAGAAACTACGACCTTGCGCCTCAATGCTCCTCAAGTTGAAGCGCGGGCTGCTCTCTACGCTCCCTCGGTTGCCGAGTCCAAATCATCCATGGCATCTAGTTATGCTGGTAAAAACTTGCGAGTGGAAGTACCACCGCGGCCTAAGGGAAAGGATGGAAATGAACTTGACAGTTTCGAATGTCTATATTGTATGGTGATTCAATACATCCAAACTGATCATGCTTGGAAGTAAGTGCTGTGGAGCTTGCGGATGGTTGTGTTCTCTCTAATGATTTCATGCAGAAAGCATATCCTTAGGGACTTGCAACCGTATGCTTGCACATATCCAAACTGTGATTTATCGGAACACTTTTTGATAGCCGAAAAGAATGGTACAAGCACGAGATCCAACAGCACAGAGTAGAGTGGTTCTGCAACATTGATAGTCATCCACAGTTTGCGGAGCAATCCGATTTTTTAGCATACATGGAATCGGCTCATGACACGACTTTCAAACCCAGCCAGCTATCGCTGCTGCCGAGCATGTTTCAATGTCCCTCGCGGAGTCTAGAAGGAAATTGCAATTTTTGCATGCAGCCATCGGCAAAGCTTAAAAACCATGTCTCCCATCATTTAGAGGAACTTGCCCTATTTTCTCTATCAAAAGTCAACGAAATGGCAGGCAGCGAGATGGCAGACTCGCATCTCTCGAAACAGAAGGCGAATGGTTCGGTTGATCAAAATCACCATCCCCAGGACGGGTCCCGAGGTGGTCAATCAACGGCACAAAGCGACCAGTCCCAGCCAACCTTCACTCAGGCAACGCATCCAGAGAGATCAGACATCGATAATCCCATTGACCAGGCCATCGTTCCGGACTCAGCGGATACCCAAGTTCTCCGAAGCTAGAAATGACCTTTACCAAGAAACAAAGTTGGAAACAGAGCTAGAATCAGTACCAGGATCATCCCCAGAAACAGAATCATTACCAAATGCAGAGCCATTGATAAGGGTGACCGGACTTGTCAGCCAGCTTATCAAAGCGCCCTTCGACGATACGAGATCTTTTCCAATCTGAAAACGCTTAACGAGGGCTTTCGAGATTACCAAAATCTCTTCCGTGTAGAGGAGCAAAAGCTGAAGGGCTGGGGGAAACAGCTGGAGCTTGCTTGCGAGCGCGAATCTGTTGAAGGGGTTGAATTCGACAACCTTAGGCATCGGCTTATCATAGCGGCTGCCAAAATTGCACAGCTCTTCGCCAGTATTGGTGAAATGGGAAGTAATTACGGCCTACGAATTGCCAAAGTCGACAGGCCCTTACTCGCCCATGCGAGTCCTATCATTGATACCGCGATTTCCGACGCTATGAAAATTGACCAGATCGAGATGCTGGCTGCCAGATTCGACAAAATGATTTCCTCATATAGGCAATTCAATTGGATATTCTCAAATAAGGTCAAGTTTGGTACACTGATGAGTCTTTTGGAAAAATACAACGAAGGCTTGTTCGAAATTACTGAGCACTTCTTTTTCTCCACACGTATGTCATTTTGTTGAGCTCCGAGAGGCTGATTTTAATTGTCAAAGGGGTTTTCAATGAATTCCAGATACCGGTTGAGTTTCCGCTCCCAAGAAATCCGAACATCTGCGGGCGAGAAGGCTTGATGACTAAGATCTATGAAATATTACAACCTGTAATACCAAAAGCCGATTGGGAGTTGGTTGTGTTACATGGGTTGGAGGGATCGGTAAAACCCGGATAGCTTTGGAATATGCATATCGCTATCATGTGGATTATAGTGCAATCTTTTGGGTTGATGCCAAAGACCTGGCCGCACTTTAGTCAAGTGGACGTTAGATTGCCGAGCTACTTATATTCCACTACGCAACAAGATCCATTGCTCGGCCTGATTTCGCACACATCTCTAGGGAACTAGGAATTCCGGGCAGTATTGATTATTCAGGCAACCTTAAACAGGAAGCATGGATCGTGAGTTCAATATGGCATGTTGTGAAGCGATGGCTTTCCAAAAGTCTGAATACAAAATGGTTACTAATCGTCGATGGCATTAATTATCTATATGAGGGTTGCCTCGACTTTCTTCCGATCTGTAGCTGGGATAAAATTATTGTAATCTCTCGCTACTCAGATATAGGAACCTTGGGCATCAAATTCTAGTGGAGGAAATTGGAGTCGGTGCTGGCGCTACGATTCTACTGAGATCTGGAAGGATGACATACGATAGAGGGAACTTGTCTGCAGCAGGTGAGAATAATCGTTATTGAATTGATGTTACCACTCTTCTAATTAGGTCCAACAGAATCCAAGGGCGCAGCAGGGGTGGTTCGAAAGCTCTGAAGGCTCCCTCTTGCACTTGCTCAAGCTACAGCTTATATGGACACTCAACAAATTGACTTTAGAACATACCTCAGAAAGCTTGAATCCAACTCCAAGCAAGCCAACAGCAAGGAACCTGCAGCAACAACTTACTTCGGCGATACGATATTCACTTGCTGTGAACTCTCATTCAGGGCGCTGAGTCCCCTTACGGCTCGGCTCCTGCATTGTGTGCCATTTTGAGCAACGAAAATATTCCAGAAGAATGTTCCGTCGCGGGAAAGGTGGCATTGACTGGTTGAGCGCCGGTATGCCCCTACAGCTAGCGATAACTATGCTGAAATAAATCCCCCCTTTTTTTTTATGTCCTACAAGCTAATACTTACAAAGATGAATATGAGTTAGACGACGCTATTGATGAGCTCATTCGCTTCTCCTTATTCAGGCGCAGAGTTTCTTCCCAGTCATCTTCCTAGCATTGTTTCTCGATACATCCCCTTGTTCATCAACGGGCCCGTGAACATATTAACGACGAAAAGCAAAGAGAAAGCGCTAGGGATGCTCTATCTCTAGTTGCTGCCATGATTGTGACTGAACCTAGTGAGCAAAACCAAGAGTATTGGAACTTTGAATGGCGTATAATGAACCATGTTCAACACTTAACAAAATACTATGACGGGATCAAAAATCCACCCGATGTGGGAATTTTAGAGGCACTTTATACACTTGGAAAGGCGAATTTTATTGGGGGCACTATAAAAGATGTGCCAATCTGTACCGCATGGAAGCAAAGAGCTAGTTTGCGCGTACCAAGATTATGCAAATGCAGTACGGCGGAGCGCTAGCATGCTATCAGCGGGCTCTTGATAACGATGTGACAATCCTCGGAAATGACCACCCTTTGACTCTCGACACGATCAACAACATAGCCTCGAGCCTCGGTATTCGACAACCAGAGAGTACGACAAAGCACTTGAGTGGTACCAACGGGCTCTCGACGGTTGTGAGAAGACCCTTAGAAGAAACGATTATATGACTCTTGACACGGTCAACAACATAGCCTCGGTATTCAACAGCCAGCGAGAGTACGACAAGGCGCTTGAGTGGTATCAGCGGGCTCTCAAAGGCTTAGGGAATACCTTCGGAAATGACCACCCTTCAACTCTCAACACCGTCAACAACATCGCCTTTGTATTCGAAAGCCGAGGAGAGTACGACAGGGCGCTAGAGTGGTACCAACAAGCTCTCGAAGGCTTTGAGAAGACCCTCGGAAATGACCACCCTTCAACTCTCAACACCATCAACAACATCGCCTTGGTATTCGAAAGCCGAGAAGAGTACGATAGGGCGCTAGAGTGGTACCGGCGCGCCCTTGAAGGCTTTGAGAAGACCCTCGGAAATGACCACCCTTCGACTCTCACCGTGGTCGACAGCATAGCCAGTGTCAACGTAGGAGGCCCTGGTGGTGTTAGTAATGGTTAGGATCCGGGACAGACCTATAGGGGCATGGAGATCGACAGTTTATCGGAGACCGGGGGAGGGAGGGTGGGGAGCTGCGATGCCTCCGAGGAGGACCGTAGTGAAATGAATGGTGGGGTATAAAAGTGAAGTACGATTTCAATATTGACGTCTTAACATCAAAACTTGCTCGCTTGCATGTGAACGGACTATCTTCTCTAAAGTTAAATCAACTCGAAAATTTCGCTCGTCCTATCCACTCTTGTCACCGGCACACTAAGGTGGACGAGGTTAACAAATGATACCAATCGCGAGACATATTCAATAACCTAAAGTAATTAGCAAGCCAATTAAAGTGCCGTATACATACGTACATTAATACTACTTAAGTCCAACCTCAAAGAAAGTGATTGTGAATTAGTCTGACCAGACCCCAAGACTCTAAAGTTTGTGTACACTCACACTCATGTTAGTATCACGGTATCCACTTATTGCCGGCGGCCAAAAGTATGCGTGCTGTGCAACCATGCCTGACACCTACTTTCGAAACTATTTCTCTTGCTCAACTAAATAAACACAACCACCATCACCTTCCCACAAGTCAAAGTACTTGGAAATTTGTTGCTAATTATGAGCTAGACCTGTGGTCAGTCTTACCCGCAATGCAGCTACAATTGCAGTCAAAAAGACAAGCCAAAACACATTGCACAAAATGATCTTAGTTGGACAATAAAGAGCTGTTTTTTTTCCTGCAGTATCAGCCTTAAATTCAATTGAATTGTTAAATACTGCCAAAGTGAACATTTCTGTATCATTTATCGATCAAATAGGTGGGTGGGAGTGGAATTTCATGGTTTGTAGAGTTTTATTTTTTGTACATCAAGCACGGTTGCAGAGCACTAAAAACACGCATACTTTTGGCCACCGGCAATAAGCATTTAGTTGGAAAATCTCTGCAATCCGGACACTCGATTCGTATAGTCAAGTAATTTTGTCCGTACAACATTTTTGGGCCATAAAGATATCTAATGGTTATCAAACCGCCTAATAGTGGTATAGGGCCGGCAACTGATGGATGAGATCAGCTAGGCACAGAATTCCACGACCTTAGCCTCACCCTCGTTAGGCTAAACTATGCCCCATCCCAGTCCCGTTCCTACGGAACATCACCAGTGTCTCCGAGAGCGTAGGTAGAATGCTCGATACTCGAAACGTAACGTACCAGATATATGCAGTACAGTATTCCAACAAGAATATATATTATTGGATCGAAACGTTGCACATTTGAGCTGCGGCTGTATGTTGTCGAGGTTTAGATAAATAATGGCCTTACTGGGGTACGGAATAATTGCCACACTGTGGCTTCGGCTCGCGGGATTTGCCGTGCATTTCGCCCAACTGCATACTATTGGCCAACGCGCACCCACGCCGTGAATGACAACGCTGTGCTGCAACTTTCACTCATCCAGACTCATCGTCCATGCAACTGCCACCATCCTCCTGTGCCAAAACGAGATGCACCATCACGCCATTATAAACCCCACAACAACAACATCAACAAACCTCTAAACCCAATTCCAACCGCACAATGGCTGACGAATCCGAGCTATCCCGTTTCCGCCAGCAATGGAAAGAAGAAGTCACCACGCGTTCCAAAGCCGGCTCCTCCTCCTCCGCCGCTGCAACAGCACCCCGATTGCCCACCCATAAACCCCGCGTGCCATCCTTCTCTCGCGGCGTCCGCGCCTCCGACGACAACAACGACGAGTATGAACCACCCACGCCGTCGTCTCCGCCACCTCCGCGGCGCCCTTCAATCTCCACCGCCGCCTCTGGCATCCCTAGGAGTGCGTTAGAACACTACGAGAAGGCGGTCGAAAAGGAGACGGAGGGGAATCTTGGCGAGAGTCTGAAGCTCTACCGAAAAGCGTTCCGCATGGACGAGGGCGTTGATAAGAGCTACAAGGAGAAATACTTCCCGCACCCTGCTGGTGATAAGGGAAAGCGAGTCGCAGCCGATACCGCGGTAAACAATACGGCAGCACATCATCCCCCGCCGGTCGCAGCTACCTCGGAGCTGGTTGCCTCGTTTTCTGGTCTCTCGATCGAAGCCGTCGCGAAGCCGTCGCTGTCCGAGGAGGAGGAGGGGAAAAAGAAGTTCTCGCTTCTAGCCTCGGTACCTTCCGAGCTGCTGCTGCAGATATTGCGATTCCTTGCACTTTCAGATGTCTCTGCGTTTGTGCGCCTTTCGCAGGTGTGTAAACACCTCTGCTACCTTGTCGATTCCGAGGAACGGATCTGGACGGAGATATGTCGGCGCACGTTTGCGCGCCAGATTTGGGACTGGAAGGTCACAGTGTCCGGGCAAGAGCTATTTTTAGATTCGTCTGCCATCATTGAGGAAGAGGAAGGAGAGGGTGAGGCATGGAATGTGGGAGAAGTGGAGGAAGAGGAAGAGGTGGAAGAAAAGCGCGTCGTACCCGTGGACGAGGAAGAACTCGCCCACTACAACGGCTCCTGGCGCGAGATGTTCCACCTCCGCCCGCGCCTCCGCTATAATGGCATCTACATCAGCACGTGCAACTACCACCGCCCCGGTGGACACTCGGGCACCTCACTTTCCTGGGGCACGCCAGTGCACATCGTGACCTACTACCGCTACCTGCGCTTCTACCCCGACGGCACGTTGCTGTCGCTGTTGACAACCCACGGGCCGTCGGAGGTGGTCTATGCATTCTCGAAGTCACTACCCTCCGTGGCATTGAACCCCTGGGTGCCGCATGTCTCGCGCGGACGGTGGAGGATCGATAAAGATGGCCGGGTAGATGTTGAAACGGAGGCGCCGAATCTTCCCCGGTATCTGTTCCGGATGCAGCTGAGGGTGAAGAATTTCAAGGGCAGAGGAGGGGTGAAGTTAGTGTGGGATGGCTTTTGGAGCTGGAATAAACTCACCGATGATTTGGCAGTGTTTGAGGGTAGGAATGATAAGCCGTTCTTTTTTTCGAGGGTTGCAAGTCTGGACAGGGAAGAGGGGTTTGTTTAAGGGAGAGGGGTAGGAGGAGTGGAGTGGGTTTCGATGTATATATGCAGAGTACTAAGAATGTATGGAGTTTTGTGTTTTGCAATTGCAGCCCGCTGCTCCTTTGCCGTGGAGCTATGGGTGATACTACCCCAGGCACCCCCTGCGGTTGTTTCCCCGCGAGACCGCACTCGAGAAACGTTCATTCTCCAATATCCTACACCCTCCAATATCCTACATCACATCGTCAATACTATACATCACTCCAACTTCATCCACTCCGGCAAAAACGCCTTAACCCTTACCCCCTCCTCCGCCCCATCAATCGTAAACTCATCCCCCTCCTGCCACCCCGTCAACTCCGCCTCCCCACCTAACCGCACCGCAGTCATAGCCTCAAGTCTACACACCGCCAACCCAACATTCCCAACTCCACCAATCCACTTCCCCACCGGCCTCTTCCCTCCAATCTTCTTTATCCCCATTCCCCCCTCGAAGGGGTGGGGGTGAGGCACCTCCTCCGGCTTATACTCCAATCTCCCTGGCTCCTCCCCTTTATACACCATAACCGGCAACACGCGCTTCCTCACCACGCCGGTATGTTTCGTCCGTATCGTCAGTTCCTGCCCTACATAGCACCCCTTGTAAAAATCCACCGCCCCAAAGAAATCAAGATTATACTCCATCGGCAGCGCAGCCCCCGTCGGTATCTCCCCCGCCCCCTCCGCAACCCCATGTAAGTACCGGCGGAGCCTAAACTCCTCCTCACCAACGGAAGCACTAGGCGTAGATGTGACGACGTGGCGGCTCCCCAATCCAGGTGCGCGCGGGTCGACTATGCTAAGTTCGCTGGAGAGGGGGTGGGAACCCCATGATAACCATACACTCAGTTCCTCCACGCGGCGGAGTGAGAACTTGGAGCGGAGCTTATAGCGCTTTAGATGCGCCTCGAGCGCGGGGAGAAGCGAGGCGTCGGCGTCGATTAGGAATGTAGCGGGGGTGGGGCGGTAGATGAAGGTGTCAAATAGGATGCGGCCCTGCGGGGTGAGGAAGGATGTGTATGTGCCGTTGCTCGGGGAGAGGGAGGTGATGTTTCCGGTTGTTAGGGCATGAAGGAATTTTTGCGCGTCGGGCCCGTCGAGCTGGAGGAGGCGCCGGGTGGAGAGGTTTACTGCGCCTGATGAGGAGGAGTAGAGGCGTCGAAGAAGGGGGAGGCGGGGGTGTCGGAGTATCATAATGTTGCGGATATGGGATGTAGAGGAGGTATGACGAAATATCATTGCGGAAAGGCGGGCACTAACGGGATGTGGTTGGCGCCTTGGCAGGGAGTGATGATACAAAAAACCACCGATTCAAATACTCTACTAGATCCCATGAAATTACCCTACATTATTCCTAACCAGAGGTATCCTTCTAACCTGCAGATTCTGCCTCCATATACTCTGCTAACCAACCCACCGAACTGCCCCTATTATAAGCCCTACCTATGTGCCGCCTCCTTCTTCACCTCCGACTTCTTCGCATCCCCTTTTACCACACCCTTTGTATCCCCCTTCGCACCCCCCTTCGCGCCCACCTTGTCATCTTTATCTTTGTCCTTCTCCTCCGCCTCCGCATTCGGGAATTTGCTCTTGTCGAAACCGGTGGCGGTAACGATTCCCAGTCCTTTCGTCCTCCCCTCTCTGAATAGCAATTTATCACCCACACAGAGGAATTCTCTGGTTATCCAACATCAGTTTGTGTGTCAAGTGGGTAGACGCAACATACGGTCTTTGGCAGAATTCAAACACCACGCTTGCTCGATCTCCCGTTCTCATAAGGTCACGATCGATAGCGACAATCCGGCACGTCTGGCTGACGGGGCCTACGTGTAGCATGGCCTGATATTTTGGCTTGATTGTGGTTGCGTGGGAGAGGATCAATACTGTATTCATTGTAAATTATTGCCCGTTTTGTGGGATAAGAGATGCTAACCTTCGGCGGTGAATTGCCAGTACGCTTTTGGAGTGACACCCTCAAGTTTTGGAAGCACGACCATGCCCTTTCGAACATCTTTCCGACGCACACGCTTAAGCGCAAAGGATGCGCTCTGGCCAGCTGAGCATACCGGCACCGGCAAGCGCTTCCTCTCAATAGACCTGATGGCGGTGGGCGTGAAGTTTCCAAGACTGTCAGGTCCGACCAAGATGTTGTCGCCAGCGTGTATTGCACCGCTCTTAACTACTCCAGAAACCACAGTTCCCACAAAGGGAACAGAGAAACAGTCGTTAACGTGAAACTCAAACGGGGCGTCCGGATCGAATTTGCCGTGGAAGGGAAGAATGTTTAGGAAGGTTCGCACAAAGTCCAGGCCTTCGCCGGTGACATTGGAGACCTGGAATATTGGACATATCCGCTCGCTCACGAACTGTGTTGCGGTGTTGATAACCTCCTCTTTGCTTTTGATGAATATTGGAATTTTTCTGGCGCCCGGGGATTTCAGGATCTTGGTGAGCTGCGATATTGTCTGTGCCAGAATCTGCGGTGGGCAAATGTCGATTTTGGTGATAACTACAAGCACTGGGACATTCAGTGCCATTGCAATACCGAGATGTTCCTTAGACATTCCGATAAGTCCGTTATTGGCTGCAACCATGAGCATAACGTAATCTGGAGAGGTTCCCAGTAGACCAAAGACGGTTGTTCGTAGGTAACGTTCGTGTCCAGCCAAGTCGGTAAAGCCGATGACTTTTGCGGAGCGGTGACCTATCTCCTCCCATTTGAGCTTGCGCCCTGGATCACCGCTTGCCACGATGTTTGAGTCCACGTCGTAACCCAGGATCTCCATACCTAGTAGATATCAGTACTCAATTCCGGTGATCGGGACCGGAAACAACGTACCAACAGAGCTAGTTCGACCGGATTCGATTTCATGTTTATGCCGGAAGAGATTCACTCGTGTTCGTCCTCTGCCGTCATCAAGTGTGCCCTTCGTCAATACTCCTAACAGAGTAGACTTCCCGGCATCGACTGTAGAAGCGAACAAGTCAATCACAGACTCAGTGATCTACACCGCCGAAGAAGACACAAACCATTTCCAACAACTGCTACTCGGATCTCCAATAGTTCATCTATGCTATCCGGCTGACGCCGTATCATGACCTTTGAGCAGGAGTCCTTAGACGGGGATTCGACATCTGTTTCTGTGCTGGTATTCTTGCTCAACAGTACCCGCACCCCTGCCTTCAAGTCCCTAGCGACGTCTAGCACGTACGCCAACGCCTTCCCATACTCTTCCAAAGTAAGCGCCATAGACTCTCCATTATTCTCGGCCCCAATGTCGAACAGTGTCTCGCCTCGTCCTTCGTCAATGCGGGAAGACAGCAAGTCTTTCAGTCGTGTCCTGTTGTCGTCGGTAGGATTTAGGAGCAGCTCTTTTAGCTTGATGTGCTCTGACTCATCTGCAAGGCCGAGGGTCTCGAGGATATCTAGTTCGTCGTGCTCGTCGTGTGTTGCTGCTGCCGCCGAAGTCGATGGTTCTCCTCCGCTAGCGCCCGGATATTGCCGTCGCCGTTGCTGCTTCTCGACGTAGTCTGCAAAGTCGCTCAGAGCTGTCTCTCCCGCCCGTCGCCGCTCGTGGGCAATCGCCTTGTCAGCAAATTTTGACATCTCGTTCGAGATAGCTGAGCTTGAGATGAGGTGAGGTAGTTGTGCGTGTATGTGTTGAGCAGAGTGTGTGGAGTTCTGGTGATGATTGTCGGGGGTGCTGTGAAGCAGGTGGGGTACCGTATCTAAAACTGGGAATTCCGGGACACAGCTAGGAGACAAAGTAACGGTTCTAGGCAAGAGTTTGCTCAAACCACGTCTAGGAGGGCGAGAAAAGCCTCAGAGCTTGAGCGAAGATGTTCAGGGAAACCTTAAGCTCGACCCCAGTCTCGTTCTCGAGGCTTAGGAAAACCTCTGTGATAGGTAGTCTAGGCGGATCCCGATTTTATGCGGCGGCTGACGTTCGTGGATCGCAATATCCAATTGCTGTAGCATTAGTAATATGGCTGGTCTGTAGGGCTGAGAAAGTGTGGGGAAGTTATTGAAAGTGGGTGGCTTAAGAAGTAGAAAGCACGAAGATATGAGTCGGCGTTCGATGAGTCAAAGCTGCGATGACTGACACGTTGGTTGTGTCGGCCATACCAAAGCTCCGAAGCTCTCCCGCAACCCAACAGAACTCTGATGGTATGATGTCAGGAACACCGATGTCAGGTACACCGATGTCAGGAACACGGATGTCAGGAACACGGAAGTCATTGAAACTGCTCATCTCATCTATTATATTGTCACCAATCCAAGATGAAAAAAGAAAATAATCAGGAACAGCATCATATGTCTATGTACTGCTGCAAAATCGTAATAGAGCTTAAAGATGCAATCCATCTATCTCAAAAATACGGTTCATGTATTTTTTTCTAGAGTGAGCGTGTACCTCATTTACGCCACTGAAATTGTTTCCGAGCGCGTCGCCGTCACGTCTCCCCCAAGCGACAAACTTAATAACACCAGCACCCTCCCATTGCAATAAATACCACCATCATGGCTGGAAACCCGCCTACGAAAAAACGTCGAGTTGAAACATCCGAATCCATTGCGAGCACCTTTCTCTCCGGCCGCGATCCAAGTCCTGCAGCCCCCACAAGTTTCAATACTAACTCGAGCTCCAACTCAAGCTCTAATAATGACTCACGCAATGACACAGCTTTTGATTATACCACAATCACAGCTATTATTGGTGAAGAGCTTTCGCGCGATATTCTGCGTCGTTTAAGAGATGTGTCAGGGGGAAACATGGAACGAGGTGAGAAAAGCTGCCACGACATGAGTGAGAGCTAATTCAGGATATAGCCATCAACATGTATGTTTTACCAGCTTACTGCCGTGGATGTCGCTAATCACGCGCCAGGTATTTCGACGGTTCGTGGAAGAACGTCCCTTCGAAAGCGCAGTCGGACGCATATGGATCGCTACAGCCCATGCCTGCCTCTCGGAAACGAGCTGCCACCTCAGTTAATCCTTATGACGAAGCCAAAGCCATTAAACAGAGCGTAGGGCTCAAATCAATGCCGGCCAAACGGTATATAGGAAGTTTTGGAGTCGGTGGGTGGGCTACAAGAAGCGGAACGAATCTCCTCCTGCACGACCAGAGAGTCAAGATCGAGCGCCAGAAGATCACAGCCAAGCCTCAAGGCAGCAAGAAGGCCACTGTTGCGCGGCGAAAAACTCAGGACATAGTAGTTCGCTTCACGAACCCGCAGGGCCAGGAAGTTGGCCGGCTTCCGCAAGACACTGCGGAATTTGTGTCCACATTAATTGACCAGAGGATATGTTCGTTCGAAGGTGTTTGTGTCTACGCGCCGGAACAGATACGGACTAATGATACCATATACTTGCAATTACGTTGTTTCATGCTACGGGAAGCATTTGAAAAGAAGCTTCCTCCTGTTGATAATAACGTCCCAACCGAGTTCTTTGGCCCAAAGGAATCCGAGGATGAAAGGGCGATACGGCTACGCCAAGTAGGACTAGTAAAGCTCTTCGCTGAGATAAACCTTGAACCTGTCAAGAGCAATGTAATTACGCAGAAACACAAGAGATCGGGCATATTGCAGGCAGCTGAGCGAGCAGAGAATGGAAGAGATAATCCGCTAGACCTCAAACCAGACCCTAAGGGAGCACCTAATGAGTCACAGGATGAGGCTGAGGAGGGCAAAGAACTTGAGCAAGACCAATTAGATGCTCTCTACAGTTAGTCACTTATTCCTTAGACGTTAACCATACTATGAAAGACATTGGCTAAATGTGTGCAGGGAAGGCGCAATCTTTTGATTTTGACGCACCAGAAGCCGAGCCTGCGGATACTTTCGCTATGGATCTGCGCCCCTACCAGAAGCAGGCTCTCCATTGGCTTCTAAACAAAGAGAAGAATCAGTCTGACCGCGAGGATGTTTCCATGCATCCACTTTGGGAAGAGTACCTTTGGCCTACAAAAGATCAGGACGACCAAGAGCTCCCGCGGGTAGAAGGGTTGGATAAGTTCTACGTTAACCCTTACATGGGAGAACTTTCCATCGAGTTTCCCCGACAAGAACAGAATTGTCTGGGTGGTATTCTGGCAGACGAAATGGGATTGGGAAAGACAAGTGCGTTCATTGATTGGATGATGTCATAATTGCTGACTTTGGGTAGTTGAAATGCTGAGCTTAGTACACTCAAATAAATACGAGAGTGATCGCAAGCCACGAAGATCAGCAACCGGGGTCTTACAAGGGATAGGGACCACACTTGTTATTGCGCCAATGAGTCTTTTGTCTCAATGGGAAGTCGAGACCGAGGCAGCTTCGAAGGAGGGAACCTTGAGGCCATATGTCTACTATGGAAATGAGAAAAAGACGAATTTGCAGACGTTGCTCAGTACTAAAGGCGCACCCGATGTGATGATTACTAGTTATGGCACCATCCTCTCAGAGTATACCCAAATATCAAAGTCCAGCGGCAACGGAAGTTCGGATGGAGGCTTGTTTTCCGTTTGTTTCTACCGGATTATCCTTGACGAAGCTCACCACATCAAGAATCGGCTGAGTAAAACCTCACGGGCTTGCTACGAGCTCATGGCAGAGCACCGGTGGTGTTTGACAGGTACACCAATCGTTAATCGCCTCGAAGATCTATTCAGCCTTGTCAAATTCCTAAGAGTGGATCCATGGCAGAGCTTTTCCTTCTGGAAAACGTTTATCACCATGCCCTTCGAAAATAAGGAGTTTCTTCGAGCCCTAGATGTTGTCCAAACCGTTCTAGAGCCTCTTGTCCTTCGCAGAACAAAGGATATGAAGCTACCGAATGGCGAACCACTTGTAGCATTGCCACCTAAAACGATTGTGATTGAGAAAGTTCAGCTTTCAAAGTCAGAGCGAGAGGTTTATGATCACATCCAAGACCGAGCAAAGCGGACGCTCAAGCATAATCTCGAGGTACTCCTCCTCCTTCTCCTCCATGTCTCCAGCAAATTATAATACTAACTCCTCCTCCAAGGCCGGAACTCTGATGAAATCCTACACTTCCATTCTCGCACAAATCCTGCGTCTCCGCCAATCTTGTTGTCACCCCAACCTCATCCGCAAGAAAGAAGTCCTAGCAGACGAACTCGAAGCAGAAGCTGCCTACGATGCCGCAAATGGTCTCGCAGACGACATGGACCTCAATGACCTTCTCGACCGCTTCGCTGTTTCCGATGCGGACAACTTAGACGACCAGGACAGAAACGCAAATTCCTTCGGTGCCCACATCCTCCAGCAGATCAAGCAAGAAACAGAACGTGAATGCCCCTTTTGCTGCTCGGAACCAATGGAAAACCAGGCCGTCGCAAACTGCTTCCACGCTGCATGCAGGGACTGCTGGACTTCCTTCATCGCGCACGAACGAGAACAGGAAAAACTCCCACTGTGCCCAAACTGTCGCGAACCAATCAACGAACGCGATATCTTTGAAATTGTCCGCGAGGACGATGAGGACACTATCCTCCTCCGTCGCATGAGCAACACACACTCATCCTCCAAGATCAAAGCGCTGGTGAAAAAACTTAAGGAACTGCGGAAGACGGAGCCCGTGACGAAGTGCACAGTGTTCTCGCAGTTCACGAGCTTTTTGGACTTAATTCAGGCGGCGCTGGTGAGGGAAAAGATCCCGTTTTTGAGGTTCGATGGGTCCATGCAGCAACAGGCACGGAAGGAGGTGATTGAGAAGTTTAAGGCGTTTGAGGGTGCCGTTGTACTGCTGATCTCGTTACGTGCGGGAGGAGTTGGGTTGAATTTAACTCAGGCGAGAAGGGTGTTTATGATGGATCCGTGGTGGAGCTTTGCGGTCGAGGCGCAAGCGATTGATAGAGTGCATAGGTATGTATGCATCCAGTAGGAGGGTGGGGGGATAGTGCTAATTCGGGTAGAATGGGGCAAACACAGGAAGTTACGGTGCACCGCTTCGTGGTGGAAGAGAGCGTCGAGGAACGAATGGTTAATAAGATTCAGGCGAGGAAGAAATTTATTGCGAGCTCGCTGGGCATGATGAGTGATGAGGAGAAGAAACAGGTGAGCTGCTTTTCTTCCTGTGAGAGAGGTGGGTATGGTGGGCTAACAATGGGTATAGCAACGCATTGATGATATTAAGGATTTGCTTAGCGATTAGAGGAGTGGTATGTATATGAAGGACTCAGGTTGGTGTATGATGACATCTTTATGGGAATACGAGTAAGAGGTTTGGGCGGAAATTGTCGATGTACAACTATAGAGACTTGCCCGGTGTATATATACTTTTCTTTACTAGACCTTTTAGTGATCCAAAATGGCAACGTGTCTAACCGACAGTTATTGCTGCTCCCGTGCCCAAATCGTAACATTCCCTGGAAATAACAGACCCTTCGCCCCTCGCTGCGCCAGTCACCCATTCGGTGCAAGACGGAAGACCCTTACCTCAACCGAATATGAAATTTCACCCTGACATGTCCGGCCAGAAAGATTCATTCTTCTCTGCTCGTTATCGTTTTATTCACTGAACAGACTGATGTGCAGGTTCGAAACCTCTTTTGCTCCTCCCCTCCTCCAGGCTCGTCAATGGATAGAAATCGCGCGTGAATACGCAGATGTTTGAAACGAGAAAAAGAGCGGCTACCGCTGGTTCTAACCTGAGAGTAAAGTTTCTAGCATTGCAGGTTTCTAGCACCATTAGTTCAGCTAGGAAGTTCTTGTTTATTTGGTGTCTTGAATCACCAAAGCCTCGACCTTGCATTGGCAGGCGTGCTTAATTAACTCCGCGGAAAATACCAACGTCGCAGCAGGACAAAAAGATACATACCGCAACTGCAGTTTTTGAGCCTGCAGCTTTAGCGTTTACGGCACCATGCTCTACACGGGCTACTTTTGCGTTTACAACACCGAGTGTGGGGCACATGATCTATCAGCTGAGTAGAGTGTTATTGCTTTTCCGAGGTGTTATGGATCCTGGATCACTAACATCCCGGCCTCTAAACTGCTGGGTAGCCGGGGTAGAAATTTAGAGTTTCTTGGCAGTTTTTATAGTTGTACCTTGAGCTTCTGTGAACGGTGACATTGGGAGATACGGCCTAGGAACATCACTGAATAAACAGAAACTAAAGGCATTAGTAAAATCGTCAGAGCTTGGTGCTACAAACGCTAGGTGTTGTGAACACTACATGCGGGTTCGAAACCTGCACTTGTCCGGCCATTCTTTGCTTTGCACCTCTTTGTCATTCCGGCTAAGTAAACACTTGCATATACTCTTACCACATGTTAGAGAAGTTGAATCCAAAGCATCTGTTCCCACCGTCGTTGGCGAGTTCCGCCAACGCGACCATTGTCGGATACTCATTAATACTGCGAAAGACATTGGCAATGTCTTTGCCCTTTAAGTCCGGGTTTGCACATATCGGTTTGTCGAGATTGGTTCCCCTGTGGTCATGTAGAAGTAACATGGTCCCAATGATAAGACTTCGTCCCGATAGGCAGAACCGATAGGCAGAGTAGCCAGTGCTTGCTGTACACATGAGTCCAGCCGTTCAACCAGGCCTGCACCATGGGAGGCAGGCTTAAAACTCATACGGAGAGCTCATGGCATAGAAGGCGGTGATCAAAAGATGAGTCCACCGGATAAAGGCATGGCCTAGTTGGGCGGGGACATTCTTGTAACTACGACATATCCCTCAAAATATGTGATATAATACACCGCTTTTTCATATCCTATATCATCCAAACAACACGCAGACAGGCAGGAAATAGTACCGAAAGATCAGAGCCGGATGCGCGCAAAAAAACAGAAACAAGACGTGAAGGACAACTGAACCCATAGCTGCTACTTTGCGACATTTGCCACCTCCAATAAGCCTCTATCATATAACCACCCTTGAGAGGTATTTGCAGTGTTCCCAAGCGGTCAGTCCGGTCAGGCTTAGGCTTCCGCTAGACCGGACTGATCGCTTGGGACTGTGCCAAGGGCGGCACCTGCGAAAATGCCTACAGGTACTTCAGGTACCTGCCGGCATAGAATACTCACTGGAGCAGAAACTCGCTCGGCAGCTATGGTGTCATTATTAGCTACAGATAATAATGTCCGCTCATCTGCTCTAAACTAACAATCACATAGGCACTAGGTGCCTGTAAACACCCCCGGTGCCTGGTAAATCATGGCGGTTTTACCGATGCCTAGCGGCATCTGCCAATTTATGCAGTCCCTAGCGGTACAGGTGGGTAGCGGTAAGTTCATGCAGTCCTCACCGGTACCTGGCGGTGCCTCTAAGCCTGGCGGCTTTGAATTTTTTTATGCCAGGCTTGTGCAGGTATTGTCAAATCAAGACCCGGCCTGGCCCTCAGGCATGCCTACAGGTGTCGGCCGGCTGACCGGGCCGCTTGGGAACACTGGGTATTTGTCATGCGCCGAAGAGGAGTGCAAGCCTTCCTATCCCATATTATCAGTGTCCTCAGGCGGCCAGTCCGGCCCGGCTTCACATTGACCTGACCGGCCTGCAGGTCTCACAATCTTCACCTGGACGGACTGTGAAAATACAGGTGACTGTATTATGGACTGCCGGGCCCTGCA
>Ga0307515_10008207_pt1 | contig 20429 bp, 2 predicted proteins | sample 17_EM_MG_FD_194513 | JGI IMG/M metagenome (GOLD analysis project Ga0307515, IMG submission 194513) | Populus trichocarpa ectomycorrhiza microbial communities from riparian zone in the Pacific Northwest, United States - 17_EM | ecosystem: Host-associated > Plants > Roots > Unclassified | place...
CGTTAAGTCTAATTCTTAATTATCCTAGTCTTAAGCTTGCTATAGCTGTCTATAATAGTCTTCCTATAGGGCGTCCTCTCCCTTATATCCCCTATAACCCTTATATCCCTATACGGTCTAGTAATATCGCGCGGCGACGCTTTTGGCCCGTTAAGGCTTAGAATAGCTAGCCTAGCCCCCCGGTGTTAAAGGTAGGAAATGCTAAAAAGGCACCTACGCCCCCCTAGCTTATCGCCTATTATTTCCATTTATATGACCTAGTGTACAGTTATTCCCGCAGCTATTAGGCCCTTATTTTCCGTCTCCTATATTTAATACAGTCTCCTCTCTCCCACGCCTTATGTGTGCTTCGGTGGCAGTTTACGCATTTTATTTAGTCTTAATTTAAGCAGTTTCTTATATCATAGGGGCCTGCATAGTGGCCGCAGCATACCTATGCTGCGTATATAGATTAGGTGTGTCCCTATTATACGCAGCGGTAGTATTATTCTAGGTGGAGTTTATAGTTATAGAGCCTTGCGTTGTATATAAGGCCATTTATAATAATACCTTTTTAGATAAGGAGTTTTTACATTCCTAGTATATATATACTAATAATAAGGGAGCTATGCGTTTAACTAGCGTCTCCCTAGCGCGTCTCTAGCGACCCTTATATTCTTTTATTGTTCTTATTATATGCTTAGTTTACATTTTCCTATTAAAGCTATTAGATTCGGGTAATCTTAAGTCTTAGTATAAGGCGTTCCGTTTATTTTACTATCTTATATATAGTTGCCGTATTATCCGCCTAGCATCCCTTTTCTACCCTAAGGCTTAGGGAAACCGCTGGGACTTTAACTAGGTAATCTTTATAGAGCACTTTTATGCCAATACGTTCTCCTAGCCTGTCCCCTACCCTTATAGCTCGTTCCTTTGCCTATTAATCCCTTAGGGTGACTCTAATATCTCCGCTCCTAAGGTATCGGACTGCAATAGCATTGTGGACCTCTTTACGAATTTCTATAAGGACTTCTGTTTCTAATTATCCCCTAAGCCCCTCTGCTTTCTCTATATTTAATTATATTATAATTATATGCCCGGATATTGTCTTTAGGAGGGTAGGCTCCCTATACTATAGAGGCGTAGCTACGGCGGCCTAGGTGCGGTTTACCGGTAAGGAGGGGTTTTGTTTATTTTCAATTTTGCTTAGCCATTAGAGGATTTAGTTAAGGGTTTACTAGAGGGGCGCCTAAGGTACGCTAGATTAGCGGAGCCATTCTACTAGCTATATTAGTTTGTTATAACTAACGGTTGCTCCCCTATAACTACAGATACTAGACGCGTCTAATAGGCTTTATATTTTATTAGATGCCTTCTTAATAGAGGTCTTTCCGCTTTATAGTGTGGTATTCGCCCGTTCTTGTTATAGAGGGCCATTGCTGGGCGTGGTTCTGGTGGGCGCGCGCGAGTGCGAACCACCGTCGTTTAACGTATGCCTCCCCTGCGATGCATGCATCTTAGGGAGATTCTCTGGGTGTTTTTCAGGGTTCTTTTAGTTGTTTTTGGTCTTTTTGGGCCGGGTGCAGCAAGAGCTCCTTAATCCTTTCCCTTTTTAGAAAATATATAAAATGCAATATATTATCTCAGAGGTAATAAATATATTATAAGAATAACTAGCTTAAGGGACTCTAAAATATTACAAAAGCCTATATAGAAATCTATAGTTTTTTATAAGTAAAAAGAAATATAAAAAGTACTAATTAATTAACGCGGCAATAAATATTAACTAAGTAACTATTAGGGATGTAAATCTACCGCTATATATTAATAAGTTCTCTAAGGAGTTTATAGGGTATAAGGTTATATTTTTAGTAGACTTCTTTTCTAGCTATAATTAATTAGAGCTAGATATAGAAAGTAGGAACTTAATAGCTTTTATAATACCTCTAGAACTTTAATAATAAATAACAATACCTATAAAAGGCACGAATTTAGTAGCCTAGTTTATAAGAATAATTACTAAAATCCTAGAGTAATATATCCTATATTATGCCTTACTATTTCTAGATAATATTATAGTAAAAGGACTATAGATAATATATAATGGAGAAGAGAGCCTTTTAGGCATACGTAGATATATTTTAAAATATATTATATAGCTAGATAGAGTACTTATAGATTTAAAATAAGCTAGGTATATAATCTTAGGCGTAAAGTCTTATTTCTATAAAGATAAATAGGATATAGTCTTATATAACTAGATATATAAAGTTATTACTACTTATATTAATATAAGAGCGGTATTTAGTCCTAAGCGGAGTAGAAGCATAATTTAGAAAAGCTTAAATATTGGGCATTACTGTATATATTAAAGAAGTGTTAAGTATACCTATCCCTAAGCCCGTCGATTTAGGTCCGTAGCTTATCGATAAGCGCCAGCCAATTAGATTAACTAGATTTGATAGTCATGCTTAGATATTTAAAGCCTTTAGATATTGCTTATTTCTCCTATAAAATATCTATATAAGCTTATTCTTTAGAGTTGAGTTGCTTAATATAAGGCTGCCAGCAAGTGTCGTTCCCGCATAATTGCGGGGCATAATGGTGGGTAATTAATGGTTGAACTCTACAGCCTTGATTCTGGTGTTCGCGCACAGACCACGTACTCTACGGACCCCGACGGTTTAAGGGATACAGCGTCCGCTTTACGGTTAAGATAAATATAAATACCTTGGTTGCATAACTAAATTATACTACTACTAATTTACTAGGAGCCTTAATAATATAATGGCTAGTATAGATCCAGCTATAGGACTTTAATATTAAATATATACTAGGGAAGAAGAATAGCCTAGCTAATAGGCTATTATAATAACTACTAAATAGCAAATGGCCTAATAAACTAACTAAGGATATTAAAGAATTTATTAACTATAAGCTAAGTGCTTTAAAATATACGGCTAGCCTAGTTAAAATAGAGGTGGATCTACTATTAGAGGACTTATATTTAAAGGTATCTTAAAAGATTGCAAAATGGCTAGTAACCTTACAATATTTAGAAGGAATAAATACTAAGGAATTTAAAAGATTTAAATAGCATATACTAAAGTTCCTAGTGTATAATTAGCAGCTCTTTTACTAATAGTTTTTAAAAAAAATACTAATGCGGAGGGTAATAGATAACAAGAATACTTAGCGAGAGATTATTAAGAGCCTTTATAATTAGAGCGGACATTATAAATAAGGAATGTATTAAAGAGTTTTAAATTAATATCGGTGGCTAGAACTGTGGGATTAGATATTATAGCATATTAAGTTATATCTATAATGCTAGGGGCGGCAGTTAGAATAAAAAGAAGTAATATACCTATATAGAAGTCTACTTTATAATAACGAGTAACAGTAAATATTATGTTTATACTAATAACCCGTCTTAAATTCTAATATTAAGCTACTACTTAAGAATATATATCTAGATAGGTAGAAGCGCAAGCCCTTTAGGAAAAGGATACTAAAAGTATAGCGAAGTTCCTCTATAAAGACGTTATTTATAGATAGGGAGTATTTAGATAGCTTTCTATAAATAGTAGTAGAGAAAATACTAATATAACCGCTGCGCTTGCGAAGCTCTATTATATTAAAAGGGTTATAGCTTTTATATATTACCTATAGGGATAAGGCTTAATAGAGCGAGGGCATAAGCCTATAGTAGATGCTTTGGCAAAAATAGATGGCTTATAGCTAGATAATCTCTATACCGTTTAATAGGCAGATAAAATAACTACTAAGCGGCCTACAGAAATAACGCTAGTAGGAGTTATATATGGATATAAGCATATCCTTTCTATTAAACTCTATATACCTACTTAGTAAATAGTTCAGACCACTATAAAGCTGTTAATATTTTATATAAAGTAGTTTAACTAAAGAGACGTAGATATAAAAGAGACTATTATATGTATAAGATAACTAAGGGTAGCAAATAAGGGGTATCCTAATAATACCTATTATATTCGCTAGGACGGATTTAAGGCTAGAGATATAGTTATGCTTTATAATATACAGCTTAAGCAAGATTATTCTAGTAGCTATAAGTTAGATCTAAAATAGCTAGGCCCGTTCTACGTATATAAGAGTTACTCTTATAAAAGATAGTATTTAATTAAGGATCTTAACAGCATGCCGTTTTAAGATTAAACTCTAGGGAATAGATTAAAGAAGTTCTATTAGTAATAGATATCTAAAGTCCGCTAGGAAAACTGGCTTAACTAGTTAGGCGGAACTATACTATAAAAAATAATAGTAGAGCTAAAGCCTAAGGAAGACATATAAAGTCCACTAGTATTATAACGCCATATATTTTAAGAAGTGCGCGTTTTAAAAAGATTATTTAATAGAACTAAATACAAAATGTTTAATTAGAGGATAGTTAAGTTCTAAGGTAGGGAAGGGGGCGTAAATAATAGCCGCGTAGTTTATCTGTTTATTCGCCGTATTTCTAAAAGCTCTTTCTATTACGCCTTCTTATTTACTTTTTCTAGTCACAGGAATTTAATGCGTATTAATAGTAAGGTAGGGGTAGAAGAATGTTTGCGTATAGCTATCTAGCATTATTTACTATAAAGATATTAGTTCTGCTTACCGCCTTTACTAAGCTAATAGCAATTTTCTATACCGGGTATAGAAAGTTATAGTTAGTTTATTTAACAATTAGAGCTAGTAGAACTCTATACTACTATTTAAATTTAGTAGACCATTTAGATTAGAAAGCCCTATTTAAAACTTTACCTTTTTACCCTTAATAACCCTTAGAGATAGTTATAAGCTACTAAAATATAAACTAAGTAGAATTAAGAATAATAGTACGCTTATTATATCTTTATTTAGTAGATTACTAGTCCTTTATAAAGGAGCTAAGTAATAGATTAGTAACGTCCTTACGGAAGTTAGAGGCTTCGCGGTTAATTAATATTAAGTAGTGCTTATCTAAATCTATAACGAGATTTTGCTCTTATAAGAAAACTACGCAAATACTGCTAGTATAGTAGTTAATTTCATTAATTAAGATAATGGACTATAAGCATCTCTAGGAAAGGACGTATTTATATTACTCTTTAGGGATATCTCTAACGTTAGTAAAATGGCTAAAGATTAGAGAAACTAATATAACGAAGCTAAAGAGACTATCTAAAAGGCCTAGGGATAAGATATTTTTAACGGACTACTTAAATACATAGTCTCCTATAACTTCCTTTTTGCTATCTAAAATCTTGCAATCTACCTACTTTTTAAAGTTATAGTAAAAGTTAATAAAGCTCTAATTAAGAGGCTTAACTATTTAGGACGCGGTATTAAGACTACTACTTAACTACAGCTAGCCGATTTTATATTTGCGTTTATAAAGTTAGGAAGGGCGATATTAGACTAGGTAGTAAATAAGTATAGTTTAGAAAGATACTTAACTAGCTTCCTTGTTTTAAATAAGGACCTACTACTAAAAAGTAAAAAACTAACTACTATAAGACTAGAGGTTATTAATATTAAAATTAGATAAGTAGGAGAGAGCTTAGCTTTTACACTATAAATATATTTATAATATACTTCCGATATAATAAACCTATTAGCTTCTTAGCCGTTAACGCCTATTTAAGGAGGAGGCGTTAGTATTATGCCAAGCCTATCCTAGCAAGGATTATCTATATTAGTTAACTTGCCTTTATTATTTATAAATAAAAGTATTCTTATAGCTAGAACGCCTATTAGCTCGCCCCTACGGCTACTAGTATCTTTTTTAAGAAGGAACCTAAAGAGAGGACTAATGGTTACTTATCTAGAAGTAGAAGGGCTAAAAGTAGAATTAATATTTAATAAAAATATTATTAAGCCGGGAGATAATAAGGAGTATATTAAGAAGGCTATAAATACTATAGCAATACTCCGTGTAAAATAAGGGTACAACTATAAGGATAATATGCTAGCGTATTAAAAAGAGTCCCTAAACTAAATAACTAAAATTAAACTAGTAAAGGTTATAAAGCTCTTATATAGCTAGTATAAGGTGGTTAATTCTAATGTAGAAATATATAAGGTTTACTAGATATATATATAAGCAATAGGAGGATGTATAGGTTTAGTAATAAAAGGTTTAAATTATACCACACTATATTATAGACTGTGTTTAATATATTACGCTTATAACTACCTTAGCACTATAAAGATAGATCCTATTATATATTCCTAGTTTAGAAAAGCTTATAGGTCTCTAGTTCTATCCAACTCCCTAGAACTATATAAGTTTATTTATAACTTAGTACTAAGGTTTTCCTATAATAGAGAGACTTTACTTAATTAAATAATAATATTAGATAACTGAGAGGTATAGGAGTAAGAAGGATCTATAGTTTTTAATATATTTAAATAGTAGTAAGATTTTAGCATTTTAATAATAATTAATAAAGAAATATATATATACCACTATTATTAGCATCTAATTAATAGGCGGCTAAATTACGGCTAGTTAAGAATAATGGTCTATAGTCTTTACTAGTAGCTAATAAAATAGAATCCTTAGTATTTCTGTCTCTATTACGTACTTAGGCCTAATAGCTAGTAACAACTTATTTCTTACCCTTATTATATAAAATTCGCGGTTAAGAAAAACTCTATAGCTTTCCGCTATATTAATATTAATATCCCTTCTCTTCTAGAGAGTGGATATAGTGCTAATATAATCTAAGAGAGCATTTCTCTAGATAATAAAACTAAAGATAATTATATAATTATCCTGCCTAGTATATATTATTGCCTAAAATTATAGTAGGAAGATTTTAAAGCGTAAGGATTAACTAAGGGCAACAGGTTTATATATAAGATCTTAGACTATAACTAGACTACTAAGGACGTTAAAAAGTACGCAACTAACTAGGTAGCTTAGCTGTGTAAAAAAGGAGACGTATATATATTACGGACGCTTTAAGTACAATATTATAACTACTTAGGGAAGAGTCGAAAGAAGCTAGTTAGTTAATTTAGGCACAGTCTAGGATAGAGCCGGTAGAGCTATGTGACAAGGAATAGTAACTAAAGTTATATAATATACTACGTATTAAATAAGAGGAACGGGAGGAACTTACGTACCTTACGTATAAGACGTATATCACGTATAAGAAGGATTCCATAGGAGTACAGTCGTGTATTTAAGGACCCTTAGTCCCTACCTAGATAGTTCCTTCCTTATAGTGATTCTTAGAATATAATTAGTGTTAATTTATTAGGCAACCACTCCACCAGTTATTATTACATTATTAACTTTTAATTTACTTTACCTATATACCTAGCCTAATAACAAGCCTATTATAGTTCTTACTATAAGGTTCCGTTACACAATCACTACCTAGTTATAGTAATAAATATAGGAAGTCGAACAACATACCACTAAAAGCAGCCACTATAACGCCATTAATAGCGGTAACTACTTTAAGGTTAGGTAATACCAGTATAGTAGATACTAACTTATAGCAACCAGTAACGGTCGGATAACTATAGGAAATAGTTAACTAGTTAACAGAAAATAATATAGCACTTAAAACTAGGATTAACGGGATAGGCGCAGCAAAGGTTAAGTTACTATTAATTAAAAGATTCTTAGGAGAGAGATTGAAGCTTAAAGGATTCCTTACGCAAATGCATTTTAAGGTCGCGTAGGAAAAAGCTAAGCTGGCAACACCTATAGATTAAATAGCATATATAGGATTGTTCTTAATAGGAAGAGCACTTAAGTAGTTTAAGCCTTACTTTATAGAAATATAAGTAAACGGAATAATAACTACGAATTAAGAGGTACGGTTTATGTTCTTAAGCTAGAATGGATTTATAGAACAACTTACACAAATATTTAGAGACCTGGAGGCAGTAACTACGGCGGAAAAAAAACTCCAAGATATTACGTAATAAACCTTAGCAATTAAGTATATAATATAGTTTTAGACGCTAGTAATATAAGTTAAGTGGAATAATAAGGCGCTTATGGCATAGTATAAGTAAGGACTTAAGGCTAAAGTCTAGAACGCGATTATCCTAATAGAAGATACGGATACCCTATAGGATTTAATAGATTAAGCAATTAAGATTAATAATTGGATCTACTAAAGGGAATAGGCTAAAAAGGGTTAGAATAGAGTTCTATAGTTATATAAGGCGCAGAGTACGTAATAACTAAAGCTAAGTTAGAAACTATAGTATAGCGTAGAGCTAATAGACCTAAGTAGTACTAAAGAAGCCTATAAGAGATAAAGTAAGAAACTATAGAAACCTAGAGGTTAAGGATCTAGTAATTATAGGACTAAAGAGTAGAGGTTAAACTAGGGATCTTAGTAGCAGAAGACGTTTAGGCGGACTCTATAGTAAAATTAGTGGTTTAGAGATAGAGCTTATATAAATTATAGAAAATAAGGTTACTTTGCAAGGGATTGCAAAGATAGTTAAAGTTATTATATAATAAAGGGAACTAGACTAGTAGTAAAAGATATATACGTATAGAGGGATAATAGTGTATTATAAGGAACAAAAGAATATTCAATTAAAAGTTTTATGTTTTATTATAATAATGTATACCAAATTTATAAAGACGCTAAGTATGGCGCAAGCTATTAGCTATAGGAGCTAAAATTTATAGCATATAGAGGAACTAACGAACCAGTTTATAGATTGGATATTAAGGATAATAAATTTAACGAAGGCGAAATATTTTATAACGATAAGGCTATAAAAGCGGTTTACTAGAAACGCGTAAACCTTAGAAATATTATACTAGAGGTAGAGAATAATTCCGCTACGGAATAAGGAACATTAATAGGGATTAAAACCCCACTAGATATAATGTTTATCGCTTTATAAGACGTAAGAGAAGTAGGATAGAGAACCACTTCAGTACTTAATAAAGGTAAAAGGCTAAAGGCTTAAGATTCTTAGAACGAGATAAGAGATGACTAAGATTCTTAAGATAAGATAAGGTAAGCTTAAGGACCTATAACGGACAAAAACCGATAGAGTAGAGCAGTAGCTTAGTTTAAAGATATACGAATGAGCTCGGGACAGAATTTCCCACGTGTATAAGATTTTTAAGACGAGATAAGTAAGATTTAAGACTCTTAAAATAAGATAAGAATACCCTAGCTTAGTTAGACTAAGGTAGGAGCAAGGCTTAAGTTAGAAGTAAGCTTAGGATTAAAGAATTTAAGAGACTAAGAATTTAAAGTATAAATAAGGACACCTATAAGCAAGAGGCAAGAGGCTTCTTTACAGATTAGAGAATCTATAATATAAACGGTGGTTAGACTAGAAGATAGGTATATAGACCTAGAGGACTTACTAGGGGAATATAGTGTTTAGCCTAAAGATCGGAAATTTAATACTAAGATTAAGAAGTAAGAGAACTTTAAGGATCTATCTATAAGACGCAAACTAAAGGAAACCATAAAAGAGTTTAGATAAAGAATTATCGCATAGCAAGAACAGAAACTAAATAAGAGATTTAGCACATTAGGACGTATAAGGGATAGAGCGCCAGTATAAAGAATTACTAATAGGCCTAGAGTAGGTACACTAAGAGCTAAGTAGCTTACCGAACTGGAACAAGAAGAGGATTTAGGAATTCCTACTAGGTTTAAAGAACGATATATAAAGGGCTGTTATAACGCAGTAATAAGAAGATACTTCCTTATAAACGAGCCGTATATACTCTAGTAGCTATACTAAAAGTGGTATAGGCAAAGGCACAATAATAAATAGGAAGATTTCTATATATAGTTAGACGAAAAAGTTATCTAGGACTACCCGATTATAGAAAAGGCTATAAGTTATATTAAAGGAGCCTTAATTATAACGTTAAAAGATCTAAAGGAGTAATTAGAGGACTAGAAAAGTAAGAGGCAAATCTTAATACCCGCGAATAAAGTCGTAACGCTTAAATTAATATAAGAGAGGTTTAAACTTAGGGATAAAGACGAGCCAAGAGTTAACCCAAGATATTAAGTACATTATATACTATTGTGGATAGTATACGTAGATAATACGTATAATATACATAGAGCACCTAAGGATAAGCACTAAAAATACCTGGTAAGGATATATTAGTTATTAGACGAGGTAAAGTATTAAAACGCTAAGTATATATATAGTTGGCACCTTATAGAAGTTTAAGAATAAGGGGACTTAATACTTTAACTAGGAAGATTCCTTACGGAAAAATGCCTAGACGGATAATAATGGTAGGAATGCCCGGAAAACACGTATCTATAGTATATTAAAGATAAAAAGCGAACTAAGTATTAGCTAAAAGTGGACTAAGTATAAATAGGATTAAGTAACTAACAGTTAGGAAAAGCAGAGGCCTATAGGACTAGAGGGAGCCAGTAGTAGAGCCTTAAACCCTTAAAGGAATTCAGGGATAATATCTAAATTTGCGAATTAAATAGCGAGATCAGTAGTTTAAAGTATTAGTGGATAGTAGAGCAATAAGGAACTATATATTACTAGCAGTAATTAAGAGAATAGGATTACCTCACAAATAAAAGGAGCACCCTTACCTATTAGTGATAATTTTAGGAGATCCAATAACCTATAGAGGGGGGATTATTAATCTGGAAATAGGACCTATTTAGTTAACCATTAAAGGGAAATAAGTTAAGATATCTTTTAATATATTACTATTAGGGAATAATAAGGCGGTACTAGAAATGCCTTAGTTATAGGAATACAACCTAAGGATTAATTAGGTTACAGGTCAGGTCAATATTAAAAATACTTAACGCTGCAAAATACAATAATAAGCTAAGTTGGTATAGTATTAAGTAGAAGCAACCTATAAAGAAATAGAAAAAGGATTAAGTTATATACCAAAGAAATACTATAAGTATAGTAAGAAACTATAGTCGCCGGAAAGTAAAAAGCTGTTAGAGTATATAGCATAGGACTATAAGATAGAATTAGAACTAGGAATAAGTCTAAAGTTCTTTCCAATCTATAAGCTTACTAAAGAAGAAGGTAGAGCATTAAAAGAGTTTATTTAAGAGAACTTATAAAAGGGATATATTAGACCATTACAGTCATTAGCAGGTTATCTAGTACTATTTATACTAAAGAAAAATGGCAAACTAAGGCTGTGTATTAACTATAGATAGTTAAATAGTATTACTAGGAAGGATAGGTATCCTTTACCCTTAATTAGCGAAATCTAAGATAAGATAGGTAATGTATAAATCTTTATAAAGATAAATCTAAGATAGGCGTACTATTAGATTAGGATTAAGGAAGGTAATAAATAGAAGGCAGCCTTTAGGTTAAAAGAAGGACTATATAAGCCATTAGTTATATAATTCGGGCTTATAAATGCATTAGTAATATTTTAGAAGCGAATTAATAATGTATTAGGAGAGCACTTGGATGAATTTATTATAGCATACCTTAATAATATTATTATTTACTCTATAAGCGAGGAAGAATATAAGGAATACATTAAATGGGTTTTAAAGAGACTATAGGAAGAATAGATGCCAGTAGTAATTAAGAAATGCGAGCTCTTTACTAGAAAGACTAATTTTGTTAAATTTATTATTAAACTAAGCTAACTTAGTATAGATCTAAAGAAGATTAAGGTTATAGCGAATTAGTAAGAACTAGAGAACGTTATATAGTTAAAATAGTTCCTAGGGTTTTATAATTACTACAGAAGGTTTATAGCGCAGTAGTTAAAGAATATTAAGCCACTTATACGGTTAATAAAGAAAGAAAAACTATAGGTATAGGGAAAGGAGCAATAAGGGTTATTTAAGAAAATTAAGGAATTATTTACCTAAGAGCTAGTTTTTAAGATCTATTAACTAGGACTAGAGATAGTTGTAGAAACAAATATATTAGACTATACACTAGGGGCATACTTTATGTAAAGATATTAAAATAGATGGCACCTAGTAGCATACTATAGTTAAAAAATGACACCACTAAAGTTAAACTATAACATCTACAACAAGAAGTTATTAGGTATAGTTACAGCACTAAAGAAATAGAGAGCATTCTTATAAGGCATAAAGAAACTATTTATAGTTAAGATAGATTATAAGAACCTAATAGGATTCCTAACGATAAAGGAACTTAACTAAAGATAGGTTAAATAGGCAGAAATGCTTATAGAATACTATTTTAAGGTTTAGTATACTAAGGGTATAGACAATATGTAAGCAGATACTCTAAGTCGGAAAACTAAACTATAAAATAATAAAAAGCCATTAGGGGCTTTACTGCGAAAAGATATAGACGGATTAATTAGGTATAACCATCCAAAAATTATAGTAACTTAAGAGGAGCCAGAACGAATTTACGAGTTACTAGAAAGCTTTTAGGCATAAAGGATTCTAGAGGTATAGCTAAAAGATCTACAATTGGATATATACAAAAATCGAGAAGTAAAGTATATCCTAAGAAGTATAGCAGAGTACTTTATAGAAGAATTCTATAAGGGATTAACTTAAGGACACAATAGAGCTATAGGCTTAGTGTTAAGACTCTAAGAGGAGTATATTATTAATGGAATTTAGGGCTTAGCGCGAAAAGTTATAAAGGAATATCCAGATTACTAAAGGAATAAACTAATAAGGTATAAGCTATATGGAGGGCTATAACCTATTAAAATACTAGAGAGACTATAGGAGATTATATTATAGGACTTTATTATCAAGTTACTAAAGTTAAGAGATCCTATTACCGGATAAGAGTATAACGTAATCTTAATAATAGTAGACAAGCTTATAAAGTGGGGATACTTTATAGCATATATAGAAGAAATCTTAGCGGAAGATATTGCTAAAATCTATATTTAAGAAGTATTCGCAAGACATAGAGCACTAAGTAAAATTATATTGGATAGAGATCTAAGATTTATAGTAGTATTTTAAGAGGTATTCTTAGCGGAATAAAGAGTTAGAGCAGTAACTTCTACCGCATATTATTCGCAGACAGACGATTAAACGGAAAGATTAAATTAGATACTGGAGCAGTATCTAAGATATTATATTAATTACGCACAAAATAATTAGGTATCGCTATTACCAGTTATACAGTTTATATATAATGCAATACTATAGGAAGGAATAGGCATATTACCATTTAAGGCAAATTATAGATATAAGCTAAGAATATCGTTATCACTATAATAAGTAAAGAAAATAAGTAGTATAGCTAAAGAGAGAATAAAGATATTAATAAATCTTTATATAGACCTTATGGAATTAGTAAAGAAAGTATAAGAGAGAATAAAAAGGTACTATAATGCTAAGAGATCTAAGGGACTAGATCTTAAGGAGGGAGATAAAGTATAGCTACTATATAAGAATTTTAAGAGTTAACAACTAAGTAAGAAGTTAAACTATGTTAGACTAGGACCTTTCGAAATTACGTAAAAGATTTCACCGGTTATATTTAAGTTAAACCTACTAGCTAAAATAAAGATCTACCCTATATAGCATATCGCGATACTAGAGCCAGTATATAGGAGCGTTAAGCCGCTAGTTTATAAAGAAGACACGTATAGAGGATAAGAAAAAGATAAATAGCAAGTTTTAAAGATTGTTAGTTATAAGGACATTAATAATAAAATATAGTACGAGGTTAAGTAAATAGGCTATACTAAGACTACCTGAAAACCACTAGAGAATTTAAAGAATGCTATAGAAAAGGTATAGGAGTATTAAAAGAAATTAGGTTAGAAAGCATTAATAAAGAAGGATCGCTAAAGAATAAGTTACCTAAGGGGGACCCAAGAAGAGTAGTTACCGAGCTACTTGGATCTGTTTCCTTCTCTATTAGAAGAAAGTCTATTCTTTTATTACTAAGTTTTTATAAACCCTATTTTATAAGTTTCTACTTTTTAAAACGGACCTTCTTATAAACCTTCTTAAGATAAAGTAAATAAGCAGATACCGCAATATAAGTATCTAGGGCCTTCTATTCCGTATTACAAGAACATTCTAATTTAGTAAGGGCTTAAAACAGTTTACTATCTAGCCGCGTAGTAGTAGATTAAACATAAAACCCTAAAATAAATTAATTAAGGAACCAGACGACTATTAAGAGTAATAGGTCGCGTATATTTAGCATTAGAGGTAGAGCGAACGTTATAGGATAAACAAATATTCGCTTTAGTGCACTTTAAGCAAGAGGATGGTTATTATAAAGATGGGTTCGCTAATATAACATAAACTAACCTCTCTTTTAAACAACGAGAATACGGAGATAGTATAATCTTACTAAGAGATAATATTGCAGCAATAGTATGGGCACAACGTTAGGTGTATAAAGAAGAAATTACTTTAGGTATAATAAGTAATAATATTAACTAAATTAATTAGACGGATATTACACCTCTAGTAAATAACTTAGAGATATTAGAAATCTTTAAGGATAAAGATAAAGAGGAGGGAGATAGTATTACAGACGCTTTAAGTACAATATTATAACTACTTAGGGAAGAGTTAAAAGAAGCTAGTTAGTTAATTTAGGCACGGTCCAGAATAGAGCTAGTAAAGCTATATAACGAGGAATAGTAACTAAGGTTATATAACATGCTATATATTAAACAAGAGGAATAGGAGAAACTTACGTACCTTATATATAAGACGTATATTACGTATAAGAAGGATTTTATAGAAGTATAGTCGTGTATTTAAGGACCCTTAATCCCTACCTAGATAGTTCCTTCCTTATAGTAATTCTCAGAATATAATTGGAGTTAATCTATTAGGCAACCACTCTACTAGTTATTATTACGTTATTAACTTTTAATTTACTTCACCTATATACCTAGCCTAATAACGAGCCTATTGTAGTTCTTACTATAAGGTTCTATTACAATATATAACTATATCTTACCTTTCTTATAGGGTAAAGAGACCTTTAACTAGGACCTAGTAAATAATACTATTATAGTTTATTAGTATTTAGGACAATTATAATAACCTTAAGGTTATAGAAGAAAGAACCTAGGTAGAGCTAGTAAATACTTACTAAAACTTAAAAGCGCCGCCCTATACGCCATCCAGATATACTAATCTTTATAGCGTAATCCCTTACTACTTCTCTAGTGTAGTTAAGCTTATAGCTACTAGCGCCTTATTTAACGCCCTTCTAAGTAGACAATAATAGGAACTTTTTAGCGGTAATTTAAAATTATAACCTTTTTCTTAATAGCAATAGGAACAAAGTTGGGAAGTAGATATATTTCTACTATCTTAGGGCTGTTAAAAACTATAAGGATATATTTTAGATTATATATATAACTAAAATAGAGCGCTTTAATAGCCGCTTATACTTTTACTGCGTTAATAATAAAATTAATCCTTTAATTATTGCGGTAGATCCTAGCAAAGTACCCCCTATTATTATAGAAGAATAGAGTTATATAAAGTTGCTTAAAGAACTATAGAATAGAACTAAGCAAATAGAAGAACGTAAAAGAGCTACGTTATCTAAGAGCTGCTAGTTTAATGCCTCTTATACTACTCTACTAGGCGGATATAAGTGGTCTTATTTAACTAGAATAGAGTCTTCCTGTTTACTATCTTAGGTTTATAGTAAGGGTAAAGAATATATACGGTTACCTACTATACCTTTATTTCAAAGATAGGGAGTTTTAGAGTTTTAAAGTTTTGGAAGTTATTAGGGGATAATAACTTAAGTAGGGGAGGTATATGGTGGGGTAAATTGGCTTACTAGATTTAATATCTAGTTTAGGTATAGTCTAGGGAGCATATAGGCCTTCCATAGATATATAGATTGATTTACGGCCCCAGAGTCTTTAATAATTTAAATAGGCACGATGGACAAAGAGTCTCTTCTTAAAAATACACTTTTTTCTTCTTTTTTTACTAACTGCTTTCCTACTAATTTCTATTAACTAACTACGACTGACCGACAGACTAATAGTACCGTAACTTCTTATCTAGAGAGAGGCCTTCCCTTCTATACTAGTAGTTATCTGCTTACTTAACCTATTTTAGTTTTATCTCCTTTTATTTTATAAAGTAATAGATATTATATCTAGTGGAGTTATAATTCCCGCTACTAATCCTTACTCCGTAGCTATCTTAGTCTTTACCTTTATTATTATAATTTTTAGATCTACGTACTCCTAATAAGCCGCCTTTATTACTTTATTATTGCTAATTTCCATATTTATTTTAAATGGATTTATTAAATCTTTAGGTATATTAAATCTATATATATCTTTCCTATAATAGGGCCTATTTTATTTATTATCCGATTTCTATATACCTTAGACTTCTCTTAGCTTGGCTTTTATAGCTAATAGCTTACGTTGTACTTAGTATCTTTATAAATTTAGTATATGTTATTTATTGTCACGGGAGTTACCTACGTACGCTCGTCCTATAATACCTACGCACGTTCTATAACACCTACGCGCGTCTTATAACTACCCCTATTTCTTTAACTACGTTAACCTAACCTATTCTATTTCCTTATCCAAATGTCTTTATATTAACTACGTATAGTTACACATACGTAGCCTTCTTAATTACTACCCTGTTTAGTATATTGTATTCTAGTTTATACCTACTTTTGTAACACTATATTTAGATCCCTTTTTATATACTTAGTAGGTTTAGGGCTACTAGTTATAGAGTATACCTTTCTACGCCTAATAAGAGGATAGGAATAGAAGCTGCTAGCTATAGGTAAACTAGGACGCTAGGGTTCTAAACTAGTATAATAAGACGAGAAATTTACTTATTTCTCGCGCCTATGGTAGGCTCTTGTCCTTCTAAACTTAGTCTGCCCTACTACTGCCCTGCTACTGCCCTGCTACTACCCTACTACTACCCTACTACCACCCTACTACTACTCTGCTACTGCCCTGCTACTGCCCTACTACTACCTTACTACTGCCCTGCTATTGCCCTACTACTGCCCCACTACTGCCCCACTACTACCCTACTACTACCCTACTACTGCTATACCGTCCCCCTATATCTTAGCCTATAATAGGCAGTAAAATACTAAGAGGGTAGCAATACCTCCGGATATATAATATTAGCAGTTATACTATCCCTATCCTGCGGTAGTAATAGCGAAAGCCTATATATATCCGTTATTCTTAACAGTGCAATATATAGCTGCCTATGCGTAAAGACTAGTATACGTAAATTAACCCTAATAAAGTTAAAAGACTGCCCTTGCGACTTGTTTACGGTTATAGTAAAGCATAGCCGGATTGGAAACTGCCTTCTACTAATAATAAACGGCAGTTCTCCATCTATAGAGGTAAGCTTAATATAAGGGATTAGCCGTAGCTGCTTATAAAAGCTGCCGCTAAGCATCTAAGCTTTAATACAGCGCCGGCCTAGGCGCGTAATAACTATATAGGTGCCGTTATAGAGCTCTTCCTTAGGGTAGAGGTTCTGTAAATAAATTATAGGCGCGCCTACCTTTAGGGAAAGCTTTAATAAAGGTAGGCTATTAGGGTTAAAAGTCTACAGGAGCTCCACCGGCGGTAATTCCATATAATTTTCTTCTCTATTTTACTCTACAGAGTCTATAGAATAAAAGGTGCTTAGGGAGCCGCAGAGCCGCGTAAAGATAGCCTCGTTAATCTTAGCTATAGTATTATTGCGAATAGTTAGGATAGCGCGATCGTGGAAGGTATTTAGGTTATAATGTGCCCGCGTAAGTAGATATAGAGGGTATATATGCCCGTAAAAGGATTCCTGGGATTAAAACTGGGCTATACTAGGTAGAATACTAACCCTATTAGCTAGGGATGTATTATAGGATAAGCTTCGCACTTAAGCGGTAAACTACTAGTTTATCTCGCCCTAGTAGACACGTATATTTAACTATAGGGAGAGGATATAGAAGGTAGGCCAGAGGAATGACCGCTATAGGTAAGCACCTATAATAGCTACGCGGTTCCCCTATAGGACGATAGGTAGTATCTAAGTAAAGTTACTACCTAAGATAGTAGGGAGCCCGCTAAAGGTAGAGTTATTAAAATGGATGTCTGTAAGTATACGGTGCATAGCTTTAAAGTAGTAGCAGTGCTATATTAGTACCTTATTCTAAATAAGCAGAGAGGTATAGCGTAGAAGCTTAGCTAGATTTAATTTTTTTTTAGAGATATTGCAAGTAAACTCTTTATATAGATTAATAGGTATATAAAAACGGGAGTGGGTAGTACGGTTGCCGGGTAGTAGGAGGGCTGTAATACTAGAAGAAGCTATATAAAGAACAATCTTATTACGCGAGCGGTAGTAGTAGTAGAGGTAGTAATAGAGAAACGTTTTACTAGTGCCTATAAGGCCCTAGAGGAAGAAGTGGGCCGTCTATAGATTAGTATCTATAGCGGTAACGATAGTTTTAAAGCACGCTGCTTAGTTTATATTTAGCTACTAGCGTAGCTTAGTAAACTAGCGTTTTTTTCTCTATAGGGTTGTATTACTATAGCTCCGCTACAAGAAGCGGGTTACTTTCCTCTGTAATAATACCCTACTAGTACTGGAATTGGGGAAGGCTATAGTCTATAAGCGTCTTTTAGTAATTTATAAGTATTTAATAGATAAAGTATAGGCGTTATCGTCCTTGCTAATTATAGGAGGAGTATTAGGTTAGCAGGCTAGAAAGCAAGGTAGATTATTATAGATAGACTATTTAAAGCGGTCCTATAAAGTAACTGGCTCCGTAATAGGGCTATAAAGTAAAGCGGTTATAAATAAGGAGCGTAGCTAGGCGTTAATAGTAAAAACAGCGGCCTCTATTAAGTAATTAATCTACTTATAATTATCTTCTAGTAGGCCTAAGGCCATGTAGGCGGTTTAGAAGGTTAAATAAACTATACTAGTAATGGTATAGAGGTCCTTAAAAGAGGTAGGGCTAGAAATAGATATTAGTAGCAACCGTAAGTAGAACCTCTCCACTATAATAGGGCTGTAGTAACTTTACTAGTGAGGATACTATTCCTGCTGCTTTATATAAAAGATATACTACTTAGGGAAGTCTTAATATAGGTAGTTACGGGCATCCTTATACTCCGCGTTATATTTAAAAAAAGGCCATTAATATAGAGTAGAAGTATAAGGGCGCGGAGAGACTTCGGGGAAGATTTAAAGGAATAATATAAATTCTATCTAAATTTAAGGGTATATAGCTCTCGCTAAGAACAAGACGTTGCGTAAAGAAGAGAAAGGAATAACAAGAGAATTATATAATTAAATAGTTAGGGGCTTAGTGGTCGATGCGTACGTATATGCGCACGCGGTCTTTAACAGACTTTAGTAATTTAATTAATCTAGCAGATTTTGGTCAAAGCGTTAGAATTTATCTATCGAGTATTTTACTAAGATATTCCTACTATAACTGGGCTAGTCCCATTACAGTACCCCCCCTTTTAGCCGAAGGTCTAAATAATTTAATTTTAGTTAAGACTTATAACTTATCGCGTGTTGTGTTTTTATATCGGGTAGCAGTATAGAGTTTTGCCGATTCTATTATTAAATAAACTAATTAGGATTTTCTATCCCTAGGATAGAAAATCGCTATTAGCTCGGTTAAGGCAGTAAGCAGAACTAATATCTTTATAGTGGGTCTTGGCAAGGCGGATTTAACTAATTAAATAACTTTAACCGGCGGTTGAAGTTTTTTAACATCTTATGTATTATATAATCGTATTACAAACGTTATAATATATTTTAAGTCTTTTCCAATTTCGAGTCTTTTTTAATTTTAAGTCTTTTTTAATTTCAAGCTTCCTGCTATTATGTTTCGTGTATTCATATTAGGTAGTAATCATTTACTTTTATATTATATCCATCTAGCTAGAGTAGGCCGCGAAGGATGGTCCTTATAGAATTCTTTTATTAGGGAAGGCGTATTGGTCTTAATCTAGTTATAGGTTTCCTAAGTTTGTGTTTTATATCCTTCCCATTTAATAAGAAGTTTAAATTATTTAGATTATATCTTCTATCGTATATTGTTAATTAAGTTAATAAAGTAAAAACTATTGCCGTTATTAACAATTATAGGAGGTAGTAGTAGTACTTCGCGAGTTATAGGTTTACCTTTTAAGGGTTGCAGTAAGTTTACATAAAACGTTAGATATATTTTTATCTTAGTCAGCAGTTTAAGTTTATAAGCGTATAGGCTTAGTTTCTTCTTAACTTAGTATAGGCCTATAAACTTCTAGTCTAGTTTCTTTAAGGGTTATTAAGTCTTTAGGTTTTATATATTTAGGTAAACTATATTACCTTCCTTAAAGTCCTACGCAGGAGCTTATCCTTTATTTATATGCTATTCCTATACTATTTAAGCGTACGCTAATTTACTTTATAATAGTTCCGTTAACTACTTTATTTAATTAGCAAAGTTATATACGTTAATTAGTTAAATCC
>Ga0307515_10008208_pt1 | contig 20427 bp, 13 predicted proteins | sample 17_EM_MG_FD_194513 | JGI IMG/M metagenome (GOLD analysis project Ga0307515, IMG submission 194513) | Populus trichocarpa ectomycorrhiza microbial communities from riparian zone in the Pacific Northwest, United States - 17_EM | ecosystem: Host-associated > Plants > Roots > Unclassified | place...
AACAAAAACTTATTTAAAATTTAAGTAAGAGAGGAAAATATTCAACCAAATGAATGAAACATAAAAATATTCTAAGCTTGCAAAAACGCTTAGTATTATTATGTTTGTTTTTCCCATACAACCATATTTTAAAAAAAAAATAATTTTTTTTACCTCAAATTAATTTTTTATTGTTTAATATCAAAAATAAATTTTAAAAATAAAAAATATAATTTTAATAAATTTCTAAAATTAACACTTTGAAACCAATATCTATCACAATATCAAACACAAAATAAAATAAAAAGAGAACTCCTTTGAATGAATATACCAAACTAGTAAAAATATATTTAAAAAATAAATAATAATTATTGTTCAAAGTATTCATTTTTTATAAATGCATTAAAATAATATTTTTTAATTTTTAAAAATAATTTTTTGATATTAACACGTTAAAATAATTTAAAAATATAAACAAATATATAATTTTAAAAAAACACACGTTACCAAACACTGCAAATTCCCATAGAATGCCACAAACAGTCACATTATTCACAAAACTGGTTTTATTCGGAAACTATATACAAATGGGATAAATCCCCCTCCCCCCCACCCAAAGAAAAAAAAAAAACAATTATCAGCTCCCCAAATCAGATTGTGGTTACTTATGAATCAATCAACCCTGATCCTAACCAAAAACATCACACTGCAATATCAAATTCACCTCGTTGATCTCCTGGTTCAAACAGAACAGTTGGCTTATTCCTGTCTGATAAATGGAGAAGAGCTCATTTCCGTGCTATAAAACGAGTCATCCCCAGTGATTCCATACATGTTATCATTCTTTTCTTCATCCCATTTGAGGACCTCCCTTATGTACTTGAATGCTTCGTCCACTGAAGCACGTTCCCTAGCTCTGGTCTGCGTTACAAACAACTTTTGGCCACTAATTGAAGAATATAACTCCTTGAATTTCACTGCCACATAATAGTAAGCTTGCTGAGCCAGGGATTGGCTCTTAAGATGGGGCCTCAAAGGGCTGAAGTCCTCAAACCACTCACAGGTAGACAGAGGGACCTGGCTGATCTTGTCCTCGAATGCATCATACTTGTTTAGCAAGAGCACAAAAGGGGTGTCCCTGAAACAAGGATGCCCAACCAGGCTCTCAAACATGTCTCTGCTAGCAATCATTTTGTTACAAAGAGGACCTGCACCATGGGCCCACATCTGGTCGTAGTCGCTTAATGCAACACAGAAGATAATTGCCCTCACATCTTCAAACATTTCCAGCCACTTGCAACCATCACGCAATCCCTTTGAATTTATGCGAATTAGTTGGTACCTGAGGCAATGGGAAATTCCCAGAGAGATGACAGAAAATTACTCTAAGCAGCGGTGAAGGTAATAGATGATGCAGAAAGAAAGAAAGAATGAGGATTTTTACTTGGTCAAGGGAGGTGGATGGTCAATGTTTTCATTGTATATCTCAGACATAGGGCTTCTATCATCAAATGAAAAATCCATAAATGCAAGACTGTTATTCTGTGTGACTCCTTCAGCATATAAAATGTCCTTCTCTGTAGGTTCGTACTCGTTGCTCGATATCTCAATGGCCTGCAAGAAATAATACCATAATACGTTACTTTAATATATTACTGAGCAATATATTTGACACAGCAAAACATTGGGCATCTAATCTACAATGATTATACTCCCATTCCAAAAATTCCAGAAAGGATGAGATAGGGGGAAGAGACAATATAAGGAAGAGCTGCACAAAAAAGAACATGGACAACTTCTAACCCTTATAAATAAACAAAGCAAGAGTAGAGATGCTTGAGGCATACCCTGTCTAAGAAATATTTGGCAACATCGAGAAGATGATGCAATTCCTCCCTTCTCTTGTACGTTTCCTGAATAGCATGGTCCTTCCAGATCTCATCCACAATAGGAGCATACTCACGTGTTGCAGCAGGAAAAAATGCATCCAAGTCTCCCGTAGCCATGATATCCAGTAACCAGTCAGAAAAATGCTTGAAGCGTTGATTAATCGAGTAGATGCAGTTCTCTCCTGGTTCTACTTCTCTTTTACCTGAAATTATTCCAGGCTGAACCACTTACTAAGGTTTATTAAGGCTGAAGGCAGCATCTACTTGCATGTTATGCATATTCATATCATTATGGAAAGCAAGGATCTAACAATCTAGCATATTGTTCGCAATCAAATGAATAGTAACTGTTCAAATATTTATTCAAAACTAGGAAAACTTCATGCAAAAGTGAACAGGGTTCTGTGTTTTATTATAAATTAGAAAGAATAAGATGACAAAATACTAGTATAGAGACCTGAAGCGCATTCTTCAGAATTGATTGTAGCAGTACTCTTCTCCAACAAAGCCTCCTCTTCAAACCTCTCTCGTCCTTCAAGCAATATGCTAAGATATCTGTACATATTGCTTTGAATCATGAGTTTGATGTCCTGCAACTCTTTAGGAGTGAACTTATTCCCATATAAGAACTTGCCCTGTTCCATTGAAAGAGGAAATAATATCAAGATCACCAAGAGAAATACAATAAACATTAAACCAACACCCATCTCCATGCAAAGAATTATCACAAGTAAAGCAGAAGTTCAGAAGAACAATGTGCCAAAGACCATTAGGAGCAACAACATATTTACTTTTTCGAAACAGCTATCACATTAATAGATCACTAAGGATATCATCTGGGAGGCACCCCAATAGACAGTTAAAAAATAGCCCAAATAAAGATAATTGTTTTCAGTTTTGCACTGATAGCTTGTATCTATCTTAAAAATTCAAAAGTTAATAATCACACCAACTACTCAAATTACATGAATACCTGCTTTAGCTTCCAACAAGTGAGAGGAAGTAACAGGTATCGATTACATAGAAGAGAGGGGTATAGTTAACCGTGTTTTCCATAATAATAGCAGCAACATGAAATGATGAAAATACTAAATAAAACCTAATAAAATGAATGTGTGCAATAAAATCAAGTTGAAACCTAATAAAATGGATGTTTGTGATAAAGAAAGTCAAAACAAGAGTGATAAAACATGAATGTACCTGCTTGAAAATGGTACTCGTTCCAGATCCTTCCAGCCCAAATAACAGAAGTTTCTGGATCCTTCCTTGTTCCAAATACTCAGGCATAGACCTTCCTGAAAATGTAGTTGGATCTTCTTTTGGCCTGTTAGGATTTCCAGGTGGCACAGGCAATGAAAATATTGAACAGATGAATCGAGTAGATGCCTGCCTACCAAAAATCAGATGACAACTGTATAAAATTCATTTCAAAACCATTGGTTGAATTGAAACTTAAAAACTGATGGGAGGGATATTATCCACAGATTAAGAGATAACCTTTCCCCATATGTTTCCCTTTATGTTATTCTGGCCTTCTTCCTCATAAGATCCATCATCATACACCCAGAAATGAGTATCCCTTGGGCACTGTACGTTTGCAAGCTGAAATGAATGCCATCAGTTTAAGCAATGAGACCAAAGCCTGACCTCAGCCAAACTATCAGAATTGAATGATGCAGCCAATGAAGCATAGGCAAACGTATCATAAAACTGCAAACATATCACAACTGTATAGACATCAAGTATAAAAACTAAAACAGCATGTCATCAGTTTCCAATGTTGTGCCACTTTGGAAATGGACAAGAACTAAAACACCAAGGGCATGTTTGCTTGTGCAAAATTCTCAAATCTTCAGATAATTTTCAAACAAAAAAGAATTCTTTTAATAGTTAGGAATGTCAACAGTTTTTTGCTAGCCACCAACAAAGAGTAACATCTCACTCTGTCTCCCCAACACACACACGCACAACCATTTCTCCCATCCAAATCTCTCTTCATTGGTAGGGGAATATCAAAGTGGATTATTTGATGCCCTAGAAGAGTGAAAGTCTTGAAAAAACACTATCACCGCACTTGGCACCAAATGAAAATAAAGGAAGTTGTAGCTCCATTACTATAATGTGCTGGCACATTAGCAGGTATTTGTTGGAGCAGGTTCTTCCCTGCGGTAGTTCATAGATGAAATTCTATCGTTAATTTTCTATTTCCACTCATGGATTCTATAATCTCCTTCCTGATTTTTATGAACCCAGTCATCATCTATCTAAGATCAACTTCCTCCCAAGTTAAAAGCTATCTTCCATGTTAAACTTTAGGTCAACTAAACTCATGAACTTCTATAAGACTATTCCTTGCATCACACTAAACTTCATGCTACAGTTTTCAGAACTCATACAAATCATGACTATAATTATGCATTTCTAGAGTGGACTAGTTTCAAACACTAGATTCATATCAGTCATGTATAGTATTTGAATGTAGGATCCAGTCACCTCATCCCCAGCAAAAGCACTAGGCTTTCTAACTTGGTTTTGCCACAATTACTAAGTCACTTGTACACCATGATTACGAAATGACACACACAAACAAGGAAATAAAGATACCTTCAACACTCTGAGCTCAATCGTGGTAATTTCACGGCCATTAATATAAACCTTCGTATTTCCATTACTAGCATCCGGCCGAAGCTTACCACCAACATTCAACTTGGAACTGATAGTCCTATCCGGTTTCTCTCCCTCCTGAAATCCAATATACAAAAACAATTAACACAATATAAACCCATTTCAAAAACCAAATAAACTTTAACAGTCTTTCTTTCACCTTCCCCCAAAGCCCCGAATCCTTATCATACCAATACTTTCCAGGTTTCAACTTCTGCGGCGGCAACGCACACCCCAAAACCTCAGCCAATTCCTCTTGTCTCAACTGCCTCCCATTCACAATCAACTGCTCCGGCCTCAACTGATTAGCAGCACACTCCTTCTCCGCCTTCATTATCTGCCTAACCTCCAAAGGACTACAAACCCTCGCCAAAATCCTCGAACATTTGCCTAAACTCGACCTCTTCGATTCCTCAATTGGTTTTCCAATACAACTCACACATTTCCTCCCTTCTGGCATTGATCCCATGGCTTTCAACAAACAATTGCTACAATACCTCTTCTCACAAGCCAAACACGTTTCCCTCTCCTTCAATCTATTCTTCTTACCACACCTACTACAAACTCCACCCTTCCTCTTCACTCCTTTACTCTCTTCCCTCCTTGTCGTTGTCAAATCAGATTGCGTGGATGAATAGCCATCCTCCTCATCTTCTCCTTCCTCAGTCTCCGAATCTTTCGGCGTATTAAACGTAACAACATTCCCTCGCCTTCCTCCTTCACTCGTCCTATCATTTTCCTCTTCATAATTTCCTTCCTCTACTTCTACTCTCGCTGGATAAAATCTTCTAGCGTTTCCGTTGTGGTTGCTAAATCTGGTGAATCTTGAAACTGGAGAGGCGACAGGAATGCTTGGTCTTGATTTCGATTCTTCAGTGGAAGCGAGAGAGGAAGTACGAATCGATAATGAATTGAGATTTAACGGATCGACGCGAGGGACTTCGTAAGAAACTGGAGGGCCTTCGTATTCGATGGCGATTGAGTAATCGAGATGATCTTCGTCTGGTAATGGTGCTCCTGCTGGTAACATCCTCCGTATTACTTCTTCCCACGCGTTTTCTTCCCCTCCTTCTGGTTCTATCGTCGTTTCCATCAGAGATTTTGTTTGTTTGATTGCTGAGAAAATGAGAGAAAGTGGGAGAAAATGGAAGAGAAAAGCAGGAAGCGGTTAGTGAATCTACAGTGGAAGAACTAAGAAGAGTCAAAGAAAGAGAGAGAGGAGACGGAGTTGGGTAACGGAAGAAGAAGTCAAGTCGGGTGGTTGCTTATTATTCCGTTAGATTTGACGTAACTAATGATGGATAAATAAGAAATATTTTTGTGCAGGTATGAATAAGTCTACAAGCTATGTTAAGGATTTCAAATCAGTACCCAAATTATAGATGCTGTCTAATTTACTATCTAATTTTCATGAACCTAGCAATTATATCCCTCGATCACGTTTTATTAAGAAATCAATAGAATTAATTTATTCTTAGACACTAGATTATGGTATAAATTAGAAAAAATATTTAGGAACTTGGTTTTATTTAATAACATGCATTCAATCAATCCAAATAATGAATTAATTTGTATTTTAATTTTCTTACTTAATCATGTTGACGTAAAATCTCCACGACTAATTTATTTCTTATTTAGCCACAACTAAGCTCCAATTATAGCTAAACCACATCGCTAACTTGTTTTGAGAAAAAAAATAATAATAACAAGGCTAAAATTGGAAGATTAGTAGTTCTAAGGGTAGGTTTGATATTTCATCATAGTTGGGGTATTGAATTGTAGTTAGCCCAAAAGTTTTGACTGAAGTTAAAAGAGAGTTGGCAGCCCAAAAGTTTCGGTGCAATGAAGTGAAAAGTCAAAAGTAGTTCAAATGTGAGCAAGTAACAAACTAACAAGTGTTCAAAGCAAAAATGTTTTTTCGTCGGTTGACGTTTGCTGTTAACCCGCCGGCGTGTCGTTTTAGTGAAAAGTCAAGTCAGGTGCAATCTTCGTTAGTTTTATGTACACTACTTTGCGTGTTTTAGAGCGCGACACGACATTTAACTATCCTATTTGATCCAACGACTGATAATTCACGGATAGTTTTAGTGTATTAATATTTTAAATATTAATGATTTCTTGGCGTTTTTATCCTAAAAAAACATATTAAAAATAAGGATACTGATAAATTCATTAGAAAAATTGTTATTCTAAGTTCTAACTACTTTTTCAAAATGACTATTATATATTTAATTATTAAACTCATCCCAACCTCCAAGATAATTTGAAATTTAAATGATTTAAAGCTTGATTCGTAATGTAGTAATGATTATTTTACAAAGTATTTTTTGTTTGGAAATACTTTAAAATAATATTTTTTTATTTTTAAAAATTTATTTTGACATCAGCGCATCAAAATGATTTAAAAATATTTAAAACATTAATTCAAAAAAGAAATAAAATAATTTTTTTACAAAAAACACTTTTCCATTGTGAGCCCTAATCCCTTATCTAAGTTGAGTTTTAGAAAATAAATAAATTTAAGATTAACTAGGTTTGACATGATCAACCAGGTTAAGATATAATTTGATTTTTTAAATTTTTTTAAAATTAAAATAACATTGTTTTGCTCTAAACTCATAACTTGGATCATGTATCTGAAATGAGATACTTGAGATTGAAAAGAAAATATTAGTTATTTAGAAAAAAAATCATTAAGTGGGACAACAAATTTATTAATAAATTTAGCAGTACTTTAAAATTAATTATCTTACCTTTAGGAGTTGTTTTTTGAATAAAATTTACATTTTTTTGAATAAGATATAAGTTAATCATCTAGTAGGTGGTCCAGTGGTAAGATTTTGGGAGTAAGGGGTTTGTTTCCCCTGTAGTCTCAGGTTCGAGCAATGTGGTTGTTAATATGATAGCCACTGAAGGTTTACATGGTCGTTAACTTCAGGACCCGAGATTAGTCGAGGTGCGCGTAAGTTGGCTCGGACACCTACGTTAATTAAAAAAAAATTACATTTTATGTTTATGGATTATTGTTTCCTTATTTTCTAAGTGTAAAGATTGGTAAGTCTTCACTAAGCAAAGGGATATTTGCAAATGAAATAGATGATCAATGATTCAAGGAACACGAGAGAGAGGGAAACAAAAAAAAAATTCAATCTTAATTAGATGTTTCAAGTTCCATATGTGTCGACGGTAATCCTAAATCGTCGAATATTACTTCTGTTTTTTTCTTCTATCTTTACCAATTATATGTTTCTGATGAAATTTATCATTAATTTGTATTGTTTTTTGCATGGCAAAAATTACCAAGTTTTTTAAGTACCAAAACCCCTTCCTTAAATGCCAAATGAGGCCTTATGAACAGGGGGAGGAGTCGTGAATTATTTTTAGGGAGCCAAAAGCTAGGAAAAGTTTTTGAGAGGTCAAATTTTAAATTTTACTGGTTTTATGGGGGAATATTATTATTATTATTATTCTTATTATTATTTATTTTATTTTAATTTTGCAGGGGTCAGGGCTTCACTAGCCTCTCATCTCCGCCACCTTTTTTTATACATAAAATGTTAAAATCTCTGTAGGCTTTGGTGGTATAAAAAAATGGTAGTATTAGAACCACGAAAAACATAAAATAATATAAACATTGTTTTATTTTTGAAAATCATTGATGTATATTATTATCCATACTCAAATCTTAAACATAAAAGATCTAGATGGCTAACACTTGTGAGCTCCTTAAAATCTAGGGTAACAGGATATTTAATTTAATTGTTGGATTGAATTTAAATTTTTATAATTGATTTTAAAAATATATTTTAGGAAACCACTATATCGCTGAATAGACTATCAAATCTTTCATAATCATGTTTTGAGCATTAATGCTCCTTTTATAACATGTTTTCTTATTTTTCTTATATTTTTCTTTATTTTATGTTTTAATTCGAATTTTTTTTGTTTATTTTCTTTATATTTTTGAATTTCTAGTTGTTTCTTAGTAGGGATAAGGTTTTCTAACCTATTTATAGGTCTCGTAAATCTTTTGAGGAGGCAACCATTATATACTTTATTTTTTAAGAAATAAAACTACAAATTCAAGATTCATATCCACAACTATTTTTTGCTTATTAAACCTTCTATGTTTTTCTTGTGATTTTTGTGTGTTATTGTTGTTCTATTTAATTAGCTTCTGCCCGCATCAAAAAGTAAAATAGACCATTGCAAAGAGATGAGAAGTAATTGAAGTAATCATACAATAATATCATCTTTGAGTTGTTATTGTATTTATACCTTATTCGTTATTTATCAAGGAAAAAATTAAAGTATTTATAATATATTCATTGAACATTGATTACTTGAATTTTATTTATTATTTTATATAAAATAATAGAGTATATATAGAGAGAGGATTAAAAAATATAATATTTTACACACACTTGTATATAATACTGATGCATATATCCTGGATTGAGTTTAAATTAGATTTTAGATAGAATTTGATAATATTCATATTATATTCACTATTAAAATATCTATTTTAAAAAAATCACCCACTTGAATTGGATCAAGTCAATATTCATCTAGATGGGGTTAAATTAAGCACTCTTAAATTGTAGAAGGCTTCAATTCCAAAAGAAATTCTTTGGAGGAGCTTAGTTCGGACTATTTGGATGAAAAATAAATTTAAATCTAAGATCATTAACGTAGAATTAAAAATAAAATAAAAAAAGAAGGAAATAATAAATGAAAGAAATGTAAAGCCACAAAAGGATGATAGGCTCAAAATGAGACGCGTAAACTCATGACAAGGAGATCTATGGTTTTGGAGCTTTCATGGTCACCACACACCACATTCCACAAGCAAAAATATATGTGTTAGGGACGGTGGACATCTAGCCCCAAATTGGGTCCCATATTTCAAACCCTAAATTGGTCTGCCCTTCTCACTTTTTTTTTTTGTCTTCCTCTCGTACATGAAAAAAATAAAAAATCTCTACACCCAAATTACCGAACAACCCCTTTATTTAAAGATATATATTAGCTATCCAACAAATACTGGGCTAATAAAATATAAGTAGAATGATTAGTGGGAGTATCCTCCCTTTGAATGATTGATTGTCTTGACAAATCATTGTTTGTAAATAAAATATAATAATGGACCTTCAATTGTTTAGACATATTTGCATATAGTTTGTAGATGATTTTTGAGCTACTGTTTATTTTTATATTTTAAAAGTGTTTTTGAAAAAAATTAATTTTTTTTGCTGTTTTTAAATAATTTTAATATGCTGATGTCAAAAATAATTTTTAAATAATAAAAAATATTATTTTGATGTATTTTTGAGTGAAAAGTACTTTGAAAAGCAACCGCAGCCATATTCACAAACAATTCCCAAACAGTTAACATGATTTTTGTTGGGTTTTGGAGTTTTAGTTGTTGGAATTTTATTCGTAGATATGATTTTCAAAAAGATAATATTAGAAATGTGAAATGTGAAATAAAAAAAAGTCTTTTCTTTTCATTTACATTTCTTTTTTATATATAAAAAAAATGTTTTTTTGGGAAAGCTTTTGCTTGCCAAATTAATTTCTATATTTTAGATATAATAATAAAAAAAAAACATTACTTGCTGATTCATTAGCTAAAAAGTATCTTTATTATGAAAATAAGCAAATCATTAAAAAATCTATTTGAAGATTGGACTAACATTAAACCAACCAATGGCAAAAGTGAAATTAACGAAAACTCAAGGGTCTTTAACTTATCTTGTAACGTCAGCAACGTTTATCACAATCTTACTCTTATAAAATGGAACTTTGCCCTTTGATTACCTCTGTAACCCGCCAACCTCCATATCCACCAGCTCAAACAAACAACAATCTCTCTCTCTCTCAAAAGAAAAGGCTCTCTTCCTTCTATCTTTTGACATATAAATTTCTTGTTTTCCTTTCAGCTACTTAAAAGGGTAAGTATACATCATCAAATTCAAGCTAGAATCAACTTTTTTTTTTTGTTTTAAAGGGTTTTTGACGGAATCTAACAAAAGGGTGTTTGGGTTTTGTAGAGTGGTGTAAATGGAAGCAGCTACAGCTACTGTTATTGGATCTTCAATTGGGATCTCTACACCTGCAAAATCTGTTGCTAGATTGGGTTTTTTAGCTACCAATAAACAAGATTTTGTTCATTTTCCTATTAAGGTATTACCGGTTAGCCTTATTTTTGGGTTTATGCATGAATTTTGTGTCGGGGGAGAGTGTATGCCTAAATTATGCAAGTTACTGCAGCTTTTAACCCTTTATTATTACGAAGTCGAAGGTATAATTTTTCTTATGATTCAATTTGCAGTTTCATGCTTAAGAGCTATCAGTAAATGAAGTCTTATGTTTTATGCAAAAGATTTGTTCTAGGAGATGGATTCCTATGTGTGGTTGTGTTGGAATTTTTGTCAAAAAATGAAGCTTTTAAGAATTGTTTCACGTGAAATTTTGAAAAGCTTATAATTTCTTTGGGTTTATTTGGGACGTTTAAAGTTTACTTTGCTGTTGGTTTTCTGTATTTTGAGACTATGTATGGAAAGCTGGTGTTTGATTCCTCATTCCTCTTGTGTTATCTGGATTCCAGCGTCATTCTTCAGTTTCGTACTCAAAGCTGGGTCATAGGAGAGTGGCATATGGAAGTAGGAGATGTATGGCAGTGAGAGCATCTTCGTCATCATCTTCAGATTCTTCAGGGTCGATTGTGCCAATTGCTCCGCTTCAGCTTGAGTCTCCGATAGGGCAGTTCTTATCCCAGATTTTGGTTAGCCACCCTCATCTTGTGCCAGCAGCAGTTGAGCAGCAGCTTGAGCAACTTCAAACTGATCGTGATTCTGAGAAGCAGAAGGAAGATCCTTCTGCTACTGGCACCGACTTGGTATTGTATAGGTTAGTTTCACGATCGTGGTAGATAACTGTGTTTTATAGGTGCTACTATTGATGCCGAAAATTGAATCTAATGTTGGGTTTTTGAAATTATTAGGAGAATTGCTGAGGCGAAGGCTAATGACAGGAGAAAAGCCCTGGAAGAGATTTTGTATGCATTGGTTGTGCAGAAGTTCATGGATGCCAATGTTTCTCTGATACCCACCATAGGCCCCTCTTCCGCAGAGTCATCTGGTCAGGTGGACACTTGGCCTAGCCAAGATGAGAAGCTTGAACAACTTCACTCGCCTGAAGCATATGAAATGATTCAGAACCATCTAACTCTCATTTTAGGAAATCGGGTGGGTGATTCAACTGCTGTTGCACAGATAAGCAAACTCAGGATTGGACAGGTCTATGCAGCATCCGTGATGTATGGATACTTCCTAAAGCGAGTTGATCAAAGGTTTCAGCTTGAGAAGACAATGAAAATCCTGCCAAATGGTGTGGATGAGACAGAGAGTGATATTCACAAAGCTGTGGGTCAGGATGTGAAACCTGGTGGTCGAGGGTTATCCTATCAAGCTCTGTCTTCCCATCCTGAAGCCATTTCTGGTGGTATCAGTCCTGGAGGATTTGGACATGGATTAAAGGCTTCACGATTGCGAAATTATGTGATGTCTTTTGATGCGGAGACACTTCAAAGGTATGCGACAATAAGATCAAAAGAGGCTGTTAGCATCATTGAGAAGCACACTGAGGCCTTGTTTGGAAGACCTGAGATTGTCATAACGCCTCAAGGGACCATTGATACTTCCAAGGATGAAGTAGTTACGATCAGCTTAGGTGGTTTGAAGAGACTTGCTTTGGAAGCTGTTACTTTTGGTTCTTTCCTCTGGGATGTAGAGAGTTATGTGGATTCGAGGTATCACTTTGTTCTCAATTAAATAATGTTCACGTGCATGCAGGCCACAAAATAAAATAAAATGTAGTAGACATACAACTGACCGAAGTTAAATGCTATCTATGTATGAGTGTAAAGCTGGTGGTAACTATAAATAGATTTGGGCTGATTTTTCTGTATACAGTTTTGATGTTCTGTTTTCCTGTCTCGATTTGCATCTGTGCATTACCACATGGAGTTATTCTGTGCAAAGCTCGTCCTTGAACTCTTTTTTTGCGCTTCTGAATTATAATCAATATATGCAAGAAACTATGTAGTCATGATGCTTTGAATTATTTGTCACATACCTGAGTTTGATAGCAATAACAAAACTGCTAGATGTATATTTTTGCTCTAAATATAAAGTCATTTTTTTTGTGTAGCATATAGTCTCATTGAACTAAAAAGTGCACATCATGTATGTGGTGAATATACAAGTGAAGAAAACCAAGAATTTAGAGCAAGGCTGGCTTGAATTCACCTGGAAAGAAATAAGAAACAGAAAGCCCAATCCTTGAGTTATAGTGGTTGTTTAGTGGGGAAAAATCATTGAAGAAACTTTAGCCATGAATTAACTGTATAGCTGTAAATGTTTCATAGGAAACCACTCTTTAAATGGTCTTTGATGGTTGCTAGCTGCAGCAACCAAAAGTAGATGTAGATGGTATTAAGTACTAGTAACATTGATTTTCTCTAGCTAACGGCCAAGGGAAGCTTAGATGGATTCAGAACTCTGTTGTTGTGTCTGTACCAACTTGTTCTGATATGGATTAATTTCAATCCATTTATCATTCGTCTTGGTGGATTGATCTCAGCCTTTTGCCATTCAATTGTCTTATCGAACATGGCATGGTCATTCCACGAGTGTAACCAGATTCTGTGGGTTTCTGTAGTCAGATATAACACTTTTAAGTTGTCATCACGGGGAGAAAATTAACATTGTTACCATCCACGTACGCATAATTTGCTTAGTTAAATTTTGAAGTTCAACTATTTTTCTTTCGATAGGTTTCTGTAGTTACTCTCAAATGTAAATTTCCCGAACCTGGTTTGGCAAGAATGTGCTCATGATGTGATCGTATTAGTATAGTTACGCAGCAAACAGTTGTATACTTGTTTTTTTAACCAAAAAAAAGAGCTATAAAGAGAAATTTCGAGCCTGAATGGTAAACATCAGGGTTTAGATTTGCCATTGCTTATCGTTCTGTTCTCTTTGTGAAATATTAGCAAGGGTTTAAATGTTTCACGGTAATTACTCCATTCATCTCCTGGTTGGGGTTCTCATCGAACTGGATTAACATCTCCATACTGGCATTCTTAGAAAAGCCAAGATATATCAGTTTTTGTTTCAAAATCGACAGAATGATTAATCACTGCATTATATATTTGATGAAGAGTGGAAAACACCTGTTTTCCATAATGTGGTCCTAGATGACAGGGTTGAGCTGCTTAAACATGTTCAAATTGTACAGAACTTTGCCAAAAACATCATAGAATACTATCTTTACATGTGTCTGCCTTAGTTCCAGGGACATGAAACCTTGCCCATCATAATAAAACTTGACTCCTCCTTTGTTTAGTTGATCAATATCCCCTTTCCATGCCTTCGATCCACCTCCACTTGTTAAAAATTGGATTTGGCTGCATAAAGAGTCAAGTTCTTAAATCTTGGTGATTTTCGTTTCAATCCTTGCTGTGAAATAATGTCAATCTATGTTTTTTATAAACATACCTTGTGCTGCTGGTTATGTGTTCCAAGCAATGATCATGCCCATTTATGTACATTTCAACATTGTTTGCCTGGACATTCAAGACGTGGTTTGTTAGAGAAACGCTTTGTTTGTGACAATCTCAATCTCTTTAGTAAGATTAGCTACCTCAAGAAGCGGGAGAAGTTGCTTCTTTAGCTCATTTGTTTCCCCATGATGGCCAATGCTTCTGATAGTATGATGCCCAACTACAATCTTCCAGTTAGCAGTGGAGTCCTGCAAAGCTGATTCCAAGTCCTGTTGCCAAACATGAAAAAGATGTAGGATTTGGGACAGAAAACAAGACGACGACTGCACAGTGCTTGCATAAATGTACGAGGATGATCAGAATGAATAACCTTCAAGAGGTTTGAAAGATAGTGCTGCCTTGGCATCACTCCTCTCCAATCATAATGATGGTGCTTTGGCTTCAGAAAGTACTTGTCCACAAATGGAGTGGTGTCGATGAAGAACAATTCCACAATTTCTAAGAGGATGTGGAGAGAAGTTTGAATTTAGTTAAGCGAGAGGCAGTCTTTCAGGACAAAAACCTCAGAGAGGCGTGAGGTTCGATATCTACTTGCTATAAAATGTTGAATAATTTACTGTTCATAGTTGGAGATGTATCTTACCTGCGTTAAGAATGAAAGATCTCAGGCAAATCCATCGGCTATCTACATTCCTCAGGTTCGGACTTAATTGAGCCTTGACATTTCCCCGGTAGTCATGGTTGCCTAAAACTGAAACCAGAATGTTTTTCAGAACACGAGATAGGGTAGGACTCCCGCATTAGCAAAAACTAGGATTCATGTATTTGTGCATTCTTTTCATTATAAGAATTAAACCCGGTCTAGCAGATCCAATAACTGTCAACCTAGACCATGACTTGTGCTTCGTTGTTTCGTTGTTTCTTTTCTCAATGAAACTCGGCCCAGGCTAGGCTCTGGGATGACCTGACAAGCCGATCGAGGTTTCTTAACAATTCTTTTGATTCCAGGACTTACCACTGTACCACTGCTTTTGAAGGCTCTTTGCAGTATAGATTTTGCTAAATGATTTCTCAAACACAGGGTCATTTATGCTTCTCAACCCGTCCTCGTAAAAGTTGTCTCCAGTAGAAACAACGAAATCAATGCTCAACTCTTCTCCTATTCTTCCCATCTGTAAGAAACTTGAGAAATTAAATGGATGTTCTTGCATTGAATGAATTATCACCACATAGTGCCTCCATCAACCCACAGCATCAGTTCATATCTAATAAGCATGAGACATCTATATATGTATATAACATGATACTGAGTGTTAAGACTTAAAAGATGGCTTAAAAAATTAAAAAAACCTGAAATGCAACATTGGATTGATTATAATTTCCTTTTCTTCCCCAGTCTCCAACCACCAAAAAGCTAATTGAGCCATCCTCCTTCGTAGGTTGCTCGAATCGCTGAAGCTCAGCTAAGGCACAAAGAACATACACATGGAAGCAGGCCATCCATACGACGTGCATTGAACTGAAATGGTGACTGAAACTAGCCATGATATCCTGAAAAAGAGAACTTTTTAGTTAGCAGCTTTGGTTTGGAGTGCAAAAGATGTGAACTCAGGTAACCTCTTTGAAGAGCATATAATGTGGTACCTGGACACAAAAATGGTGGTGTCTCTAAAGATGTTCAAAGTCGAAAAAACCACCCGTTAGCTGGCTACAGATAGTATCCATGCAGATTCAGGATAAGAGATTCAATGAGGGCAAAGGAAACTTCATTCTATTAATGGGCTAAATTCATCCGTGGTCACCATCGAAGTCCACTTTCCTGGAAATTTCTTGTTTTGTCTTGTTCAATACCAGAAGAGACGTAAACCTATGAAAGAAAATCATTGATGAGCAAGAGAATTCAAGGAACGAAGATGGGTTGAAGGTGGTGGTGCTATATTGGCGCTTGCTTGATGTCACAAGGCTGCTGTCCTTTTGCCCTGACCCTGACAATCCATACTAAAAAGTTGGCTCTGCAAGTCTATCACCATTGGGTAAATAAACCTCGCCAATTGCTCACATTGGCTGTAGAATTATTTGCCATTCACCAATCTCATCCTTTGACTCTACCGTTAGTTACAATTAAATTGCATGTAGTTATCAGGAAATTGGATTAGTTCTTGTGTTGAAGCACTGATTTACCAACTTTTTGGGTGCAATATTACTGCAAGGCCCATTTTTCCTTTCCTTTTTTTATTTTTGTTTAATAAAAAATTCAGTGGGGTTTGGTAATAGTAAAAGCAAGGGAATCCCATGAAGATTGCTAGAAGCTCTCCATCAATTTAATCATTTTCATGACATTATAGAACTCTATTTTTTTTTTTCTTTTTTGATGTGGCCCCAACTCTCTATTATCACAGTGCTCAATGACAATGAAACATGAGCTCAATAATGATAGGAAAAAAATAAAAATTTATAACAATGACAATCTGTTGGCTATGGATCCCTAGGTTGATGAGTGGAGCAACTTTGTTGTAGTCCATCTATGCAAAACAGTGCCAGAAACATCATAAAATGCAATCTCTGCTTCATTCTGAGTCAACTGCACAGACATGAAACCTTGACCATCGTAGAAGAATTTTAGACCATCTTTGTTTTGTTCTTTAATGTCACCCCTCCATGCCTTAGACCCAGCTCCACTAGTTAGAAATTGTATTGGACTGTCAAAAAATTGCCCATCATTAGTAATATTTCCGAAGAACCCTTTCCACTAAGCAACACGGTAATCACTTAAGTTGTACCTCTCTGTGTCACTGATGTGTTCAAGGCAATGGTCATGTCCATTCATGTAAAAATCTACATTATTGGCCTGAATGTAATGAAAACAGCACCGAAAGAGATTCAATCTTGTGTTCAAAATTACTTCATCAGCAAAAAGTAAAACAGAACTGCTTTTCAATGATTGTGTTTACCTTCAGGATTGGATGAAGCTTGCTGACAAGTTCCTCAGTGTCGCCATGATGTCCTATGCTTCTAATTGCGTGATGACCCACAACAATTTTCCACTTCGCACTTGATTCACTCAATGCCAACTTTAGATCCTGATCGAAAAAAGGGTATAATCCACTACTTAATTATCCAGAGCTCTATCTAAACAGTAGATAGACCACTGATTTAGTGGCTATTAAAGTGCATATATTGTAAAGTCGATGCATTATTTTGAAAGTAAAACAATGAACATACCTTTATTAGGTTTGCAATATAAGATCTAGGAGATCCAATGCCTCTCCAGTCATAAGTATGGCCCTCAGCATTAGTAAAGTAAGATTGGACAAAAGGGGTGGTATCCACAAAGAAAATTTCAGCCAATTCTGCAGAAAAACAGAACAAAAGGATTTGAGTTATTAGATGAATAAATCCTAAATTAACATCTAAATTTCAAGTGTGAAGTGGTCATAGTTAGTATAGTCTTTATATATATATGAGATGAAGGAAGCACTTAAAATGTAGAAGCTGCTACCCACCAGCATTGACGATGAAAGATCTCAAACATAGCCACCTGCTATCAATTTTCCTAAGTTGTTGGCTCAGTTGTGCCTCTGCATTCCCCCTATAGTCATGATTTCCCAAGACTGCAGAAGAGAAGAGAAAGAAAATTAGAAAATTCAAATCAAGCAAGATCAACATGTAACTTCTCATTTTTATTTGTGGAAAAAAATCATTCAGCCAGTCGCCAGGTTTGGTACTCACCACTGTACCACTGCTTTTGCAGGCTATTTGCAGTGTAGATTTGAGTAAATGATTCCACAAATGCTTTGTCTTGGTTTCCAGTCAATCCATTATCATAGAAATTATCACCTGTTGAAACTACAAAATCTATGTCCAGCTTCTCTCCAATCCTTCCCATCTGTATCCATGCAAATCAAAGGAAGATTAGCAGGTACGTGTTAGTTGATCAAGGAAAGTTCTTTAAGAGATGGGAATGTCAATTACATGTTGCATGACTCTCTCTCACACACGGAAACTTGAAATAAATCAGAAAAAGCAAAGAAGCTGGAAGAACCTGAACAGCAACTTCAGACTGGTTGAAAGCACCTTTTCTGCCCCAATCTCCAAGCACCAAAAAGGAAAGAGTCCCATCAGTTTTTGCAGGCTGTCCAAATCTTTGAAGCTCTGCATGTGTAGAGACTAAGCACAACCCAAAACTACATATCACCAAAACAAGGCATAGAGCCATGCTTTTGTTATTGAGAATGAGACCTGCCATGTCTCTCTAGCTAGAGCTGAACAGAGAAGAAAAGAAGGATAGACAGAAGAGAATCTTGCTGGGGATAATTCTTTGTACCATATAGCAAGCAACTCGTGAACTTGTTTCTCTACGCTGCAGCGAGTCCTGTCCACGTCCCTATTGTTTCTTGAGTCCATTAACCTATTTTTATAGACCAAAATAGCTAGTTAATTATTAATTATGAAATAAGAAAACTATAGATTTGAAAAGTCGAGTTTGGCAACGAAACTATGACATCTCTAATGATTTGTTTTTGATTGCGTTAGCGATTATTTTCAAGTATTTTTTATTTAAAAATATTTTTAATATTAATATAATTTAAAATCATAAAAAAATAATTTAAAACAAAAAAATAAAAAATTTTCAAAAACATCTTTTAGACAATAAATCAAACACACTCGAAGGCCATGTTAGGTGTTTTGGATTGAGAACCAAAATTAGCCAAGCCGGTAGTCGGTCACCATGCCTCATGCGGACACTAAAAAGTAGAGCTAAATATGACAAGGGTAATTGATGATATAAGCCTTAATTATGATTATTATTATTATTATTAATTCATGTTCGTTACCTTGACTTAATATTCAAATCAAATTCACTAAAGTCTAGATTTTAATTTTTTCATGAATTTTATTTTAAGGTAATGTTTAATTACTATTTTATGATAAAAACACATTAAAAAAAATCTTTCCTCTATCTGGTTTTTTAAAGTAGAAGAATTCACTAAACAAAATCGTTGAGATAAATTTATTTATCTTTAATAAATTTATCTTTGGTTTTTTAACTAAATATATTTTTATTTATTTTTATATTTAATTTTCACATATTGAACCTTGAAATCGATTTATATTATTGAAAAAAAAATGTATATATATTTACGATTTAGCAAAGACAAGAAGTCCATTCCTTCACCACCACAAATTCATGAATACCAAGTGTTGAAGGTTTTCACAAATAATTCCTCCACATATTTCTACAATAATTTGTGGTTAGTATTAGACTAAAATTATACTAGATAACACAATTACTATTTATATTAACATCTATGCATTAAAAAATCATTATGTTATTAGTAGTTGTTTAATACAAAAATTATTGACAATGACAGTCGTTTAATATAAAGACTATTTTTATTAGCAGTTAACTAATATAATCACAATCTCTATTAACAATTAAGTTGAGTTTGCACCGTTTAGGAATACGGTATAAACCACGTTTCATAAAAATTTAAATTTATTTTTATTAAAAATTAATTTTTTATATGTTTTAGAAATACAGTGTAAACAGTTGAGTTGAGTTGTTTAATAAGAAAATTTTTTTTTACTAAAAATTATTTCTCAGACACCTTTTACAAGTTCAAATGTTTTACTAAACTTAGTTAAAATATTTCGATACGTAATCTTTGTGGCATCACTTAAAATCTTAGCACGTTAATTTTTTGGAATTTTCTTCATTATTTGTGGGAGTTTAAAGCATTAATTTGGCAGGCAAAACACAGAAAAAACTCAGGTTTCTGTACAGGTAGTAATTAACAAAGTGTAACAGGCGCAAACGGTGGGCAGTTTTCAAGTGGAGAGACTGAAAAAAAAAAAAAAAAAAAAAAACAGGAACAAGGGATATGCGAATATGCCGTAGGATCGATGTCCGAATAAGGAATTAGATCCTATAGAATATTCGGTGGTAATTAATTAAGATATTTGTGTAGGAGTATTAAATTATTCATATCTATTAGCTTTATTTAGGGCAAATTGAGTGATGCAGCAGAAACCTGTAAAGAAGCCGATAAAGGCAGACACACCAAAAAGTCTCTGAACCCACTCTTCAACCACCGTTTTTACTCGAGTATATTTGTTTTCGTGATCAAGAAATATTTTTAAATATATTTAATTATTTAAAATTGTTGCTTTATGTTTTTTTTATTGTTTTAATGTGCTATGCTAAAAATAAATTTTAAAAATAAAAAAATATATTATTTTAATATATTTTCAAATAAAAAACACTTCAAAAAACAATTACTATCATAACTTCAAACACCAACACGGTTATGGTCGCACGGTGCTTTC
>Ga0307515_10008209_pt1 | contig 20423 bp, 20 predicted proteins | sample 17_EM_MG_FD_194513 | JGI IMG/M metagenome (GOLD analysis project Ga0307515, IMG submission 194513) | Populus trichocarpa ectomycorrhiza microbial communities from riparian zone in the Pacific Northwest, United States - 17_EM | ecosystem: Host-associated > Plants > Roots > Unclassified | place...
GGAACCGCTCGATGATCGCGGCGTCGCTGGCCAGTCTGGGTGTGCGGGTGGTCATCGCGGCCTGTGGTCGGACTCAGGCAATATACGTGATCTGCCATTCGCGCAGCTCGCCTTCGACCGTGACATCGACGACCTCGCCGCTGCGCTTGCCGAGCACGGCGCGGCCGATCGGCGATACCGGCGTGACCACCGAGAGGTGACCGTCACCGCCGGGGCCGGTCAGCGTGATCCCGGCGCCGACCGGTGCGAGGAAGAACGTGCGGCCCTCGCCGCTCTCGGCGTCCTCGATCTCGACGATCGCGCCCACCGTGATCGCGGCGGTCGGCGGCAGCGGCGGCGGGCGGAACCGCGCCAGGCTGTCCGCGTCCGCGAGCGCCTGCTGCGCGCGCCGTTGCTGGGTGCGGCCAACGCTCGCGAGCTGATGCGCGGCGCGGGCATCCTCGCGCTTCTCGTCCGGGGTTGCGCCGTCGCGCGCCTCGGCGGCCACGGCGTCGCGCGCGGCGAGCGCCGTGCGCGCGCTGGTCGCGAGCTGTCGTGCGAGCTGAGAGACAAGCTCCGTCTTGTCCATGGCGCCAGCGTCGCGCCGGCCACGCACGCGGGCAAGTTCCTGGCATCGCTGGCGTAGTTTCAATCACCCCGGTTGCGGAACAGCCGTAGATCGATGGCATCGGCCATGGCCTGATAGCCGGCGTCGCCGGGGTGGAGGTGGTCGCCGCTGTCGAACGCCGGCAGGAACCGGGTGGGCTGGCCGGGATCCCGGGTCACGAGGTCGAAGTCGATGACCGCGTCGTAGGCGCCGCTGGTGCGGATGAACGCGTTGACCGCCTGGCGCTTGGCCTCGGTGGCCGGCGCGAAGTACGCCGAGCCCTCGATCGGCGTCAGCGTGGCGCCGATGATCTGCAAGCCGCGGGCGTGGGCCCGCGCGATCAGCTGACGATGGCCGGCGATGATGTCCTCGGCGCTGACCGCCTGGGCGGGGAAGAAGTTCTCGAACCCGATGTCGTTGATCGCCTCGAGCACGATCACGTGGGTCGCCGCGGTCTGGGTCAGCACATCGCGGTCGCAGCGCGACTGGGCGTTGGGGCCGGCGCCATCGGTGAGCACGCGGTTGCCGGCGATGCCGAGGTTGAGCACGGCCATGTCGCGGCGGCCGCGCTGCGCGACGAGCCGGCGCGCCAGGTCGTCCGGCCAGCGCCGGTTGGTGTCCGGCGTCGACCGCGTCCCGTCGGTGATCGAGTCGCCGAGCGCGACGATCGCGCCGGCCTGGTCCCGGGACGCCACCTCGACGCCGGTCAGGAACAACCACGATATGCGGGTCGAGGCCACCGGGAACGCGGTGACCCCGGTGAAGTCTCCGGCCGCAGACACGTAGCTGGTCTGGAGCGCGCCGGTGTGGAGCGTGAGCGGCGAGGTCGTGGCGCCGGTGTCGCCCGGCAGGTAGAGGTCGATCGCCAGGTCGCTCAGCGCGGGGACGGCGAGCCGCACCGGGTCGCTGACCGCGATCGCGCCAGCGGGGATCGTGATGTCGGGATTGCCGCTGAACGTCAAGGGGCGCCCCGAGATCGCCACGATCAGCGCGCTGGCGTCTCGCCTCGCGATGTGCGCGGCACCGACGATCAGCGGCGCGGTGCCGAACGCGTTCGATACCCTGACTCGCACCTGCTCGCCGGCGATGCTGACGTGAACGATCTGGCGCAGGGTCTGGTTGTTGATGTTCACGGCCGGGCCTGGAGCCTGCGACACCGGCGCGGTGGCCCAGGTGCCGACCCAGTGCGCGTTGCGGTCGCGATCGCGATCGTCGTCGCCGGCGAGCGCGACCGCGCCGGCGAACAGCGAGAGCAATGCGACGGGCGTGGCGATGCGATGAAGCTTCGAGAGCATCCTGGTCATAGATCCTCCTCGCGCGGTACGACCGCGCGCTGCGAAGACATCAGGGTCGCGGCCCGATGTCTTCCACGATCCGCTCATTCTGCGAGCGCCTGCCCGCGCCAGCGCCGGCTCACCGCCGCCCGAGAGCTCGATACGCGCCGGGCGTGAGCCCGAATACGCGCTGGAACACCAAATTGAGGTGGGCCTGGCTCGAGAACCCGACGGCGAGCGCCACCGCACCCACGGTGTGGTCGGGTCGGCCGAGGAGCACGCGCGCCCGTTCGGCGCGTCTCCGGAGCACGTACTGGTGCGGCGCCAGGCCGGTCACCCGCCTGAGCTCGCGGGTGAGGTGCGAGGGGCTGAGCCCCGCCTTGCCGGCGAGCGTGAACAGCGACAGGTCGTCGTCGAGATGCGCCTCGACGTAGTCGGCGAAGCGACCCAGCTCGCGGCCGGTCCTGCCCAGCGCCGCGCGAAACGCACCGTCGCCGAGCACCTTGTGTCGCACGAGCTCGAGGAGCACGGCCGTGGCGAGGCTCTCGCTGTACAGCCGGCCACCGGGGCCCGGGCGCTCGGCCTGGCTCGCCAGCGCGGTCATCGCCCGGACGATCGCCGGCCGCGCGATGTCCACCGATGGCGCGACCTCGGTCGACGCCGCGAGCTGGCCATCGGTCGCGCGCGCGATCATCTCGGGCTCGAACGACAGCATGCAGTAGCGGAACGTCCCGGCGCCGCGGCTCCAGCCCCGGAACCGTCGGAGCGCGGGGCGGAGGAACGCGAGCCCGGGTTGCATCGCGAAGCTCGTGGCCTCGCCGTCGAGCTGCCCGTCGAGCAGCGGCTGCGCTCCGGCGAGCGGCAGGGACAGCGTGTGGGTCCACGACCGCAGATCGAACTCGCCCGATCCGGCGGCGTGTCGGGCCAGGACATTCATCGTGAACCCCTGCCATGCGCGCGACGCGTGGACGAGGATGTCGGTATCCCATCGGCATTCGGTCGGCGGCGACGGCACGCCGCCATCCTATCGCCACGGCGCGGCTCGCGGTGCGGCGCCCTCACCCTGCCCGCGCGCCGCCTCGAGCCGGCGATCAGACTCACTAGACCGATCGGTCTATCCATACTATCCTGGCACCATGTCGATCCCCGCCGACTTCCAGCCGCACTTCCGCAACAGCCCGGTCACGGATCCCTGGGAACCGCTGTTCTCGCGCCGGCGCGACGGCGGCGTCGACCTGGCGTTCGAGGTTCAACCGGCCCATTGCAACGCCCGAGGTCTGCTGCACGGCGGCGTGCTGGCCGCGCTGTGCGACAACATCATGGGGCTGTCGCTGGCCACCGTGCTCGATCGCGAGGTCAGCATCATCACCATCCACCTCGCGCTCGACTACCTGGGGAGCGCGCGGCTCGGCGATCTCGTCGTGATCACCCCGCGCGTCGTGCACGGGGGGGCGAGCCTCGGCACCTGCGATGCGCTGGCCCACAGCGGAGCCCGCGCGATCGCCCGCGCCAACGCCAGCTTCACCGTGCGCGCGGCATAGCCGACGTGCCAGCCAGCGGCCCGGCTCCGACCCGCGAACGCATCGTGCACGCCGCGATGCGGCTGTTCCAGCAGCGCGGCTACCACGCCGTGGGCACCGCCGAGATCCTCGCCCAGGCCCGCGCCCCCAAGGGCTCGATGTACCATCACTTCCCGCTGGGCAAGGAGCAGATCGCGATCTCCGCGGTCGAGGGCATCCACGCGGATCTGATGGCGATGCTGCGCAAGCTCCACCGCGACGGCCGCTCGCTCGACGAGCTCATCCGGCGGCTGGCGCAGGGCATCGGCCAGTGGCTGAAGGCATGCGAGTGGCGCGAGGGTGCGCTGCTCGCATCGACCACCGTGGGCGCCGTGCCGGAGCTGCCCAAGCTGCACGCGGCGATCCGGCGGGCATACGACGACTGGCGCGAGTACCTCGCCGCGCGGCTCCGAGATCAGGGCTGGCGTCCAGCCCCGGCGCACGCGATGGCGCAGACCATCGTCGCGAGCATCGAGGGCGCGATGATCCTCGCGCGGATCGACCAGGATGAGCGCACGCTCACGGCCGTCGCCGACACCATCGCGCGGATGGTCGCTGCAGGCGACCGGGGGCCGTGATGACCGCGCGCCGGGTCCGGCGGCCAGGCAAGCCGGTGTCAAGACGCGGCTTTCGCCCGAGATTCCTCGTGTGGGTTCCCGGACCGCCGGGTTCGCGTGTCATCCGCTCATGCTGCTGCGTCTCGTCCTGCTCCTGATGCTCGCCGCCTGCGCTGACCCGCCCGCCCTCGGAGGCAGCGGTCGCCGCTGGCCCGCGGCCGATCAGGTGTTCCACCAGGAGCCGCGCTGGCTCGGTGGCGACGGAGCCTACGCGATCGATCTCGGCGACGACCGGACCCTGTGGCTGTTCGGCGACTCGTTCGTCGCGACATCGCCTGCGCTCGTCCGCACCGAGTCGACGATGGTCCGCAACTCGGTCGGCGTGATGACCGGGCGTGATCCATCGACCGCGACGATGCAGATGGCGTGGCGCGACGGCTCGCCGCCGACCTCGTTCTTCGCCGAGGCCGGCGATCACTGGTTCTGGCCCGCGGGCGGCATTCGCACGCCATCCGGTCCGCTGGTGGTGCTGCTCACCGAGCAGCAGGCGTCCTCGGGAGGCCTGGGCTTCGCGGCCGCCGGCTGGAAGGCGGTGCGCGTCGCCGATCCGAGCGGGCCACCGGCGAGCTGGGTGATCGAGCCGGTCGCGAGCCACGCCGCGCCGTTCGACGCCACGGCCGCGATCGGCGCGTGCGTCGCGATCGACGGCGATCACCTCGTCGCGCTGGCGGTCGGTGGCCAGGCGCACGACGGCCGGCTCGCGCGCTGGCCGCTCACCGACGTCGCGGCGGGAGACCTCGATCATCCGGCGTGGTGGACCGGGGCCGGCTGGGTCGACGAGCGCGCGCTGGCCGGCGATCCGGCGATCGCGATCCCCGACGGATCGACCGAGTGCTCGCTGCACCGCGATCCGATCTCGGGCCTGTGGATCCACACCGCGAGCCGCGGCTTCGGCGCGTCCACCATCGCGATCCGGACCGCGACTGCGGTCACCGGGCCGTGGTCGGATCCCGGCGACGTGTTCACACCGGGCGAGAACGACGTCGCCGCTCCGTTCGTCTACGCGGGCAAGGCGCATCCGTTCCTCACCGGCCCCGGCCTCGTCGTGACCTACGCCGACAACAGCTTCACGTTCTCGGACCTGTTCGATCCTGCCCGCGCACAGACGCTGTACTGGCCGCACGTCGCGACCCTGTCGCTGGAGTGAGCGCGTTGGCGGGGAGATCAGCGCCTGAGCTCACGCGGCTTCAGCGCGCGCGGGCCGACGTCCCGGCCAGCAAGCTCGGGGGATCCCCCACGGCCGCGGCCTCGCCGACCGCGGTCCCGAGCGATGCCTTGCGCGCCTGGGCGCGCGCGTCGAGGCTGAGCGGACCGGCGCCGGCGGACGCGATGAACAGTGCGGCTCCGATCAGCGCGACGTTCTTCACGAACATCACCATGTGGAGCTGCGCCATCATCGGATCGGTGACCGCCCAGAAGTTGTGCATCGCGATCGTGACCGGCACGAGGAACACGACGAGGGCGGCGGCGCCCCAGCGCACGCGGTAGCCGAGCGCGATGCTGAGCCCACCGACCAGCGCCAGGATCCCGGATGCCGGGACGGCGAGGCCCGCGAGCGGTACGCCCTGCGCCGCGGCATAGGCGATCTCGTTCGCGGTGAAGTGCCCCGGCGCGGCGAACACGAAGATCAGCGCGTAGAGAATCCTGCCGGTGAGAGCGAGCGGTTTCATATCGAACCTCCTGCCTCGCCGTGTAGCAACGCGCTCGCCAGGCGCGACGCGAGGAGTCTCGCGGAGATCCGGTCAGCCCCGGCCGGAATCGCGGCGGGTGCCTGCCGGCCCGCCGGCAGGTCGGCGATTCACTCCTTCGACATGCCGTACTTCTTCAGCTTGTCGTACAGCGAGGCGCGGTTGAGCTGGAGGCGTCGCGCGGTCTCCGACTGGTTGCCGCCCGAGGTCGCGAGCGCGTTGCGGAGCAGGTTGCGCTCGAACGCCTCGACCTGCTCGCGAAACGACGGCCCGGTCAACGCGGCGCTGGGCTGGGAGTCCTCGGGGCCGGTCGCCGGATCGAGCGCCTCGAGCCCGACGATCTTCGTCGTCGCGAGCGCGACGCAGCGCGCGATCGCGTTCTCGAGCTGGCGGATGTTGCCCGGCCACGGCTGGCGCTCGAGATACTCGACGAGCTCGGGCGCCAGCTGCACGACGTAGCCGAGCCCGAACCGCTCCGAGTAGCGGCGCGCGAACTCGCGCGCGAGCAGCGGAATGTCGCAGCTGCGCTCGCGCAGCGGCGGCACGATCAGCTCGACGACGTTGAGCCGATAGTAGAGGTCCTCGCGAAATCGCCCGGCCTTGATCTCGGCCACGAGGTCGCGATGGGTCGCCGCGACCACGCGCACGTCGATCTTCTCGATCTTGCTGCTGCCGAGCGGCTGGATCTCGTGCTCCTGCAGCACGCGCAGCAGCTTGGCCTGGACGTCGAGCCGCAGCTCGCCGACCTCGTCGAGGAACAGCGTGCCGCCGTTCGCCTGCGCGAACACGCCGACGTGCGACGCGATCGCGCCGGTGAACGCGCCCTTGGCGTGGCCGAACAGCTGCGCCTCCGCCAGCTCGTGCGGGATCGCCGCCGAGTTGAACACCACCAGCGGGTGCCTGGCCCGCGCGCTGTGGGTGTGTAGCAGGGCCGCGACGAGCTCCTTGCCGGTGCCGGTCTCGCCGCGCACGAGGACGGTGACGTCCTTGCTCGCGACCCGCGTCGCGGCCTCGAGCACGCGCGCGAGCGCCGGGCTGCGCCCGACGATCCGGACGCCGACCGCGTGCTCGAGCGAGCTCGCGCGCGCGTCCAGCCGCAACCGCCGGGTCTCGGCGGCCCGCTCGATGCTGTAGAACAGCTCGTCGTTGTCGAACGGCTTGGTCAGGTAGTCGTAGGCGCCCTGCTTGAGCGCGCGCACCGCGAGCCGCTCGGTGCCGTGCGCCGTCACCATGATGACCGGCAGCGTCGAGTCGATCGCGGCGAGCCGCTGGAGCAGCTGGAGGCCGTCCAGATCCGGCATCGCGTAGTCGCTGATCACGACGTCGATGCCGTCGAGCGCCTCGAGCGCGGCGGCCCCCGAGCGCACCGCGACCACGTCGTGGCGGCGCTCGCGGATGGTCTCCTCGAGCGCGAACAGCACCGCCGGATCGTCGTCGACGATCAGGATCTTGCTCACGGCGCGGCTCCCGCAGCCGCGCAGGCGTCGCGCGGCAACGCGATCGTGGCGATCGTGCCGACGCCGGGTGTGCTGCTGTACTCGAGGGTCCCGCGGTGCTGGGCGATCGCGGTCCGCGCGATCACGACGCCGAGCCCGGTGCCGCCGTCCCGGGTCGTGAAGAACGGCGTGCCGATCCGGCCGCGCAGCTCGGGCGTCATGCCCACGCCGGTGTCGCGCACGACGATGCTCGCCCCGGCGGCGCCGACATGATAGCTGAGCTCGACGGTGCCGCCGCGCGGCGTCGCCTCCAGGGCGTTCGCGGCGATGTTGATGATCGCCTCCTTGAGCAGGCGTGGATCGGCGGTGACCGTTCCACCGCGCCCGTCGACCCGCAGCGCGACGCCCGCGCTCTCGGCGCGGCCGGCGAGCAACACCTCGATCTCGGTCATCAGCTCCTCGAGCTCGAGCCTGGCGACGTGCATCGCGTCGGATGGACGCTCGAAGCTCAGGTAGTCGCGCAGGATCGCCTGCATGCGTCCGGCCTCGCCGAACACGACGTCGAGCCTGCGCCGCGACTTGTCATCGGTGACGTTGCCGAGCTCGAGCTGGATCAGGCTCTTGATCGCGGCGAGTGGGTTCTTCAGCTCGTGCGCGAGCTTGGTGCTCATCGACTCGAGTCCGCGCCGGCGGCTCTCCGCGTCGAACAGGACGCCGCTGCGGACGCGATCGAGCGAGCTCGAGGCTTCGCGCAGCGAGCCGAACAGCTGGCGGATCCGCCGGCCGATCATCCAGACCGAGAGCCACATCGACCACGCGGCGAGCGTCGCCACGCCCGCGCGATCGAGCGCCACGGTTGACCACGAGGCGGGCAGCGCGAGCAGCGCGCCGAGGATCACCGGCACCAGCGCGCCGAGCACCACGCCCTCGCGCGAGTGCCCGAACAACGTCCACCCGACGAGCAGCGGCGCGGGCAGGAGCGCGAGCATCGGGCTCGAGATCCCGCCGGTCAGGCCGACCGCGGCGACGACGGCGCCGATCATTGCGAGCACGGGACGGAGGTCTCTGGTGTCGTAGTGGCACCTGCCCGGCCCCGGCGCGATCATGTAGCCGAGCGCGAACACGAGCGCCGCGATCGCCAGGAGCCCGACGCGCAACGCGGGCAGACCGGAGACCGCCGCGAGCACGACCTCGCTGGCGCACAGCGCGACGATGATCGCTTGCTGCGCGAGCCAGCGCCCACTGCTGATCGAGCGCTCCATGGGCGCCTTGCGTAGCAAGCCGGACACCAGTGCCTCCTCGAACGAAATCGCGAGCTTGGTCCGCCGAAACCGCGACATGTGCCGGAATCCCGGCACCCCATCGTACACCGGAGCGACAGCGTCATCGCGCGGGGGCAAGCGGTCAGCGCTTCCCGCCGAGGTCGAAGCGGCCCGACAGTCCGGCGAACCCGGTGAAGTTGACCTTCTTGTCCTGGATCTCGGTGTAGTCCGTGGTCATCGGCGAGTCCTGGCTGAGGAACAGACCGAGGCTGCCGCCGATGACCGGCGCGATCGCGACGTCTTGCGACACGCGATAGTCGACGCCGAGCTGGAGCCGGGCGAGCTCGAGCCCCTGCAGCGACGTCACCTTGCCCTGGTCGGGATTCAGCCACAGCCCCTTCCAGCCGGCGCCGAGGCTGACCCACGGATCGACCGACCGGTCCGGGCGGAAGTGCAGCGCGGCCTGCACGCCGGCGGTCGCGCCGAGTACGTCCGTGTTGCTGTCGATCGAGTCGCCGTGCTGGTACTTCGAGAACGTACCGTACAGGCCGAGGCTCAGCGCGGGCATGACGCGATAGCCGAGATCGAGCTCGACGGCTGCGCCTGGCCCCGAGACGTCCTCGAGGTTGCGCATCCCGCCGCCGAGCTTGCCGCCGCCTTGCGCGTAGCCGGTGCCGACGCCGATCTCGAACGCGCTGGACACCGGCGCGACGTGGTGGTCCACGCTGGAGCTGGTGTCGGTGGTCTCGGGCTGCGCGTGGGCCGCCAGGGGAACGAGCAGCGACAGGACGGACGCGAGCTTGATTGCCTTCATGACACGATCACTTTCCTGGAGCAGGTTCGATGGATGTCGCGTGCTCCGTTGCGCGACGCTTCGTGATCACAGCCCTCAGCAACCGGCGCGCCAGCGCGAACCAGCGCGAGATCAAGAACATCGCGAGCGTCGCCCCGCCGGCTCACCGGCACCTGCCGGCGCCGCGGTGCACGCAGCTCCGGCAGCGCGCGAACGCCGTGGTCAGGACGTCGGTCCGCGCGGCGCGGCGTCGTCACCGAGCGAGTCGCGCACGGTCTCGAGATCGGCGACGAGGCGCTCGGCGCGCGCGATGCCCAGGCGAGCCTTGACCTGGTCCTGCGCGCGCTCCCAGAGCGGCACGGCATCGGCGATCGCCTGCTCACCCTTGCGCGTCAGCAGCAGGACCTTGACCCGGGCGTCGTCCGGCGAGCGCGCGACGCGGACCAGGTGCGCCTTCTCCAGGGGCCCGATGTTGCGGGTCAGCGTGGTGCGGTCGATGACCAGCTTGTCGGCGAGCTTGCCGATCGGCGCGCCGGCCTCGCCGAAGCGCGACACGCCGATCAGCACGGTGAACTGCGTGCCCTCGAGCCCGGTCGGCGCGAGCGCCTCGTCGTAGATCCGCGACAGGCGCCGGACGACCTGCCGCGCCCGGGTGTAGAGACACTCGGTTTGCACTTTCCTTGCCAGAGCTGCGGTGTCGGCCATCGACACTGCATATACACGCACATCGGCCGCGTCAACCCGTCGCAGCTTGACATCGCGGTTTAGGTGCATATACACGTATCATGATCACCACGAGATTCCTCAGCGTGTTCCTGCTCGCCGCCATGGTCATCGGATGCGCCCGCTCGCCGGTGGCACCGCCGCTCACGCGCAACCGGCAGCGCGAGTCGCTCGAGCACGCGGTGCGCTGGCCCGCGCCGGCGGTCGGCGCGGTGATGGCGCTGGCGAGCGAGTACCTCGGCACCCACCGCGAGCGCGATGGCTTCGGCTACTTCGACGAGCTCGCGGTGAAGGTGCCCGACCGGCCGCTGTTCCTCGCGCTCGCCGGCCTGTTCCAGGCGCGCATCGCCGCCGAGCAGCCCCTGCTCCGCCGGTCGGCGTGGGTCGAGGCCGCGGCCGGCAAGCTCGATCGCGCGGTGGCCGCCGGTGGGCCGCTAGAGCGCTACCTCCGTGGCGTCGTGTTCGCCGAGCTCCCCGGGCGGTTCGGCCGCGCCGGCCAGGCGGTGCTCGATCTCGAGGCGATGCTCGACCACGCCGAGCGGTTTCCGCCCGGGTTCCGCCGCGGCGCGTGGCATGGCCTGGCCTCGGCCTACGCCGCCGTGGGCCGCGCCGGCGATGCCGAGCGAGCGCGCAGCCTGGCCGGCCCCGAGCCGTTGCTGACCAACTACTCGGTGAGCAGCAGCGACGGCTTCCGCTTCGCGCCCCGGCGCCTGACCGAGTTGCCCGGCGGGATCTTCGTGGCGACCGGCTACGACTTCGCCGAGATCGCGTTCGTCACCGTCGACCACGGCGTGGTCGCGATCGACGCGGGCACCACCGAGGCGACGGCGCGCGACGCGCTCGCGGCGCTGCGCGAGCACACCACCGCGCCGCTGCGCGCCGTGATCATCACCCATGCCCACTGGGATCACATCGGCGGCCTCGGCGCGTTCCTGGCTCCCGGCGTCGAGGTCATCGCGCAGGCGCACTTCGCCGAGACGCTGGCGCTCGTCAACCAGGCCCCGCCGCCGTTTCACTACTTCTTCGGCGACAAGGTGAGCTCGCGGTTCACGCTGGCGCCCGACCGCACCGTGACCGCGCCCGAGACCGTCACGATCGGCGGCCGGCAGTTCGGCCTTCACCCGGCCCGCGGCGGCGAGACCAACGATGCGCTGTTCGTGCACGTCCCCGACGCCGGCGTGCTGTTCGTCGGCGACGCGTTCATGCCGTACGTCGGCGCGCCGTTCGTCGCCGAGGGTTCGCCCGCCGGGCTGATCGACACCATCGCGCAGGTCCGCGCGCTGTCGCCCCGGACGCTGATCCACGGCCACGAGCCGCTGACCGCCAACTTCACGGCCCAGACCATGGCGCCGCTCGCGTCGGCGCTCACCGAGGTCCACGCGCGCGCGATCGCCGGTGCGCACGCCGGTCGCCCGCTCGCCGACCTGCTCGACGAGAACCTGCTCCCAGAGTCGCTCGCCGCGCACCCCGACGCGGTGCTGCCGTTCCTCTTGCTCCGCGACAACGTGATCAAGCGCGTCGACCACCAGGACAGCGGCTACTGGAAGGCCGACGGCGAAGGCATGGAGGTGTTCACCCGCGCCGAGTGGGGACGCGCGCTGGATCTCATCGCGGGCGGCGGCGAGAGCCGCGTCGCCGACGCCGCCGGCAGCCTCGACGCTCGCGGCGACCACGCGATGGCGCTGCGCATCGCCGAGCTCGGCCTCGCCGCGCACCCGGACAGCGCTCGGCTCGCGGCGGAGCGGCGCCGCGCGCTCGACGGCCTGCGCCAGCAGTACCAGCTCGACCCGTTCAAGCTGATCGTCTATTCCGACATGGCGGGCAAGCCGCTGGCGCCGGTGCCACCGCCCCGCGGCGCACCGCCTGCCGCGACGACCCGGCGGTGACGCGAGCGCTCCGTTCAGCCGTCGCGGAGCAGCATCACGAGCCGCACGATGCTGGCAGCCGCGTGGCGCCTGGTGACGTAGGTATGGTTACACGACACCGTCGGCCCGCGCTCGACGATGGCCAGCGAGCCCGGGGCACCCGGAGCGCGGAAGTACACCTGGCCGCGGCGGCGATAGTGGACCTCGGCGCCCGGCACGCTCGCGGGCGACAGATCGAGCACCAGCTCGACAGGGTGGCCGTCGTGGATCCGGTCGTGATGCGCGAGCAGGTAGTCGCCGGGCTGGAGCCGCAGCGCGCGCACCTCGGCGAGCACGAGCGAGCGGCTGGTCGTTCGCGCCGCGATCTCGATCAGCGGGCCGAACAGCTCGGGCTCCTCGGGATCCGGCAGCACGTCGTAGCTGCCGCGATCGAGCAGCGCGTAGCGCGTATAGCCCGCGCGCTCGAACCGCTCGCGCGTCCGGGCGGCGAGCGCCGGGCCGACGACCTCGGGGACGACCACGGCGGTCCGTCCGCCGAACAGCTGCTCGAGCGTGGTCACGGGTAGAACCAGCCGGCGAGCGAGATCCGCAGCCCGTCGAGCACCTCGCGGACCTGGTGGAGCGAGACCACGCTGACCTCGAACACGACCAGGCGATTGGGCGCGGGCTCGATCAGCCGGGCGCTGTCCGTGGACACCAGCTCGCCGTTCTCGGCACGGCACGCGAACATCTCGAGCTCGCCGCCGGACGGAGGCTCGGGCGATGGCAGGTAGTACGCGTAGGCGACCGCGCGCCCGAGGTCCTCCTGATGATCGGAGTGCGGCAGGAGATAGTGTCCGACGCGATAGGCGTACGCCCGCATGTCGGCGCGGCGAAGCGGCCGGCCGGTGATCCGCGACAGCGGCGGGCTCAGCACGCTCGCGAACGCGTCGCGAACCGCCCGGAGCGCCGGCGTCGCCGGCTCGAGCGCCGATGCCTCGAACACGAAGATGTCGCCCTCGTAGCGCTCGACCGGCTCGTCCTCGAGCACCGCGAGCAACTCCGGCAGCGCGCCCGCGGGAACGAAGTCGTCGAACACCAGGTGCGGGAACGGCCGGGCCGCGCGCCAGGCGCGCGCGAGCTGGTCTTCGTCCTGCCAGGCGGGCCCGGGTCGCCACATCGCCGGATCCTCTATAGCTCACGGCGTCGCGGCGAGGCAGGTCCCGGTCAGCATTTCCAGCCCCGCGCCGATCCTCGCGAACTCCGCGTCATCGCGAAACGCGCCATCGCGCTGCAGCCGGGTGTAGATGGCGCGCGCATCGGTCAGCGCGGCGATCCGGTCCTGCGGCGCGCGCGCGACCTGCGCGATCATGACGAGCACCGCGCACAGCTCGCGCTGGCACTCGGCGTTGCTCGGAGCGGCCGCCGCGAGCGCCTGGCGGACCGTCTGCGCCTGCTCGTACCAGCCGCGCGCGTCGTCGACCAGCTGCGCGCGCAGCGCGACCTCGCCGCGCCGGTGGTAGGTCCGCGACAGCTGGCGCCGCCACTCGGTGTTGTTCGCGTCCGTTCCCAGGCGTAGGCGCCAGCGCACGAAACATCACGACAGGGGGATCTGCCCGGGCGACACGACGCCAAGATCGATCGCGGTGCTGCTCGAACCGGGCGCCTGGCATCGCGCTCGACGGCAGGCTGCGCGCTCGACACAGGGGACCGCGGCATCTACGCTGCGGTCATGGCCACCGTGCTCTCGGTCAATGTGGGCAAGGCCCAGCCCACCGAGCACTCGAGCATCGGCGTCACCGGGATCGACAAGCGACCGGTGATGGAGCCGATCGACGTGCGGAGCCCTGGCACCAAGCGAGACGGCCTGGGCAGCGGCCTGGTCGGCGACATGGTCTGCGATCGGCGCCACCACGGCGGCGATGACCAGGCGGTCTACGCCTACGCGCGCGAGGACCTCAATATCTGGGAAGCCGCGCTCGGCCGCCCGCTCGGCAACGGCAGCTTCGGCGAGAACCTGACCACCGCGCAGATCGATCTGACGGCGGCGCTGATCGGCGAGCGCTGGCGGGTCGGCGATGTGCTGGTGCTCGAGGTGTCGTGCCCGCGGATCCCGTGCCGCACGTTCGCCGGCTGGCTCGCCGAGCGCGGCTGGATCAAGACGTTCACGCTCGCCGTGCGCCCCGGCGCCTACCTGCGCGTCATCGAGCCCGGGCCGGTGCAGCACGGCGACTCGATCGACGTCGTGCACCGCCCCGCGCACGACATCACCATCGGCGTCGTGTTCCGCGCGCTCACCCGCGAGCCGCTGCTGCTCGAGCGCGTGCTGGCGGCGGGCGCGCTCCCCGATCATGAGCAGCCGGAGGCACGCCTCCTGCTCGACGGCGCGCTGCAGGATGCCGCGTGCAGGAAGTGACCAGGCCTCGCGTCTGCGCGGCGGCTAGCGCGACCAGCTGAGCGCTCGCCGGCGGAAGCGCTCGAGGTAGCGCGGCTCACCGGCGCCGAACGCCGCGCCGAGCCCGACCATCACGGTCATCCCGCGCCGCTCGGGTTGCTCGGTCACGGATCCCGCGCCGCGCGCGAGGACGTCGGACGCCTCGTCGCGCGACTTCATCACCCGCAGGAACAGCCGCGACTCGGCGAGCAGCGAGGAGAACTCCCAGTCCGAGCCGCCGCGCATCCGGATCGCGACACCGAGCCCGAACGCGTCGGCGCTGTCGTCGCGGCTCCACCAGGTGCGCTCCGCGATCGCCTGCAGCTCGACGCCCATCTCGACGTCGCGCGGCTCGAGCAGCGACGGCAACATCCACTCGACGACCCGCACGCGCGCGCTGCCGGCGACCGCGAGGTTGCGCGCCTTGTCGTCCGCGATCCCGCGGCGCGCGCCGGCCTCGCCGGCCAGCCCGAGCCGCCCCGACCACCAGGCGATCTCGAGCTCGCCGCCGACGAGCTCGGCCTTGCGGTCCGGCGCGTCGGTGTACGTGATCGAGCCGCCGAACATCGGTGTGCGCTCGCCGTCCGCCCCGGCGGCGCCCGTCATCATCACCAGGAATGCGACGGCCATGCGGATGTTCACGGCGCGAGTATACGTCGCCCGTGGTCCTCGCGGTGCGGCAACCGCGTCGCGCATCGCTGCAGCCCGTCGGGCTCAGGGTTCGCGCGGCAACGGCTGGCCCAGCTTCGGATCCTCGAGCTTCCCCGCGCCGGCGTCGCCGGTCTCGCCGGTGTCCGGATTCACGCCGTGCTCGGTGAGCAGCCGGCGGGCGATGACCTGCTGCGTGGTGTCGAGCAAGCCGAACGCGCGTCGGATCGCATCGCGGATGTGGTGGGAGCGCCGCTGGGAGACCATCGTGGCGGTATCGGAGGTGATGGCGAACCCGCGCGGAGACGGATTGTCGGGCGACGGTGTCCCGGCCGCCTTGCCGTCGGGCGTCGAGCCTGCGGCGTGGAATCCGAGCCCGCGCGGCTGCCTCTCCAGCTGCGAGGGAGGGACCGGATCGGGGCGCAGCTCGGCGTCGTCGCCCGCGAGCTGGCCGGCCAGCTCGTCGCTGATCGCCTTGAGCTTGCCGACCTGATCGTCGCTGAGCTGAAGCTCGCCGGCGCCGTCGACCAGGTGCCCGATCGGCGTGCCCGACGTCGGCGGGAGCGGCGGGGGCTCCCCGGGCTCCCCGGGCTGGGCGACCGGCGGAGGCTGATGGCTACAACCGGAGCTGACACTGCCGAGCGCACCGAGCGCCACGGCGACGATCGCGAGTGGGGCGAGCTTCATGGCTCCGCGAACTATAGCTCGATGCGCTGGAGAGACCGCGAGGAAGTGACCGGTCGATCAGCTCCGCGAGCGCGCGGCCGGCAGATAGCCGAGCAGCTGATCGGCCAGCTCGCGCGGCCGCGACAGCGCGGACAGGTGGCCGCCCGGCACGACGTCGACGTCGACGTCGACGCCGCGCCGCAAGCGATCGCGCGCCACGCGGCGCTGGAACTCCGCCGGAAAGAACCGATCGTCGGCGCCGGCGATCGCGTGGATCTCGATGTCGGGCCAGCGCTCGAACCGGCACGGCGCGCCGAACACCACGTCGGCCTCGTTTCGCTGGTGCGACTCGCCGGCCGCGATGACCTGGGCGGGCACGTCGTGCAGGAAGTAGGTCTTCAGATCGAACCGGGTTGGATAACCGCCGAGCCGGGCGGCCTCGATGCGCGCGGTCTCGTGGCCGGTCGCGCCCCACCACTCACCCGGTGTCTCGCCGGGCCTGGGGATCATCGCATTGACGAACACCAGCATGGCGACCGGCGCCCGCGTGCACGCCATCGCCGCGGTGAAGCCGCCGAGCGACTGGCCGACCACCACCGTGTCGCGGCGGCCGGCGATCGCGGCGAGCACGAGCTCGGTGTATTCGTCGAGCCCGGCGGTGTTGTCATCACCGGGCAGATCGACCGCGACCGCGGTGTGGCCCGCGGCTTCGAGCAGCGGCACCACGCGGTGCCAGTACCATGCGACGCCGCCGGCGCCGGGGATGAGGATGAACTGCTGCATGGTGACAGCATACAAACCGAGCGCGTGTTCGCCAGGTCGGGCACGCGCCGCGCGCCCTCGCGCTGCGAATTTGTCCGAGGAGCGCCTGTCGATCCGGTACTGTTCCGGGAGGTCGGGAACACGCGTGTTCGCGAATCGGAACAATGCGAACACCGTGCAGCGTATTGCCATTTTCTGTAGCTTCATGCTGGCGACGGCCAGCTCGTGCCGGTGTTAACAAGACCTCGGCATCGCACCGAACGCGGCGCCCGACACCAATACGAGGCCCAAGTGAATCGCATTGCATCTGTTACCCTGCCGGTTGTCCTGCTGACGGCCTGCGCCGCGGAGTCACCCCCGGCGCTATCCACGGTCGAGTCCACGCTGCTACAGGGCATGCCTGCAGATGCGATTGCAGCGCCCGGGGACTACGATGGCGATGGCTGCACGGACATCGGCGCCAAGGGCTCCAACGGAGTCTGGTACATCGATTACTGTGCGAATGGCTTCGGTGGCGCCTGGGATGCCGCGTACTTCAACTACGGCGACAACTCGGCGATCCCGGTCCCTGCCGACTACGATGGCGATGGCCTCACCGATCTGGCCGTGAAGGACTCGACCGGTATGTGGGGAGTCGACTATGCGGCCAACGGCTTTGGCGTGTTCGACGTCCAGGTCTTCGGCTATGGCGGGTCCGACGCCATCCCGGTACCCGCTGACTACGATGGCGACGGCAAGGCCGACCTCTCGGTCAAGGACGCGAGCGGGATGTGGGGCGTGGATTGGGCGTCGGACGGATTTCACGGCTGGAACGATATGCATCCGCAATACAACTATGGCGGTCCGAGCTGGACCCCGGTGCCCGGCAACTATGATGGCAACGGCCACTGCTCGGTCACGACGACGCAAGCCTGCAGCTTGACCTCGCAATGTCCGGCGGGCCAGAAATGCTTCGTCAAGGCCGACCTCGCGATCAAGACGTCGACCGGCGACTGGTTCATCGACAAGTCGAACAACGGGCTCGGCGCGCCCTGCCTGGGAGCCGGCTGTACCCGGCCGCAGTGGGACATCCACATCACCGGCTACGGCAACTCGCTGGCCGTCCCGGTGCCTGCTGATTACGACCATGATGGCTACACCGATCTCGCCGTGAAGGACGACAGCGGGACGTGGTACGTCGACCGCGCCGGCATCGACAACAGCGGCAACCCGTGCACGACCCAGCCATGCGTGGGCGGATGGAACCTCGTGCTGCCCAATCACTACGGCGGCTCGTGGGCCACCGCGGTGCCAGGCAACTACACGCCGTCGGATGGCCACCTGGACCTCGATCTCGCGGTGAAGGACAACGCATCCGGCAACTGGTTCATCGACAATGTATCCAATGGCTTCTCGGTGTGGGATGCACCTTCGCCGATCGCCAACACGAGCCGGCCGCCCGTCCAGGATCTCAGCGCACCGTATGTCAGCGCGACCACCCTCTACGACGCTGCCGGCACCGCGGTCACGCCATCCAGCGGCCGCTACGTCCTCACCATCGGCATCCGGTACACCGTCGACCTGACGATCGCCCCGGGCAATGGCCTGTACCAGGCGGTGTTCGTCGAGGTGAACCCCAACTTGCATGTGCCGAGCTACCTCAATCTCGAGAATCCCAATCCGCCGACGCTCAGTCCGATGCCCGCCCAGACGCACCGGCGGTTCTCGGTGACCTGCAGCCAGCCGGGCGCCGGCATGCTGGGGTTCGAGATGCGGGATGGCGAGACGCATGTGATCTTCAACCGGGACTACGGGATCGTGGTCGCATGCAATGCACCCGCCGGGCATCCGACCGGGCTACACGGTGTCGTGACAGCGCGAGGCTGCTCCAAGGCGACGTGCGGCACCGGGCTCAACGCGATCTGCGGCGTGCAGGCATCGACGGATGGTCATTACATTCCCGGCTGCCGGCTGCAAGGAGCCGCGGTCTCGGTGCCCGGGATCGGGAGCGTCGTGACCGCCGCCGATGGCAGCTGGAGCCTGCCGTCCGCGACCGGCGGCCCACTCACCGTCAACGTGACGTGTTCGAGCGCGTCGTGCTTCAGCCCGAGTTGCGCCGGGGTAGCGGGCCCGCGCTCGAGCGCGACCGCGGTGAACGTGGCCATCCCGACCGGCTCGGGCGTGGAGGTGGACACGCCGCTCGAGGAGCGCTTCTTCGCCCCGTCGTCGCCGCTGAGCTACACGACGTACATCGATTACTCGCGAGGCCGGACCGTGCTGCACACCGTCGCGGCCAACCTGGCGTCGACCACGGTCCGCGCGTTGCGCGACCCGAACTTCAAGACCCTGGTGGCCGTGGCGAACTCGACCGTGGCCCCTGTCGTGATGAACGGCGGATACTTCGATCAGCATCCCGGCCACCCCGGCAACCCGGTCGGCTATTACTACTCGGGTGGATCCGGACTCGGTTGCGCCGGCTATTCCACGCTGGGAACCTGCTCGCTCTCGGGTGCGCCGTGCTACGTCGACTCCAAGGACGTCTACTTCATCCCCGATCAGGCGCCGTTCGGGCCGGTGCCGGGACAGTGCCCCGGCGGACAGACGTGCAGCACCAACCACCCCGGCGAGGTGCTGTCGATCGGCAGCTTGCCGATGCTCTCCATCAAGGGCACCACCGCCGGGACGCAGACGGCGAGCATCGTCGACACCGATGGCCTGTTCTGGTCGTCGCCACAGTTCACCGTCGCCGGCAATCCGGCCTGTCCGCTGTACGACCGGAACCACGACGGGATCAGCGACGTCGACTACGCCATCCAGGGCGCCGACGGCCCGGCGATCGTACGGAATGGCGCGCCGGTCTTGTCCTACGACCCCAACGAGGTGGCGTGGGCGCGCACCGCGGTCGGCCTCGGACCCTCGGGCAACCCGGTCTACCTGGTCGTGGCTGATGGCGAAGGCGTGAACGGCGGCCATGGCGCGACCTGGTTTCAGCTGGGCAACTTCTTCGCCCACAGCCTCGGGGCCGGGACCGCCATGAAGCTCGACGGCGGCCTCTCGACGGAGATGGTGTTGCGAGGCTCGCTGTTCGGCGGGACTCGCCACGTCAACACGCTCACCGGGGAGGATCACACCTGGGACGTCAATCCGTTTGCCGATCCGCCCGGGATCGTGGAGTCGGATGCATGCTCCGGCTCGGTGGCCAACTATCTATCAGCGGGGCAGTAAACGCTTCACGGCCGGTTCACTGCGCCCGCGACACCTGGACGCGCAACCGCCCGCCGTCCCGCTCCACGGTGACCGCCCACGGGCGGCAGCACACCGCGCAGTCCTCGACGAGCATGCCGGTGGTATCCGGGTCGACGTAGAGATCGACCCATTCCCGACAGTACGGGCAGCGAACGCGGACGGAGTCCTCCACGCCGCTATCCTGACCCGCGCGGACCGAAACGTCACGGCCCGGCAAGCCCGAACGGCGCGGCTCCGCAACTCACCCACCGGCGACCTGATACCAGGCTACGCTGCTCCACAGGCCGGCGCGCGCCTCGCCGGCGAGTCGGCTTTTCGACGACGCGTCGCCGTGGGCCGCCTGCCCCGCTCAACGCCCCTTGCTCGGGATCTCGCGCGCCGAGATCGACCCGGCGAGCTTCCAACCGTCCGCCAATAACCAGCTTCGCGGTCTCCGCACCATCATCGGATCGTAGGTCTCGCGGATCGGCCACATCACGGCCTTGTCCTGCAGCTCCACCCAATCGGGGAACAGGATCCCGCTCGAGAACGGGTCCACCAGCCACGTGCTCGCCAGTCCCTCCCGGTCCTCGCGATGGCGGCGCCAGTTCGACGTACCCGATGGTGTGGCGCGCTCGCGTGGGCGTCGTGATCACCTCGGCGTGATATCGGTCGGCGAACACCTTGCCACGCCGCCGCCGCGTGCTCCGCCTTCCGCGCCTCCGCCTTCCGCGCCTCCGCCACCTGCGCATTCGGCGGGCCTCGGCGGGGCGGCCGTCTTTCAGTGCCTCCTAGCGAGCCGCCGCCTTTCGGTGGCGCGGATGGCGGATGAAGGCGGCTGGCGGCGACGGCTCGCAGCGCGGCGCGGCGCGGCGCGAGCGAGTACGCGCCACCTCGCCGCAAGTCATGATTCTCTTCTCCGGGATC
>Ga0307515_10008210_pt1 | contig 20421 bp, 21 predicted proteins | sample 17_EM_MG_FD_194513 | JGI IMG/M metagenome (GOLD analysis project Ga0307515, IMG submission 194513) | Populus trichocarpa ectomycorrhiza microbial communities from riparian zone in the Pacific Northwest, United States - 17_EM | ecosystem: Host-associated > Plants > Roots > Unclassified | place...
ATGTGCACAAAGTGATTGACTATGATTCGAGCCATCTGTTTTTGCATACATTTTGACTCATTATGAGATTGTATGAGATGGCTTGCCTCATAGAACACACACAATAGACGGTTTGTCAAATAGTGCGCGATTGTAGTATATATAATGAATGTAGAATAAACAAAATGCAAAACGAATCAGTATCAATTTAGCTTCAAAGGTCTCGAAAATCCATCCAAAGTGAGTTTTTAAACACCTCCATCTCGTCAGCAATGAGTACAATGATGAACGAACATTTTGCCGATGTGAAATCACCGCCTACTGAACGTGCGGCGCATGATCATCCGTAACCGACATCGTCTGAGTATCAATGATACATTTCACGTACGCGCACAACGCTCAGTGACCGGGCTAACGATTCTCAACATACCTAGAATTATTTCCGCACCTGCAACAATTGTCTCAGTATTTCCGCCTCACCCTCCAGCCTCGCAACTCGAACTTTTAGTGCGTCCCTTTCGAGTTGGGTCTCCTTCAATGCAGCTTCTAGCCCATTCATCTGGTCCACGCGTTTCTGACGGTAACGGCGAGCAGCGAGAGTGTTGAGCTTGCGTTTCTCAATACGAGAGGGGCTGGATGTCTTAGCGTTGCTTGCAGGTGTAGAAAATGGAGAAGTTAACGCTGCCGACCTTGGAAGAATGATAGAGAGGTCTTTAGTTGGATCGGAGGGCGCCTGATTATGTTTTATAAATTCACCTTAATTACATATGTTAGGTTGATTTCTACGTTCCTGCGCTCGAAGACTAACCTTGGAGTGGTGTAGATAAGGAATGATATACACGACTATCGCTCAGTACGGGGGAAGATTCTTGACCTTGATCATAGGTTTCATTATGTTCTGACGGATAAGGAGCGGCTTCATTGAACGCGAAGGGGCTGAACTCGGTAGGAAAGCTTGTGACGAAGTCATCGGAGAGGCTTTTAGAAGCAGCATTGCAGCCAGTTGGCAGGACTTGAGAGCTACCGGCAGTAACATCAGAGAAGTTAAGCCAGTCCACGGACTCGGAGATTGGAGTTTGCTGGTCTTCAAAGGAGATAGGATTTGCCGTAAAATGTGTTTCCTGGATGGGTAGAGGCGGGTAGAGTAGATTTGGATAGTTTCCAGATGGCCAGCCATGACTCGAAAGGGCCTGAAGTGGTAGTTGGCGAGACTCAGAGTTCGCGTTGTTGCCATGGAGGCTTTGTTGCGACGCCTTCTCTTCGCGGTGAATAGAAGATGCTCCTGGCCTGGCTTGGAGTGGCACATGATCCGCTGGTGGAGGAGGGCATGGTTGTATTGTTTCCTACGGGCCTAGCGACCCGTTGAGGACGTCCTAGAGGGTACAAGGTTATCGGATCCCAGCGATTTCTGAGTATTTTGTGTGTCTGACCTGATGATGTTCAAGATGACTGTTGCGAAGTACATATGTCTGTGCAGCAGCGGAGCGGGAAATTCCGCCCGAGAAGGATTCGCCGCGCTAGAGCTCTCACCATCGAAAAAATCAATTAAAGAGACGACCAATATTCTCACTTAACAATGGCCGTAGTACCCATATTTCGAATATCTCGGCGGAAATGTGTTCCGTCGCAAACCGATTCAGTCCTCTCATTTCTTGCACCTTCTTTACAAACCGCTAGGAGCACGCCGCAAACCTCTGTCTCTCGATTCTCTACCTCCTCACCTCAATGGGCTCGGGATAACAACAGAAACCGCGGCGTATCTGCATTGAGGCGTACTGGCCCTCGTCGGTGCCAGACTTTGTCGGTGAAAAAGGAGGATCTACCTATACCGGTGCTGGATCCCAAATTGAAATCAAAAGTCGAGGTAGATGAGGACCATGGGCTTTGGGGATTCTTCAATAAAGAAAGGAGATTGCTTGCAACACCAGAAGAGGACTTGGCTCATGGCATGATATATTCCTCAGTAGATATGGATAGTCTCAAACTAATGGTTCTCTACTTTAGGGCGAGCTTGGACGGTACAAGAACTGCGACAAAAGTCCTGGGATGATTTACATAGTCTGTGGTGGATATGTGTGAAGGAACGGAATCGGATTGCGACCGAGAAACGAGAACGACAACGGATCCAGGCGGGATATGGTGATTTTGAGGCAGATGATCGAGATCAAACAGTAGGTCATATCATTCTTTGGAAGGGTAATGGGACGGAGCAGACCAAACTCGAAAACAGGCCTAGTTTTGGTTTATTCGAAGCCGTATCCGATACCAAGAGTTTTGCTTTGGTGCATTTAAGATTCTCCAACTATCTACATGACAGTAGCTCAAGGTCAATGAATAGAGGTGCCATGTTAATGAGCCTCTGATGCCCTATGCTAAGAATCGCTAAATATATAGAGGCTTTTTTGAATAAGCACCTGTGCTTCAGCAGGGACACCAGCTGTAAACGCATACAATTGGAATATCAGCAAAAGGCTAATCAATCTCTCTAATAGATACGAATCACCCAGCGGGCAATCAGGCATGTCTTGACTGAGCGATGGTATGCTTGGGAGGAGGCCCGAAAGGCTGCAAGACACGATGGAGAAGTGGATTTGACAGGCGAAGGTCCCGCATATAGACCTCGTGTTGGAGCGGTGAGTTATGCACTCTCTATGGGTTTTCGCCCAAATTAACGTTTTGCAGGACCTATTTGAGGCGGAGGAGGAATTAACTAAGGATGGTGTTAGAACTGAGGAAACCAAATGCGCAGAAGAGACCGCCGTCCCACAGGACGGGGCTAGGCCAGGGAGAACAGGCCGTAATGAACCTACTGCCGTCAGTTCCGCCAGCGCAGCATAGAGGGGAATTAGGACTGTATTATAAAGCATGCGATCTTTCGGAATGGTTCATTGGGTCTATTGGAAATGGGGCTGTAAAAAAGGGTTATTGACTCTACCGACATGTAACATTGTAAATGTATCGTTTAAAGCGTCGAGACCTTCAAGCTGGACGTGCATCCATTGGAATTGCTGATCAGCACTTCATTCATGCCGAGACAACAGGCGTTGAGGGCACCATGAAAACAGTTTGGCCGTTATGCGTCATGTCGTAGCGAGCTAACTTCAAAGAGCTGCCTCCACACTCGCAACTTCACCGCAACAACGAAAGAAACAACACAGGCTTGATTTAATTCTCTCCTAACCTTTTCCCCTTGAACTGGATACGGCCCCATATCTCTTTAGCCATCATGGACGAGATTGCATCTGAGTACGACGTGGTTGTTCTTGGAACAGGTGCATATCTACCCCGCCAAAGTATCCTTGAATAAGTTAGCTGATGCAGTCGTCCAGGCCTCACAGAATGTGTGCTCTCTGGGTGATACTCTAAACTGCGTAGATATGAAGATATGAAGCTGATCGCCTTCACAGGGTCCTGAGCGTCAAGGGCAAGAAGGTTCTACACATTGATCGAAATGATCACTACGGAGCGTAAGAGGTGTCATTCCCTAATTTGCCGCAAAGCTGACTCTATCAAGTGAGGCAGCATCGATTAATATCGAAGCGGTATATGCTCTTCATCATTCCCCTGAAACCTTCCAATTACTCATGATTTCTAGCTCTTCAAAAGATACGGAAACTACTCTGACGGTGAAGAGCCATGGAAGAAGTACGGACGAATAAACGACTGGAATATCGACCTCGTTCCGAAGCTTCTCATGTCGAACGGGGAACTCACAAACATCTTGGTGTCTACCGACGTGACGAGATATTTGGAATTCAAGCAGATAGCAGGAAGCTATGTACAACAAAGTAGCGGGGCAAAGGCGACGGTCGCCAAAGTACCGTCCGATGCAGGCGAGGCTCTTCGGTCACCCTTGATGGGCCTCTTTGAAAAGCGCAGGGCTAGGAACTTCCTGGAGTGGGTAGGTGGATACAATGAGGGTGATCCAACAACACACAAAGGTCGGTTCACATCATTACTTGTAAGGAGAAAGGCAGGTTGTCTAATGCTAGATGCTAGGATTGACTCTGAACTCTTGCACTATGAAAGAAGTGTATGACAAGTTTGGCCTAGAGGCAACGACTCGCGACTTCATTGGCCACTCAATGGCTCTTTATCAAACAGACGACTACATCAACGAGAAGGGAATGGCACATGACGCTGTACAACGGATTCGGCTCTATGTAAACTCGATGGCTAGATACGGCAAATCTCCTTACATCTACCCGCTGTATGGCTTGGGCGAACTTCCACAAGGCTTTGCGCGTTTGTCGGCTATCTACGGGGGCACATACATGCTCAACACCGAAGTTGACGAAATTCTATACGAGGGATCAAAGGTCCGTGAAATCAAGGCTACAATGAAAGAAAGGGGTGAAGAAGGCGATGGGATGAAGTTCACCACGAAATGCAAAAAAATACTAGCAGATCCATCATACTTCCCCGGTAAAGTACAGGTGACTGGGCACTTGCTCAAGGCTATCTGCATTCTTAATCACCCGGTCGCCAGCACAGATAATAGCGATTCCCTCCAGCTCATTATTCCACAGTCTCAAGTTGGTCGCAGGCACGGTACTGAATCAGTCTTTTTCAACATGAGCTGAAATTATGCTGACTTTAGCTAGATATCTACGTTGCGGTCGTTTCTTCCGCCCACAACGTATGCCCGAAGGGCTACTACATCGCTATCGTTTCCACAATTGCCGAGGGTGATAGTAATCACCATCTTGAGCTACAGCCTGGCCTTGATCGTCTGGGGCGGATTGAGGAGAAGTTTATGGGCCCGCCCATCCCTCTCTATGAGCCTCTAGAGAGTGGTGTCAACGATAGCATCTTCATCTCAAAGAGCTATGACGCAACAAGTCACTTCGAGACTACAACAGGTATGTGCTTAGCTTAGATTAAACTCTTCGCTGTTACTAACCAATTTTAGATGATATCAAAGACATTTATCGCCGAGCAGAAGGACAAGAACTGGTGGTTGAAGGTCTGCGAGACGGCCAAAACCTAGTCGCTGACGAGTAACTTAAAACCGCGAGGGTCAATAGAGTATCCTGGAAGAAGCAAGGGTTGGACGTAACAAATCGTTTATAGGAAGTAATTTGCTCTATATAGTCTGAACTTGGGAGAGTATCAAGTTCACCAACAACGTTTGAGCATTTTATTTTAGCAAGGCTGTGACGCCAACATTCATGGACACTAAAGTGAAACGTCAACCACGATTCGCCCTATCTTTGCAATGGAGGGTCGGCCTTTGCTTGAGCTGTTCCAGGGATTCAGCGGAACCATTTTTGACACGAAGGATTGTTTAAGACTGAGCCCCAAGGTCCTTTATATGCCAATAGTTAGCAACTCCGATTCAGTGTACGGCTTGATTGTTCGCCAGAATTCCGACGCAAACTTTGAGGGCCTAGGGATATTCGAGAGCGATTCAGATGCCTTTTGCACCCCTTTGGATACACTACTTATGCGTGAGGTGGTACTTGTATAGAAGCAAAGAATGCTTTCATTTAGGTATGCGCTTCGGGGTTTTGTCCGGGTTCGTTGATAGGTATCATTTAAGGATATGCTTCACTTTAGTTTATTTCTTTAGTAATTTAAATATTCTTTTATAACTTTTCGCGCTAAGCCCTAGATTCTATTAATAATATACTCCTCTTAGAGTCTTAACACTAAGCCTATAGCTCCATTATATCCTTAAGTTATTCCCCTATAGAAATCTTCTATAAAGTGTTCCGCTATGCTTTTTAGGATATACTTTACCTCTCTATACTTATATAGTATTTCTTCTCCTAGGTATTCTAATTATTCTTCTAGCTATATTTTAAAGATCCTTTATACCTAAAAGCTTTTTAATAACTTATAAACTCTATTTAGTTTCTCTTAAGTTACTATAATTTTTAGATAATTATATCTAATTAGTCTATCTATATCTTTTTACAGTAAAGCCCCTATGTATTCGCCAGGTATATCACAAGAAGTCTAGCTTTTAGTAACATCTCTGGTAGTCCACATACATAAAAATCATTAATCGCTCATCTTCTCGTAAATCCTATAATCCACCCACCCCTTGTCCAGTCTACATACACTTCCAACTCGTCTCATTCTTTGAATCTCCAGGCCCGACATGAAAATTCCTGAACAGATACCTACAATGCTTCCTCGAAAGGTCCACGCCAGCTGCTGGGTTATCCCACACAAACTTAGTCTCCCTGATCGTCTCCGGCGCCGTCCCATTCTCCACCTGCCACACGAACACCATCAGCACGTTCGAGCTTGGATCCAGCGACGTGGCGGGGCCCAGCGAGATCTGCCTAATCGACCGCGCACCCTCGCCGCCGCCGCCGCCGCAGTGGCCCATGCCGGAGATGCGGAAGTAGCGGTAGAAAGAGTCGAGGGTGGAGGGCGCGGCGGTCATGGTGTCGACGACGTGCGCGTAGTAGCGCGCGCTATTTTCGGACGTGATGATCCGTAGATCAGCAGCTTGGCGCCGCGCGCGCGGAAGGGGGAGAGGTTACCGTTCCAGGCCTGGATGTTGCCGGGGTTGATACGTGAGGCGGCGGCGTAGTCGCGGGGCGATAAGGTTGCCGGGTCCCATGTCGTATCGTTGTAGACTGCATACCAGAACCAGTCTACCGTGTACCCGAACAGCTCTCCATTATACATAATCTGTAGTGCGCCGATTAGTTCGCTGCTTGGCTGCATGCGAGGATAGGTGAGGGGGAGCCGTCGGGACCATATATGGGTGAGAAGATCTTGTGCACTGTAGAGATTTGAGGAGCGGCTAGCTAGCTGGTTGTGTTCGTGGCGCTGGGTGCGCAAAGGAGTCCTTCAGGACGGTAGGTGCAGAGGCTTGGGCCCTCGAGGATGCTGTCGGCCGTGCCATCCAGTGTCACATTGCTTGAGGATATCCGCGTGGATAATTGGCCACATTTCAGCTGGGACAAACGTTGAGGCATTGGTAGGTCCGGTTGCAGTGAAGAAATGACCACTCCATGAAGTGAGATTGCTGAACGCGGATGCTGCTGACCTAGCTACGATATCATCAAAATCTTCTGGAAATTCTTGTGTTGACATAAACCTTGCCTTCTGTCGGTGGAGCAACCGAAGTAGTAAGACCTTGTATGGGTCTTTTGGTAGAAAGCCTTGCTGATCTGCTTGCCAACCGCAACGTTGGTGTGTATCCTATAAGGGATGTAAGTCTAGACATGATGAGTGCAGAATAATGCGCTTACGATTTATAGGCGAAGTCCTTAATGACTCTTGGCTGATTGTAGAAAGCCCCGCCACTACAGTAGTTTCATCCCACCAACATTGTTTGCGCCTACGGCGGAAAAGCCTAATCCGGTAGTATATGCATGATCCGCATAGCCAATGCCTGCATTTATCTATATAAGGACATCAGATTAAGCATTACGAGGTTGCTACTTACAGCCAGCCAAGCCACCATTTGCCCGTACTCAAGAACCTACCAGTCCAATTCCGGGGAAGCCATGCCTCCATGCCAATACCGGACGTGGCCGGAGCTGCAACATAAAGTGCAGTGCGGCAAATATTAGCCGTGACGACCTGGTAAGAAGTACCACATGTTATGTTGTTTTCAGTAACGATAGATTGGTGCCCGCTGGGACATATTCTGAGAACTAAACTGTGGCGTTGGCGATATCGAGGCTAGAAGCAACTGCGAAACAGTCCGATTGGAAACTACTGGGGTAACTGCACACTATGCTACGAGTGCGAGCAGATGGTGATGCTTCATGATGGTAATGGGCTAGAGAAGATCGACAATGCGACTCCATCCTTCACCATTTCTAGGCTCTTTATATACGTGGTGAAGTAACTGTTGGCTCATTTCACAGATCGCCCTCCCCACCGCGTGGCAATTGAGAACGGTAAGTTTTTATTCGTCGGCCTATCTAACCCCATAAATCCAGGAACAAATGGTTTATGTGGGGTATGGGACCGATGGATGCGGGCATCACCCCACAGCTTTTGATAAGCGGTCCGTTCCCGAGATATCATGCCTATCCCAGATCATAATTGCAGATGGAGGCTAAATACCATGCAGCCGAGGCAAACATGAAAATAATCGTAAATTGTGGTAGAATTCTGACGGTATTCTCTTTTTTACTAGGCTAGTTGCATTTCTAATTATGTCTCTATCATCGAGTATCAGCGCTACAGCTTAATATGTGAAAGTTGATTCTATAGACAAACCACAAGTATAATGGCGTGTAGCTCATCACCCCTTGATTAGCCATTTCTCAAGGCAATCCTGCTGGAGGCTCTCTTTGGAGATTGGTAGAGTACGAGATTCCCAATCTCTTCTTCCATCCCCGTATTTTCAGCGGCTGTCAATCGGTAAGCTCTAGGAACTGGCGTGTAAGGGGACGGAATTTCCGTGATGAAGCAAGCCACATGCTTCAGTTGAAGACATTGGAATCTAGGCAGAAGATTGGGTAAAACCCCACATAGATCGGGTGATGGCGAAAGTTCAGGCTTGAGTGAGTTTTCATATACTCATACTGCTCCTGCGTGCGGTAATACTGCGGGGTGATTGAGATGTATAACTCTTTGAGCCCTTTGACGGAGTGCGCGAGACCTAGTGTAAGACGAGTCCTCCAGTGAATCATCTCCGCGCCTAAACAAATGTATATCTAAATGCATCCGTTTGGTAAGATGGCGATTTGATTTTGTAGCTCCGATAAATTTATTCCATCAATAAGGTGTGCGGAAGGAGAATAATTCTGCTTGCTGGCTCTGAGGAGTGAGGAGGATCGTAAACACCCGCACTGCTGCCTGATTTCAAGTACGGCAGAACGACTGACCGCCAGCTAATGCAGTTAATTGATTGGTCGAGCTCAGGCCACAAGTTATTGGACGCGTTCAAGGGATAATGTGCACCAAGAGTCAACTCCTAGATATTGTCACGTAGGTCTCGAGGGAGCCGCAGAAGAGAGGATACAGAAGCATTGCATATTGTACTTTACACGTCGGATTCATTCTAGCCTTGGCTTGAAGATTCATGGCTTTTTCCTGTGGCCTTAATTCATTGCATCAAGCGGACTTTGAGACTTCGGTACTTCTTCACGGTGCTTGCCTCGGTTTCCACGCTCTCATCTGGAGCACGTTGCCTCTTGCGGACCATATTTATTTTCGATGCTCGGTACGCTTACCGTGATCTGCGCGGGAATAGGAGTATGTGTACAACCCCCACGAGAGTTTGCGGGTGAGGCTCGCAAGCCTGGGTGTGACGAACATCCCGGTGTGCTTGGCGACAGGGGAATTTATATGTAGCCGTGAATTCATTCATACACATCTACCTCCCTATCCCGGAATTTCTGTGAGATAGCCACTCCTTTGTTTTCGTAGCTATGGCGCGGCTCGGTCGCCTCGGCTTTCTTGCCATTGCTGTTGTTTTTCATCTAATTTACATTTACAGGTCTGCCAAGTCATTCAAAAACCCCCGCCCCTGCTCACTGCGTATAGTATCTTCTCCATTTACTTCGTAAGCCCCATCGTCCGTGGGATGCGGGAGTTTCGCGTCGAGACTCAAGAAGCTCCAGCGAAACGTTTGGTATTATTTGTTGGTAAGTAGCAGGAATGAATATTCAGCTTCAAAAGAACTTCCTATGCCATCAAGAATGGATTCGCTGAATGTATACACTGCAGGGGATGGCCTCCGCGTCGACAAAGCCTTCCAATCCTTTCCTGATCCCTCTCCCTCAAACAATGATTCCGCTGCCGCGAACGAGCCTCGGCCCTTAGCGCCATTTCTTCGCTCAAGAGTCCTCTCCCATGGCACCTTTGGCGTATCCCATACCCGGGTCCCTACCGAATCGCGTCCTGGACACGTAGCGCTTATTGCGGGGTTATATGAAGATGTCTCTGCGGTCACGACCGGATGGAAGCTTAATCCGGTAAACTTTGACAGCGTCTTCAATCGAAGCAGACATACTTGGAGTTGGGGCAGTCCGGACATACTACCCATGTTTAAGGAAGGGGCAGTGCCCGGTAGAATTGATGCGGATATGTACGGTGCAGAAGCTGAGGATTTTACTCAGGATGCGTTGCAATTGGATATATGGGTATTTGATAAGGTCAAAAAACTGTTCGAGGATGCGAAAACAAACGCTACCCTCGACGCAGAGCTCAGACGAGATAAAAACGTGTTCTTCCTCCATCTCCTAGGCCTAGATACCACCGGCCACGCATATCGCCCATATTCGCGGGAGTATCTGCACAACATACAGGTTGTTGACAAAGGTGTAGAAGAGATCACTGAGTTGATTGAAGATTTCTACAGAGATGGAGAGACTGCATTCGTTTTCACTGCAGACCATGGTATGAGTGACTGGGGGAGCCACGGAGATGGCCACCCAGATAACACTCGTACGCCACTTGTTGTCTGGGGATCCGGCGTGGCTCCACCGGTTATCAGCTCTGAGGGGATTGCCAAAGGGCACGAAGATGGTTTCTCGTCTGACTGGGGCTTTGATCAAGTCCAGAGAAATGATGTGTCACAGGCAGATATCGCGGCCCTCATGGCATACCTTGCTGGATTAGCCTTCCCGGTAAATTCTGTTGGAGAGCTTCCTCTCGCTTACCTTCAAGGCGATTCTAAGACCAAGGCGGAAGCGCTTCTGGTCAATGCCAAAGAGATTCTTGAGATGTACCGCATTAAAGAAGAAGAAAAAAAGTCAAAAGAACTACGTTATAAACCTTTCCCGGGTTTAGGGGATGAGGAACACTCCGTTGAGCACCGAATCGCTCAAATTAGGCAATCAATCGATAACGGAAATGCGGAAACAGCAATTGAGCGATCTAATGAACTCATCAAGCTGGGTCTAGAAGGCATGCGATATCTACAAACCTACGATTGGTTTTTCCTACGTACCCTTGTCACCGCAGGATATCTTGGATGGATTGCGTTTGCAATCACCACTGTGATAGACCTTCATGTCTTGCAGGGTGAGACGGAAACACTCCGAAGTGTACCAAGCATGATCGCATTTTCTTCCATTCTTGTTGCACTGTATTCTGTTCTATTCGTTCAACAGTCTTCGTGGATATACTACGCGTATGCTTTCTTCCCGGTCATGTTTTGGGAAGAAGTATTTGCTTGTAGGGCTGCTCTAATAAAGGGGAAGGAGGCTTTGTTCGGATATATATCATCGCCTTGGGATGTCGTTCTTTTGATATTCAAAGGCTTCGCTTTTTTAGCTCTTTTGGAGGCTCTAGTGAGTGACGAGTCCGTCCTTGTATTGTCGTAGTACTCTAACAAATTCGGCAGGTACAAAGCTACTTTCATCGAGAGGTGTTCACAGTTTGCTATCTGCTTGCAAGCACCTGGCCCGCATTTTATGGAAGCAAGTTCGTAAAGCAAAATGCTGTCCTCGTTGTCACCTGGGCTATGTCCTGCTCTCTCATGAGTGTTTTCACTCTGCTTCCTGCGATAAAAGTCGAAGACCTCAACTTAATGTAAGCCATCACTGTTGATTATGCGCAGATTTGACAAGCAATTGCTAATCTCGGAATGTCATAGATTACTCGGCGGATTTCTAATGGTTGCAGTTGGGGTCTTATATTTGCTTTTCGAAAAGTCTATCCTTGCTGATTCGGACTCTACTGAAGATGAACTGGCGTCTTCTTCGACTGATGGGTTGTCTCGAATTATACTCGGACTGCAGGTGTGTTCAAACCCCTAAGGAAACTTTCTGACTACTAACCACGTCTAGATTGGTCTTGTTGTACTTGCTATGGTCGTCACCAAATCCAGTGTTACTTCCCTTCAAGCAAGAGAGGGTCTGCCTCTTGGGACTCAGGTTGTTGGATGGGCTGTGCTTGGTGAGTGAGCGCAATTTATATGGCGGAGAAATACTAATTATTTATTAGTGGCATCTCTAGCAGTCCCCTTTCTCCACGGTCTACGACCCAATAGCCACTACATCCATAGGCTAGCGGTGATATTCCTCGCATTTGCGCCTTCCTTCATCATACTCACCATCTCATACGAAGGGCTATTCTATTTTACCTTTTGCCTGTGTCTCTTTAGTTGGGTTCGCCTCGAACATCACGTTTACTCTTACACAGCCTCGCAGCCGCCAAAAGCTGTGTCTTCACCCACGGAGACTCCCAATCCGCTGAAGCCAGCCCTTGCTTTAGCAGTAAATCGATTAGCATCCCTGAAGAGCAGAAACTACCGAGCTCTTAGTCTTGCTGATGCACGCATATCCCTCTTCTTCCTCTTCTTCCTCCAATCGGCCTTCTTCAGCACGGGCAACATTGCTTCCATCTCCTCATTTTCCCTGGATGCAGTGTACCGACTCATTCCAGTCTTCGACCCGTTCTCTCAAGGCGCATTGCTCATTTTGAAGCTTATGGTGCCTTTCGCCGTCATGAGTGCCAACTTGGGTATTCTCAATCGCTGGCTCGGCGTGGCACCTGGTGCGCTATTTATGGTGGTCATGGCTGTTGGAGACGTCATGACACTGAATTTCTTTTACATGGTCAAGGACGAAGGGTCCTGGCTTGACATCGGGACAACTATTAGTCACTTCGTCATCGCAAGTCTGCTGGGTGTTTTTGTGGCAGGGCTGGAGTCCGTTAGTGAAGTGATCGTTAGCGGCGTTGAGTTTGATAGTGGCAAGAAGACAATGCAGCCTAAAAAGGCGCAGAATGGTGCTGTTAACGGCGTGCTTAATGGGAGATCAGACGTGAAAACGTAGATAGATGTGAATAGAGAAAAAACGGCACGATAATTTCATCTGCGACTCCTGGCTGGTAACACGAATGTGAATACTCGGATTATATTGCATTGACCAACGAGGCGTGCCGCAGCGCTTGATGGTTTCACTGCATGCGTAGGCTAATAAGCAGCACCAGTTAGCTTTGCAGAACGAAGGCGAATGTGTTGATTCGCAATGCATGCCTGTCGCAATCACTGTTTCATAGCAGCCGTTGGAGGCTGCGAGAATGGGGGATTGGAGCAGGGAAAAGAGAAGGCGGAGAGCCGGAGAAGAAAAGGGGCGCAGATCCAGAGGGTGTTGAAGCTCCCTCCTACGGCTGCGGTTGCGATAAACAACCGACATCTCGAATCATTGACGCTGGGCAGGACGCCACTTGCCTAATTGACACTCCGACTCTCTCATTTCTCTTGTTTCTTGTAGATGCGCTGAGCGCCAAGTGCCTCGCCCGGTATTTTTTGACCTTGTTCGTGTGTCGCCAACATTCTGGGCGGTCCCAACCTCCTCGATAATCACGACTACATAGCCATCTCATTTTCCTTCCGCTAAGCTCCCCAGCCAACCCACAACTCTAATCTCCGAAACTCACTAGAGAAGCCATATAACCTCACTAACCAACTCTCTTGCCCTCGTCTTCTTCTTTTCCTTCTTCGATATGTTCTTCAAACGCCGTTCCCGCGCAAACAGCTACATTGACGCTGACTCTCTGCCTCGCTCGCAATCCTACGAAAAGTACGACGCTCGACCTGAATCTTCGCGCAACTCCACCGCCCAACACAACACACAGCCGTCACCCTCTAGTCCAACCGAGAAAGATATGTATCCACGTCAGCAGGCTCCGCAAGAATCGTACCCACCGCGGGGTATGTCGAGTGGTGGTGGACACAATGCGATGCCGGCAATGGAACCTGCGCCATTAAATACGAACAAGACAGAGCCAATGCCAGACCTGTTAGCGCAAGCTTTCAATCAGGCGATTCGCCCGTACACAGAGAAGATTGAGCAATTGGAAAGCCAACTTGCCGATATGCAGTCTTGGGTGGAGCAATTGGAGCAGCAGCGGTCTGAGGTATATTCATGGATTGATAAGAGGGGACTCCGGCCTGGTGAGTAATTCATAGCATTTCCTTGGATATCATCATACTTTCCGAATGGGAGAACTACCGTCAATTTCCATGCCATCTGAACTTCACCAACCACTAACAAACATCCCTAGACGTCCCGCCCTCCATCGGCAAAATTATGGATAGCACCACCCCTGACGCCGCCCCTACACTCAATGCGCAACTCGACCGCAAAATCACAATTGTGAACTTCGACCTACACCGCCTACAAGACGACCTCAATGACTCTATCAGCGCTACCCACTTTGCCTCCGCCATGCTGAAATTCCTCCCCGACATCCAGCGCCTGGCCCTCCTCCCTACCGGTCCCCGCCATGCCTTCGACCTCGTCCTCAAGCTTGGCGGCAACCTGAACTCGCATGGCGGGCTTGATAGTGGAGACCCTGAGGATCTGGCTTCCCGACGGGATTTCTATGGCAAGCTGGACACGGCGATGGTGGAGGTTGTGGGGCGCAGATTCGGTGAGGGCGAGGAGTGGGCAGTACAGAGGGAGATCAAGCGCATTGAGAAGACAGCAAGTTATCTAAGGACTTTTGGAGTGGAGCCATACTTCCCTGCAACGCTGGACTTGATGAGGAGAGAAATCGAGTTTCAAGGGACGAACAGCGGCGCGGCATTGGCTGGGCAGACCAACGGGAATGGGGCCCCGAATGGGCAGGGGACCCCACCAAGATACCACTGACTGGAATGCGACAAGTTCATCTGTTGGAATTGAACATATGAATGGGGGCAATATGAACGAGCACTTCGACGCAGCGGATTCCTTGCACCTAATTTGCGTTTGCAAACTTTCCGCGTCCGGCGCGCTACTTTCTCATAAATATCTTAGGGACTGACCCCTGCAGACCTGTCTTATCTGCAAGGCCTCTCTCCCGCCTTTCAGGATACCCGCTGCGGATCTCCTTACACTCGTCTTTGCTTATGTCTCAGGTTGCGTTTTCCCACATTTGGTCCCATTTGGGAAAAAGCGGGGATTTTTGCACTTTCTTGCATGTTGTTAGTGGGCACTTTTGGACTCCATGGGCTGGGACATGAGGCGCAATGATGACTGTAACCAATACACCTCACGAATTTCCTTGGCTGTTCCTACTGCGAGGAGTAGAGGTATAAGACATTTTAATTGAAAATAACATTTTATATATTCCGCACACGCTTCTCCCAAAAAACATGATTATGTGAGAAATGTGCAACAGGGCCTTGCTTATGCCTAACTGTCCTATGGAACGTCTAATCGTTCGGTTACCTCTCACCCAATTCCTCGGCTAAACCGCCAATTGGGTGAGGGAGCTCAATGCGCAAAAACCAGCAATACACAAATCTTACCCCTCCTTCCTTATTACTACCACCAATATGCCCACCAAAGGAGAGCTTATCGAAGAAGCCGTTATTAAGGCCTCTCAGGCTATGGATGCTGATTCTAAATTAACAGGGACAGCAGCCGCAGCTAAGTTTCAAGCCCCCTACCATCGATTAATGGCTCGCCGGCGGGGTCGTCCAGCAAGTAATACTAAAGGGGGACACAATAAAAAACTCGCAGCACCACAAGATTATGCCCTAAAAGATTATATCTTTATACTTTATGGAGCAGGGACTACAGTAAACCTTAAAGTAATATAAACAGCCGCCGGACGGCTCCTTTATTACGTATTAGGCGACCGTATATCTTTAGTGTTATAAAGGTAGACAAAAGCTTGGATGGCTCGACACTCTAATTACCTTAAGACTCTTAAGACGAAACCTATATCCGCAAAACAATTAGGTATATATATTATGGAGGATATAAAGGCACACTTTGCGGAGTTTAAATGGTGTAAGGAAAAGTAGGCCATTTAAAACGACGATGTCTCTAATTTTAATAAGACTGGCTTCCAAATTAGGGTTATCTCTAGGGAAGTGGTTATTGTCCCAATTAATTGTAAGGTAGTTTACGTAGCGGACCCTAATAATAAGGAGCTTATTACTTCTATAGAGACAATTAATTATAGTAGTAGAAAGGTTCCTGCGATGATTATATTTAAGGGCGCATACTATCTATGGAAGCACTTTTAGAACGATATAGATAGCGATACTCTCTTTGCGCGCTTACTAACTAGTTTCTTAAATAATAAGCTTAGATTAAAATATTTAGAGCATTTTAATAGATTTATAAAGGACTATATAAAAGGGGTATATTATATATTAATCTTTAATGGCTATAGATCTTATTTAAATTAGCCATTTATTAATTACTGCTGGGAGTATAGGATTTAACCCTTCTAACTCCCACCGTATACAACTCACCTCCTACAACCTCTTGATGTGGGTATATTTTAAGCATTAAAGTATTCCTTTAAGAAAGAGATATGTAAAGAGATTTTTAATGGCGCAACTAAGATATTAAAAGTCGACTTCTTTATATTCTTCCAAACCTTCCGTAATAAAGTCTTTAAGAATTATTAAATCGCAACTAGCGCATTCCGCAAGACTAGGTTAATTCCCCTTAATCTAACGGTTGTTCTTATAAAAATGAAGGAATATTATAAGATACTTAAAGAATCTTGACTACGAATACCTACTCCTCCTTCTTAACAATTGTTATTACTCCTGTCGTCCTCCCCTGCTTTTATAACCCCACCTCCACAAACTTTAAATTAGAACGAATATTTGACACCTCTTATACTGCAAACATAAAAGTAAGGCTTTAATTACGTTAAAGAGCGCAATATAGCAGTAATGGAAGGAGTTATACCTATTACACCGTCTGTAATTCGAGTTGTAGATAAAGTTAAAAATGCATTTTAAAGGTTAATGCTCGCTAGTGCTCTTACGACGAATTAAATATACGATTTAAGTATTATAGAGGCCGCACGTTAAAAGAGAAAGGAAGCTAGTAGTAAGATTGTTTAGAAATATAGAGAGATATATAGTTACTAAGCTAGGAAAGATATTGCTGCTAATAAAGACGATAAGAAGGAGGTAATTAATATAAGAGAGCAGCGATTAATGAAGCCATGGAAGGTTAGGTATAAGGCGGTAGTAAAGAAGTTTAAACAGGACTATATAGAGGTTAAATTGAAGTATATTGGGTACAATTTATGGAGTTTAGATGAGCCTGTGTGGCCGTATTGATTTACATATAATATATCTTTAATTTATTTGTGTATTGCTGGTTTTTGCGCATTGAGCTCCCTTACCCAATTGGCGGTTTAGCCGAGGAATTGGGTGAGAGGTAACCGAACGATTAGGGGGTAACCTGAGCGGGCTGCCGCCCTCCCTGCCAGTGCTTCCTGCTAGTGCTTATATTGCTATATCGCCACATTAAAACGATTGCTTATTTAGTATTAATACTTCGTTGGACCCCCATCCAATGACTTCCGTCGGTGGAAGCGATTAAGCTTAGCACGTGCGATAAGGCGCTGTCGTGTTGGTGTATTAATATTCGGTTTCCTTCCTCTCTATTTATAGGAGTCCATATATCTTTCTGGAGAGAATTTAATATAGTTCTACGAGGTATACCAAGGGAGGTAGCTCTTATGGTGTTGCTAGCTAGCGTATTAAGGAGGGAATAAGTAATATTACACTCACGGTAGGAGAGTCGGGTGCCTGGATCTCGAAAAATAGGATATTAAATAGGGTGGTGGCCACGCTACCGGCGAATAAGATTTAGTATTTTAGGATATAAAATATCCCTTAACACGTTAGGGCACCCAGAGGAGGTAGCCCGTGCGCGAACACCAGAACCAAAACAACGCGTATATCATATAGAATTCAATTATTAAATACACCACCACTATGCCTTCCAATCGTGCCACAATTGATGCTGATCTTGTTCAGAAGACTCAGTATAAGGTTCCTCCAAATAAGACCGCGAAAACACCTCCCCCTAAGCCTTGGCCGCTGCCCGAATTTAAACCTCTCCATATTACCGATTGGGACGACCATGGCTTACCAAATCTACCTCCCAATATTAATACACACGATCCTTTTAAGTTATTCAGCCTCTTTTTTACAGATAAGATTATAGATAAGCTTATAGAGTGGACGAATAAGCACGCAGAGCTCTACCCGTCAGATAAGGATAATAAGCACCTACGCCTATAGCAGCCAACATGCAAGCAGGAACTCTATGCGTACTTCGCAGTGCAGATTTATATAGGAATTACTATAGAATCGTGCATTAAGGACTACTGGAAGGATTTAACCACCTATGGCACCGAGTATATTATTAGGAGGTATATGGGAATCGTTCGATTTCAGCAACTTGCTCATCACTTTTAAGCTGCACCACCTTGGCCAAAGTCCGATATAACACCTAAATCTACATTTAACAGAGTTAACGAGCTTACTAAGCATATTCGGCTTACTTGTAGAAGGCTTTACAACCCTGGAACCCACCTTACAGTTAACGAGACGATTTAGCGCTTTATGGGCCGCGCATACGAGATTATTAATATTCCATCAAAACCTACACCTAAAGGCTTCAAAATATGGGTTCTAGCGAACGAGGGCTATATATTAGACTTTATATAGCACGCTAAAGGTGATAAGAAAGGCCTAGTTAATTTAGATATGTCCTTTATTGACAATAAAGGCTTTTCAAAGACGCAGGCAGTAGTCCTTAATATGCTTCTTTAAAAAAATACCGATACAAAGGAACGCCTCTACCTACCTAGAAAGCATGTTGTATGGCTTAATAACCTATTTATAAGCGTTAAGCTTCTTACAAAACTACGAGACCTTGGTATTGGGGGCGCTGGAACCGTTTAAACAACCAAAATAAAGCGTAAGGAGCAGGGGGACCTTAAAGGCAATATTAAGGTAGTTACAACTATATAAGGAAAGAAGAAAAAGAAGGTGCCTACTAAGTAAATTAACCAGACGCTTGCAGAGCTTAAATTAACTCACGCGGCTTAACTACCATAGGGAGAATTATATAGAGCGCTTTCTAAAGACGGCCAAGTAATAGAGTTTGCTTAGAAGGATGCCAATGTAGTACTTTTTATAAGTACTGTCAACGATGGTGAGTTAATTACCTCAACCATAAGGCTTAAAATCTAATGACGTTATATATCGCCAGGTCGCCACACAAAGATTACTATACAAAAACGTCCTCCCCTTACCGCTAGCGGTGCCAGACAGACTCGGAAGGTCTTTGGCGATAATTTTAAGAAGATATTGCCTATTCCGACCTTTATATTCTAGTACAATTGCTATATATGCGGCGTGGATATTGCGGACTAATTGCGCTCGTATTTTATGACGCAGAGGATCTACAGACAGACCTAGAAGCCTCTATGGCACTTCCTATTTAATACAGTCATTAGGAATTGCTTTCTACTATCCTCCTACCGACCTACTAACCGCCGTGGAGGCCGTCAAGATAGCCACAAATAGTTCCGAATTAACCTCCGCAACGCCCTATTCGAACGCTTAATTCGCAAGCAAAAAGCTCGTACTCAAAAATACGTTCCTTAACGTTCTACAGATGATATAATATAGGTTCCTACGGCGCAGCATAAACTAGTCAAGCTATTTAATCAACATGTCTACTATTCAGCTTGCACAGAGGCTGGTAAACATACTCAGATAGAGTGTATAGGCAATAGGAAGGCTCTGTCAGAGCTATCGCAGAATACTACAAGGAAACCTCGCGATAGTAAGGAGTGGCAGAGGCGGCAGCGTCCTTCAAGGACTCATTTTGGCTGCAATATCTATAAAATACCGTTCTGCAGGAAGGACGAATGCTAGAGACCTCATATCAAGCGACTCAACTCCAAAGAATAAGCCTATATATCAATTTGCTATGAAATCAAAAGCTTTATATTCCTAAGCACGGGCATTGAATTCTATTGATCTGATTGGTAGGTTCTTATCGATAACACGGGTGCCCAAGTTGACGTGTTAAGGGATAAGGCCCTCTTGCTCTCCCCCTATTGTTTTATATTATCTTTCTATTCTGGTAGCTTCTGTATGTATTTATAATACGAAGAGCTATACTTCGTTTGGCCTAAACCCACGCCAGCGCTAGCAGGGAGGGCGGCAGCCTGCTCAGGTTACCCCCTTGTATCAGGCTGCGTAGTTGATGTTCAGCCTCAATGTTGCTGCCACTCCTTATCTCGGTCCCAGACGATTAGCCAATTATAAGCTGCTTACATAACAGATTAATCATCTTATGTTGTTTACCTCAGCAATTGTCTCGTTCCCAGACCTTCTTGCCAAGGCTTATCTTGCCAAGCCGCTAGCCGCTTTTGGCAAGACCTTCGTTAGAAGGTCTGGTACACGGTTCGGATTTTTATTAGTCCCGCGCGGGGTATTTAGGCCTATATACACCTACTTTAAGCCAAATTATCTTAACTTCTATAGCTCCCTAAGCTATTCCTAATGGCTAGAATTACCAAATCAAACCTGGCGAAGAAGACTACGTTGCCCGATTTGCCCGATTCCAATTTGTTATCTCGTCGTTGCGCCCGACGCCCCCGAGTTATAGCAGCCGCACCTTTCCCATAACCTCTTCCTACCGTAGCCAGAGTACCTAAACCGACGAGCCAGCTTTAAATAATAACTAAGGACTACTAGTAGGTATAGATTTGCTTTATAGAAGGGTAAGCTTTAGG
>Ga0307515_10008211_pt1 | contig 20419 bp, 17 predicted proteins | sample 17_EM_MG_FD_194513 | JGI IMG/M metagenome (GOLD analysis project Ga0307515, IMG submission 194513) | Populus trichocarpa ectomycorrhiza microbial communities from riparian zone in the Pacific Northwest, United States - 17_EM | ecosystem: Host-associated > Plants > Roots > Unclassified | place...
ATCCTTCAGTCAAAACATGCCTCAACTTCCTGGCAGATCTTCGAACCGGTCCGCATGTTTTCCGTACAAGTAAAGGTTATGGACTGGCTCGATTGGCGAGGTACGTGTCTCTCCAGGTCCTGTGGTCACTTGGCTGATATCCACCCACAGAAACTCAAACATTCCACTGGGTGAAGCGCAATATCCTCGATCGTATCAAATGGCTCTGGCCATTCTCGACGACTGCTTCCGACCAGGAGGCCATGCCCAAAACACCAGCACGAGCTACCGAGGAAGAAGACTTCTGGAAAGACCGGAAGGAGGCCGAGAAGCAGTTAATTACCTACTTATCGGAGGCTCCAAGTACCGTTGCTTTCGTCCATGGACCATTGGGTTCCGGGAAGACGTCTATGTTAAAGAAAGTGCTGAAACAGTCGGGACGGTGAGCCAATGCATGCCTTGCACGACGAAAGGAACTGACCAATTTACCTAGCAAGGCCCTGATCATTGACTGTAATGAGCTTAACAAGGCTGGAAGCGATGTCGACGTTATTAACGGATTGGCAAGGCAAACTGGTGAGCTCATCTACATCCTCAGAGGCAAACACTGATAGCACGATGCAGGATACTGGCCTATTTTCACATGGATGAATAGTTTCGGCAATCTAATCGACTTGGCTAGCGTAGGCCTCATCGGTCAGAAGGGTGCGTGTTGAACAGATTGGCTTCGATCTCCCCACTAAGTTCGACCTCATTCAACAGCGGGTTTAACGTCTTCTGTGGACACTCAACTCAAGGAGATCCTCGATGTCGTTGGTAAAGCCCTGAGTGGCATCACCGCACGCCACCGCGACATAGAACGCGCAAAGAAATTCGCAGAGACAACCCTACACTATCATGAGGAGGACAAGCGCCGGCGCATAGAAAAGGTCGAGCAAGGGTTTCACCACGATGGTCGCATCGACGCCGTGGCTGGCACTGGCATAATCAGTGAGCTCGGGATGGGTGACGAGAAATTCGGGCCGAATGACGTCAACGGCAAGAAGACTGCTAGTAATCTTGTGGGGAAAACCGCGGAGAAAACTGGAGAGGTCGTTGAGAAGGGGAGAGAAGTCGTACAGAAGTCCGAGGAGCGGCCTGAGTCCGCTCACGACGAGCAGAAGGGCTGGACCGACCGGGTTCAAGGCGTAGTGACTCAGGCCATCGACAAGAGCAAGGAGGGTGTAGTCAAGGTCTGGGACGGTGCGAGGGGCACCGCCACTAATATCGCGCGTACTGCGGAGGAGCTAGAGCAGGAGCTCGAGGAAGGTATCGGGCGGGAAAGGCGGAGACTTGAGCGTCAACGAGAAGTTGCGGGGGAAATCAAGGCCTTACCGGTTGTGGTGATCAAGAATTTCGCCACTAGGACGTCGTTCACCGAACAGCTGGTCACCGTCCTGGCAGAGTGGAGTGCGAGCGTAGCCGAAGGTGGAGTCGCACATGTCATAGTACTCTCGGACAACCGGGAAAACGGAAGGATGTTGGCGAAAGGTGAGCTCAGAGCACTGCATATCTTCCGCGATATATGGAGTTGACTGGATTTCTTTGGGCAGCTCTACCCGCGACACCGCTCCATAACATCCAACTGTCGGATGCTGACCCCATGAGCGCTCTTGCATTCGTCTCGGAGAAGTTTGGGACGCAAGGCGCGCCGGCTTCTCTGAACGCCAGCCAAAAGATAAACCTCGAGAAATTGGGCGGACGTTCTAGTGACCTCCAAACAGTAAGTTCTTTCACCTGCCCTCGAGCCAGCCTTTTGACCACTCACCCACCTTGCAGCTTATTCACAAAGTCCGTAGTGGCATGACTATCGAAGAGGCTGTTGAGGATATCGTCACGCGAGGTGTCGGCGAGCTGCGAAAGAATGCTTTTGGAGAAGAGAGCGAGGACACGAAGTCGATGGGATGGTCGAGAGAGCAGGTGTTCTTTATCCTTAAAGGCTTGGCCAAGTCAGACGAGGTGCGTCGTATTCTCTGCTCGACGGTTCTTCATTAATCGCCTATCGTTCTGAAGCTGCAATATTACGACGTTCTTATTGACTTCCCATTCAAGGGTGATGAGGCAGCGCTCCGAGCTATGGAGAAGGCTGAACTCATCTCTCTCGCTACTCATGAGGGTGAGTAGCCGAATGGATATTTGAAACCTGCCTGACGTGAGTCCGCAATCACATCAGGACGTCCAGCAACAATACGACCAGGCCGACCAGTTTACCGCCATGTCTTTGAACGACTCGTCAATGGTGCGGGTCACTCGATCGGTTTCATTCTCATGGATTGCTGATCTCTTATCCATAGACGCCACCTTCCGAGCCGTGCAAGACATCGCACTCAACGAAAAGGCGATTTCGTCCGCCGAGTCTTCCATCAAGACCTACGAGGAAGAACTGCTCAAACTAGAGCAGATCAAACCGCTTGATAGTGGTTTACTCTCCAACGGGGCAACTCAGCAGCGTGCGGCATTCTTGTTGAAGAAGATGCGGGATGCCGAGACCAAAATCGAAAAGCTCGAAGAGATAAATACGAAACTAAAGAAGTCGCTCAAGGTTCAAAAGAAATGAGAGAAAGGGCCGAGGTAAAAGGACCGTTTATGGACAACTGTTGGCCGATTTGTAGATTATGTTCAAATTGGAATCACTCTTTCCGCACCCGGGCCGGGACGTCGTCAGCTCATTTGGAGTACAAATACAGCGGAAAATGAGATACCTCAGATTCCCCCTGCAAATCGGAATGCAAGGGAGGGTACAGACGCCAGAATGTCGAGCCCAAGGGCTGTGGCGAAGCGAGGCGTAACCGTCGCAGCTACTTGAGAGCAGAAACGTGTGCGAACAATAGCCACCGGCCAAACAGTTGCAGTGAAACCAAGCGTGAGCACAAGCTGTGGGTTATGCAAACCGATGGCCTGGCCCCGGCAGTTGAACTCAGAAATTCAGTACTGCTTTATGTCCCGTTTATATCGCCATTAAATCCGAATAGTACATGGCTGGGTGATCGTTTGCGAATAGTCAGCTCACGAATCTTTGGACGGACACGAGACGAAGAGGGAGAAGCGAGGGGGACCCATTTACCTCTGATGGGTAAAAGGCGCTCACCCAGCACCTCGAAACTGACGGGAAGTGTGGTGGAAGCTTTGTGAAGGCGGCCTGCTGGGCTTATGTCCAATGGCGTTAATGGGTACAGTCGAAAGGTTAATGAATAATCCGGGTAGAGTCGTGTAGGTGAGGTAAGATAGCGCTGCAAATATCGTGACTCGATCGAGCGAGACTGTTGAACGATATTGAAATGCTGGCTACGAAATCAGCCACAATGTTCGTAATGGTCCGACTCACCGCGATCTCTCCTATCGTATTTTGCATCTCATTGTGGGTTAGAAGCAATGAACATAATGGTGGCAAGGCTAGCAAGTCTGGTTGCGAGGAGTGCTGGTTCCGTGTTTTGGTGTGAAACGTATTGCAAAGTACATGGGTTAGTATTATAGTAACTGCAGCTAATATAGGTTATACAGCTTCTGTGCATAGTGTCGGAAATTGGTTATTCTAGATGTTTCAGGTTACGCGCTCTGGTGCCTGGTTACCAGATGGACGGTTATATAAGAGCCTCAGGATAGGACTTGTATCCTTACGTGTTTGTAGCGGGCCCCAACAAACACGATTATTTGTGTCCGAGGTCACGACCTCGCGGAAATTCTAACACATAGGCGCTGTCACGCGAAGCTAAGCTCATTGAGGCTGGCACCTTGTTCCTTCTCCTCCCCGCAAAGTGATCAAACATGGCGACTCAACGACCCAGGATAGAGTACATGTGAGCAACGGCTGTACCCTGCGGCATTATCAAGGTGACTGACGATCGATCATTCTAAGCCTCTACCTAGAAAGTATGGCACTTCACTCCAATTTTGGCCCACCTCGTTGACTTTGGGCAACATACAGAAATTGCACTCCAAGCCATCCCAAATCGGGAGTATACTCTTAGGTTGTTTATAGAAAATGAGGCGCTAGAATTACAGATGCAAGACAACCAAACCTGGACACCAGCCCAACGCCGGTGTGTCCCTTGTTTCTTCAATACGAACACTTGATGATAACTGTGCATGTGCAGAGGTGTTTCTCCGACATCAGAAATACGTGTTGAGATTCAAAAGAGGGGCAGTCACTTATTGTGGGGCAAAAACCGACTGGCGAGCGAGCTGATTGACGTTCAAGCACTTTTCAATGATTATTGGAGCTCCATACAGCACGAATTCATGGTACCGAGTAAGCCACCATCACCAACTCGTACCCTCGGCCTCGTGTCTGACCACGAAGCGCAGAGAACATTATTGTCGTTGGAAAGCATCACCAGCATTGTTGGTCTATAGAATTACATTTCTCTGCAAGCACTACCGTTCGTCTCTTTGCAGCTGCCCATCCCGCCAGCTAATAATCTTCGCATAGACGGACTCTCTGCGCACTTCGCTCCATACACTCGAAGAATTGTTAAAGGGATACCCCCCACTGATGAGCGGGTGGACCGAGAAGGCTATGGAGAAGGTCATTCAACACGGGGTTGTATTCGCAGAGGTCCGTTTTTCCACGTAGAGACTAGCAGGTCATTGACACCTTGTAGTTGAATCCAATCTCGAAGGCCGCCTTCGGTGTTGCCAAGCTTGCATTTGAGGTTCGTACTCGCTACTGGCGTATTAGCAGCGGAAGTAACGCTTGAGCGTTTAGCTCTTGAAGGTGCAAAACGAGTACGACCAGATACCATTGGGACCTCTGGACCGGTTGAAGCGCATTTTGCCCTTCGCAGATATTGTCGCTGACAAATTAGTCGCGGACAAATTAGTCTGCGAAGAGATGGATCTCTTGGAAGATATCATTCCGCGAATGTATGAGGTGATGCACAAGGTCGCGAACGTTTCGTGCGACTATGTCAAATCTGGTAGGTGGTCACCTGATGTCTGTGGCTAGTGCTGATACTCGCAGCGGGCGGATCGGCCTATCAGGAGATGTTCGGGGAAATGGACATAGTATTGGCGAGAGTCGTCGAAGACTTCGACCGTGCAGTGAATGTTGAAACTCTACGCCAAACCAAGGAGACTGGTAAGCACTCGTTCTCTCGTTCTCTCGATAGGTCATCCTCAACAGTTCCATGTAGAGCAGCAACTTTTGCTTAGTCGTCTCAAAGATGTCAGGACCAGCTATGACAGGGATCTCTGCTGTATGGAAGGCACCCGCAAGTCCCTCCTCGGACAAATCATATCTTGGGTGACCAACGGATCGGAGCAAACAGATGGGAGAAATACATACTGGATCTACGGCTTACCTGGGATCGGAAAAACGTCGTTAGCACATTCGATCTGCGCGAGCCTTCACGATAAGGAGCAGCTCGCTGGAGCATTTTTCTGCCAGAGGGATGACCAGGAATTGAGAGAGCCCAAAAATATCCTTCCAACTCTCATCCGCAAGCTCGCGATACTCTTTCCCCCTTTTCGAAGTATTGTCGCAGAATATCTCGGCAACGACCCAAGCGTAACACTAGAGTCAATGCGACCCACTTTCCTCCTAGACTTCATCCGCAAGCTTCCTCGCCTCCCAAAAAAGACTCTCGTGTTTGTCATTGACGCACTTGATGAGTGTGACAACATTCAGAGTCGTCCAGTCATCCTGAGTGCCCTAACAGAGGCCACCGCATACGCTCCGTGGCTCAAGGTCATCATAACGAGTAGGCCCGAAGTCGATATCCAGGATTTTTTTGATGGTCCTACCCAATTGTCGCATTTGCGATACGACTTGACCACAGATAAAGAGACCACCTCCAGCCTACGACTCTTCGCGGAATACCGATTCAATAGGGTGGCTTCAAGCCGGTGTCTCCAATCTCCTTGGCCAGAACCATTGCTCTTCGATGGAGTTATCTCCCGAGCAGGAGGTCTGTTCATCTTCATCGAGACTCTTGCACTTGCCCTTGAACATTGCTATGAACCCAATAAGCTATTGGGGGCGACCTTGCAAGACTCAAGCAGCCCTGGCTTGACATCTCTATACGGACTGTACTCCAGGATAGTCAGAGCACGGAGAGTGCAACGCAATGCCGAATTTCGACGGATGATTGGGGTGCTTCTTATAGCGGCGCCGTACCGTCCACTGTGTGAGGAGACGATTGCAGAGCTAGCAGGAGTGAGACCTGACTTGGTGAAAATGTGGGTGGAAGATCTTGACTCTATGTTCTATCGAGATGAAGGAGCCAGTGGAGGGATCCGTTTCCGGCATTTGTCCATTTCGGACTTCTTTGTGAGCGATCACTGTCAGGGCGACTATCAGGTGAACCTCCGAGACGCAAATATGTTTCTTGGTATCGCGTGCCTCGAGAAGATGGTTGAACAGCTCCGCTTCAACATCTGCGGCCTCGAAGATTCCCGGCTCGCGAATGTGGACGTGAAGGATCTCGCATCACGGATCAAAGAGAATATTTCCGACGCTTTGCAATATAGTTCTCTGTATTGGTCAAATCATCTTTGCTTTTCCCCCGACATTGGCGAGAGGCGTGTGTTGGACAAGTTGAGGAAATTCTTTGAAGGACCGTATGCACTATTTTGGGTTGAAGTATTGAGCATTATGGGAATGTTGGGAATTGGCGTCCCAAGCCTTCGAGAACTGATATCGAAATTTGTCAAGGTGAGTACGGCCGAGATGGTGATTCTAAAGCGATTCTAACTTGCTCTAGGATACGGATGAGATACTTCTGCAAGAAGTTCAGGATGTTTATCGTTTTATGATCATCTTCCGCACTCCCATCTCTATGAGCACTCCACACACATATATTTCAACAGGACCATTCCTGTCCTCAAAGTCACCTTTATCAACTATCTTTAGCACACATTTCACTAAAGGCATCCAGGTGCAAAGAGGAAAATTGCTATCATGGCCAGAGCCACCATTAGCATGGATTGGACATGAGGGTGGTGTGACTTGCATGAGTTATTCTCCCAATGGGTGCCATATTGTTACTGGATTGGATGATTGGGCTATTCGGATCTGGGATACCGAAACTGGCTCTGCAGTCGGCAACCCTCTGCAGAGGCATGCTGCCCGGGTGACGTCAGTTGCTTACTCCCCCGATGGACGGCATATCATCTCTGGATCATATGATAAAACAATTCGAATCTGGAATGCTGAGACTGGCGCTGCAGTCGGAAAGCCTTTGGAGGGGCACGCTGGCGGGGTGCGGTCAGTTGCTTACTCTCCCGATGGGAGGCATATCATCTCTGGATCAAATGACAAGACAATGCGAATCTGGAATGCCGAGACTGGCTCTGCAGTCGGCGAGCCTTTGAAGGGGCACACTGGCAGGGTGCGGTCAGTTGCTTACTCTCCCGATGGGCTGCACATTCTCTCTGGGTCATATGACAAGACAATTCGAATTTGGAATGCTAAGACTGGCTCTGCAGTCGGCAGGCCCCTGGAGGGGCACACTGCCAAAGTATTTTCAGTTGCTTACTCTCCCGACGGGCGACACATTATCTCTGGATCATATGATAACACAATCAGAATCTGGAATGCCGAGACTGGCTCTGTAGTCGGCAAGCCCCTGGAGTGGCACTCTGGCGGGGTGCGGTCAGTTGCTTACTCTCCCGATGGGAGGCATATCATCTCTGGATCTGATGACGAGACAATTCGAATCTGGAATGCTGAGACTGGCTCTGCAGTCGGCGAGCCTCTGGAGGGGTACACTGGCGGGGTGGAGTCAGTTGCTTACTCTCCCGATGGGAGGCATATCATCTCTGGATCAATTGACAAGACAATTCAAGTCTGGAATGCTGAGACTGGCTCTGCGGTCGGCAAGCCTGCGGAGGGGCACACTGGCTGGGTGATGTCAGTTGCTTACTCTCCCGATGGGCGGCATGTCATCTCTGGATCAAGTGATCAAACCATTCGAATCTGGAATGCTGAAACTGGTTCTGCGGTCGGCAAGCCTCTGAAAGGGCACATTGATGTGGTAGTGTCAGTTGCTTACTCCCCCGATGGACGGCATATCATCTCTGGATCAATTGACAACACAATTCGAATATGGAATGCTGAGACTGGATCTGCAGTCGAAAAGCCTCTGGAGGGGCACACCGGCGGGGTGGGGTCAGTTGCTTACTCTCCCGATGGGGGACACATCATCTCTGAATCTAGAGACGCGACAATTCGAATCTGGAATGCTCTGACTGGCTCTGCAGTCGGCAAGCCACTGGAGGGGCACACTGACACTGTGTTGTCAGTTGCTTACTCTCCTGATGGGCGATACATCATCTCTGGGTCATATGACAACACAATTCGAATCTGGAATGCCGATACTGTCTCTGCAGTCGGCAAGCCTCTGGAGGGGCACACTGGCTGGGTGGTGTCAGTTGCTTACTCTCCCGATGGGCGGCACATCATCTCTGGATCTAAAGACAAGACAATACGGATCTGGAATGCTGAGACTGGATCTGCAGTCGAAAAGCCTCTGGAGGGGCACACTGACTGGGTGCTTTCAGTTGCTTACTCGCCCGATGGGCGGCACATCATCTCTGGATCACTTGACAAAACAATTCGAATCTGGAATGCTGTGACTGGTTCTGCAGTCGGCAGGCCTCTGGAGGGCCACACTGGCGGGGTGCGGTCAATTGCTTGCTCTCCCAATGGATCGCACATAATCTCTGGATCTGAGGACAAGACGATTCGAATCTGGAATTTTGAGTCTGGCTCTGCAGTTGGCGACCTTCTAGAGGGGCACACTCGTTCTGTCACATCCGTTGCATACTCTCCCAGTCCGCAACATATCACCTCTGGGTCTAGTGATGGGGCTATTCACTTACAGGACTCATTTCCACAAATTCCGCCCCAATCTATCTCGAACCTTGAGGCTGAACGGCCAGACCAAGACGGTTGGGTCACAGACTCGGGGGGCGGCTTGCTCTACTGGGTACCCCGTGACTATTATCGCGTGGGCCTCCATTCACCTGCCCCTCTCACAATCCCTCCCACATCCCCTGTTCGGTCAGTTTCGCTTCAATTTGATGAATTTGCATTTGGAACGTCTTGGACTCAAATTTTTAAGGCTATACCGCCCTAGCCTTTCCCTATTCTTGACTCTGTGCTTGTAGTTTGCTATGTCGATTGCTCCTTGGTCGTGCTAGTTTGCGGTCTCTTCTTCTTCTCACATTGGTAGATAACAGGGTCTCCTCCAACAATAATAATGTCACCTGCATATGATTCTCTTTTCTCCTCCGCAATATTGTACAATATGATGTATATGTACCCGAGGACAGGAGGACATGAACGACTTTGCGGACCAAATTTGTAGACCTGTAACCTAACGTGAAATTTTTGAAGATCTCTAATTAAGAGGAGAGATGGTTCACATAATGAACCGAGTTCTTGAATACACAAGCCCCCCAGAGGGTTAACGGTGTAAAGCAACTTGTGGGTAGCCCATCAAAGCGTTCACAAGGGTGCAGTCCAACAGATGGAGGGAGCTGACGGAGGGAGGTTGAATATTTGTGCTTATGCAATGGGGCTAGCGTCAAGAGTGTTAAAAGTCGTTTCGTATTCTTTCATGTACTGGTACATGTGTCGGCTCGATGCTAGTCATCGTTGCCTGGTGGTTGATAAAGACTCGCCGTTTGTCGCCGTCCACTTCGCTGTCTTCGTCGTGGTTCCTGTTGATGCACGCTTCATTGCGGTGCCTGTTGTTAGCGTCATCATGTCTTGGTGTTCGCATAAATTGCGCGTCGTTCGCACCTGTGTTTGTTAAAGAGTATGCAAAGCAATAAACTGTGAAAGCCCAGGGTAACAAAGGGGGCCCGATTGAGAGGAATGATGCAGGGTGATACGACAGGCGCCAAGATAGTACTAGTGGACGCAATTGTAGGTAGAGTATTTGAATGATGTATAGTGAGGAACCGAAGAGGGATCGGGTGCTTATTACCTGACATCATCCTTCTCCCGAAATACGTCCCTAAGGCTCAATTGAAGCGCCTACTGGGGATCATTCATCTTCGCTATAGTGGGCACGGGGTGGTTTTATCCGAGCGCAGGGATCCACTTCACAGGCTTGCTCTGAGCTTAAGTTTCCAGGTGAAACAATGCAATGCTGTTGGCTACAGCCCCATTGTAAGCGGAGTATCCGCAAAGATAAAAAGGTTATCAGACGAAACTTCGCGAAATACAATTTTGAAGAAGGCTGAGAGGAGTGAATACTCGATTCCCAACCGCTACAAGATACCTAGAAGGAAACCCTACACGAGTTCCTTGCTCAAACCCTAACGCCCTTCACCAGCACGTGTACTCCCACCACATCCATTACATCAATATTCTTTGCACAACCCCCACGCACCTTCTTCCCAACACTCGAATCTTTCCTCAACCGACTGCTCTCAAAACCTGCTGCCCACTGCGCTCAGGTTTCGCCTTTCCGACGCCCGCAAAATGGAACCACCCCGCCTAGTCCCGAAAATTCACCCAGAGTGGTAGTTCCTGTTAGAGTTGATGATTATTGGCCGGGTGGCATGTGGCGACCCACCCTTGCAGTCTGGCCTTAATTTCTTTGAGCCCTGTCCGTGCATCACCGACCTCGTCGCCTGTTGTCGTCTCCGTCTCCGTGATCACTCACCTCGATCGATCTGCTACCTCTGCACCTTGTCGGAAAACTCACACTCCGGCTATGCACACGTCCCCACCCTTACGAAAGAACTCTTGCCCAGCTGATCGGTGCCCCATTCGTCTGGTACACGGGAAGGTCGTATACTCTCTGGGGGTCGGCTCTGCGTGCGGTTTTTGTTGACAAACTGGACGCGGCTCAGGGGAGAAAGAACCGTGAGGGTTCCTCCCTTTCGCCGCGTACTATAAATACAGAATAGTTTACACACTCGCAGCGTTGGAAATGGGGATGAGTAGGGACGTGTGATGAGTCATATCCCACCAACAGTTTTGTTATTATGTTGTACTCGTTCCTCTGCTTTGTTATGTTGTCGCCGAAAAGATAATAAATTGGCCCGGGATAGAGCCCCATTTACTCAGCATACTCAGAAGTCACGGAGTACATGCTATTGAACTATGATCTTTTCGGCCAGTGTCTCCAAGGGCGGACATGGTCGAGAAACACGCGTGCCTAATCCGGCCATCCCGTGACTCATTCACCAGTGTCCCGCCCTGTCTCCAGCCACGCCGCGGACGACTTCTATAAGCGTCCGCGGTGAACTCACTCGTGTGGCTCGCCGCCCACGCCAAGCGCTGGTTTTCTCCTCGCCCAGTGACTGTCACTGTTCGCAGTCGGCGTGGTCATTTCTACTGGGTAACTTTTATCGACGACTGCCCGCGTTTCCCCGCCGTGTATTTTATTGCTATAAAATCTGACGTTTTCGATCCGGAAGTACGAGCTGTGGGCCGAGAATGCGACCAGGCTACAGCTACAGCCGCATCAGCGTCCTTCCGGATGATAAGGGAAGTGAATACACGACGGACGACGGACGACGGACGACGGGCACATTTCCTTTGGAAAGTTTCTGGCCAGTGCCGGTATTCGTTGCGAACACACTATTATATGCCCCAGCCGTCTCCATTTTAGAGGGGACAACGACTCTCCTGTCTCATCTCTGATAGTGCGAATCTGTTTTCTCTTTCCATAAGCCTGGGTCTGGCTGGTGCAGGCACCCCGCCGACTCCTTTCGTCGAGTTCTCTCCGGTTGTGAGCCCGCCGCTGCACCCACACCCCCGCCCTACGAGCCTCTCGTCCCCTGATCCCTGGAGACCCGCCTTTGCCTGCTCCTCCTGACCCCGAACCGGTCCCTGTGGATGTGGTGCCTGCGCCCCGCCTTGTCGCTCTCCGGACGAAGATCGACAATCAGCTTGTCGCAGCCTGGTTATATCCGATCGATTATTGAGCAGGCTGAACTGGCACGGTGGATTGCAATCCCGCCCAGACGCCGATGAGTGAAAACATGAAGCTCTCCGCTCGAATAATCCTCAGGGGGCGTTGGAAATGAAGTCCTGCCCTTATCGCGAGCTGACTAGGAAGCTCCTCTATTTGGCCGTCGCTACGCGCCCGGACGTTGCAGGAGTTGTAGGTGTCATTTGCCGTTTCTTAGAAAACACGGGTATGGGCTATTGGAAGGCGGCGAAGCGTGTTCTCCATTATCTTACGGGCACTGTACATATGAGGTAGGTCTATTCGCTCAATCCACCTGACCTGTTCACCACATTCTCCGCGACGCCGATCACAGAGGCAGTACAGTTTGTCGTCGATGATGCTCGTTGTCGTAAGGTTGTTGTGGACGAGGAGTCTTCGGCTACTCCTTCAGATAATGTGGATGGGGGGCGTTGAGTGTAAGTGCGAGCGACGAATGGTGATCATCGTGTGCTGGCGGGGGAGGTGTAGATGGCTTCGAATGCGTGCTCACTTCTCTGAATGGCGGACTGGTGGTAGCTCCAGCATTGGCTGGTATCCAATATGCTGCGCGGGTGCTCAAGTGGTGCACTGCTCGCAGAGAGGGCCGGCGTGATCGTCGAAGCGAATGATATGCGTTCGAACTACCTACGGGAGGCAGACTAGGGTGTCCCAGGCTTGAGTAAGGTGTACCATCTCTCCTGGCACAGAAGACCCGGAATTTCCGGAATTCTACTAAATTCGCCCGAGTTTGCACCCTGAGCGGTGGGCATTCCCAGGACCAGGCGGCGAAGGGATAAGCGAGTATTTGGGTTCTTTTTGGATAAGAGACATGGTCGGAGGAAGGTCGCTCAGTCCTTATTGCTGTAAGCTGCCGAGCGTAGAAGAAATTGGCGGCTTTCGTGCATGAACAGGTGGCAATGATGCGCCTATCAACGAACTGTGGACCAGTGGGTGGTTCACAAGATGGGACTGGTCCACCTGAATTTTGGCCATGGAAATCCGGGAGGGGTTGAACGGAGGTTTCTGGATAAATCGCTGAGGTTGCATCGGTACTGGAGTATTCAAACATTAGTAACGGGGATCGAACCCGGGAATCTCTCATTCTACTACCCAACCAGTACAGTACTTCACGGGTCACTGGTCAAGATGTTTTGGGATGCCTTTGTACTCTCTGTAGAAGCTCGCATTGGGCAGAAAACCCAATTAGTAGGTATATATATATTATATGTTTATTGTGTGACTGCACTACCGCAAGGAACCATTGGGAATGAGTCGATCGGCAGGGTGTCAAATATGGGCCTGGACCACTCACTGGTCATTCACCCTTGCGGACGTTTTTGAGAGACAAAACCTGTCATTTTATTTCATATATAATATTGTATATATTTTAGAGTCTAAATCCAATGCTCTTATGTATACAGATCATTGCCAATGTTGGCTTCAGAGGAGTCACTATGAATAACCCTGCGTCGAGGACGACAACGTGGGCAGGAAGTGCCAGATGGAGTGAGAGTCGAAGGAGGGGTTGGTATTACTATGTTTTCAGGGTTATCGGCTTCCAAATACCAGTATTTGCGGGGCTCTGGTCCAGCATTTGTCATGGCTAGGCCAGCTGCTTTCAATCTCTCCCGCTCCAACCTCCAATTTACAATTGCCACATCGTAGAGAGCAATTCGACGTTCGATTTCCACTGCTGGCATCCCTTTTGGCACTGCCCTCCTTCCCCTCCCTGCCTGTTTAGCGGCCTTAGCAGCAGTAGCAGCAGCTCTATCCCCTTCTTGCACCTCAATAGCAGCCATACAAGCGTCTCCCGTCGCCTCGATTGCCTTCCCCCCTGGGTTGACCTTCTCCCTAGCGGTCTGTCTCTTCTTTTCCTTAATACGAAGCTTAGCTCGTTGATCATTATTCTCAACAGTAAGCAAAGTGATTTGTGATCGAAGAGTGATGATATCTTGCTGCAAGTCATTGGTGTACGATACAAGCTTGTGGTTATCTGAGATGAGGGTGGAGATGGTCTCGAGGAGCTCAGGTTGGCTTCGTTTACTGGTGGTGGCTGCACTGTGTTGGTTGGAAGATGGTATAAGGGGTTCGAAATGAGGAAGAGGAGGGAGCATGAGAGGAGGGATGGTGGTTTGTGAGGACGACCCAGAACCATCGAAAAGAAAAGCAGCTCGAGTGCTGCGCAGATCGGTGCCAAGTAGTTCGTCTGAGGTCTGCTCTTGTACACCAGTTGTTGTACTTGAGCCAGGTAAACCAGGAGGAGCGAGATTGAGGAGAGGTGGAGGAAGGCATCCGAGACTGGGGAATGGCTTTACTGCAAGTCTCCCAATGTCTTCTAACCGAGTGACCAATGCCTTGATAGGTGATGTTGGTATGATTTTTGGCATCCCCTGTATTGCAAGACCCTTTGATGGAGCAAGTTTGTCAGAAGTGATTTTGGACTGGTCGACTGGCCAAGTACCTGTCACTTCAAATGCTTTACAAACATTCTCTGCAGTAAACGCTTTCTTCCAGGGGCCTTCAATCGCCTCTAGGAACTCTCCCCTGGAGATCCTGGACTCATTGACCTGAGCCCGTTCCTCCATCACCTCCTCGTAGGCCCGTTTAAATTGCGAAAATCCAAGGACATCAAGAGTGTAAGATAGAGTGGGTTCAGCACTGTAGCTCTGCCCCTTGCTAGCCAGTACTTACTTTGGAGAGCATGTGTCGTATTGGAAGGTAGGCATAGCATGATAATCCTATTGTCCTTGGCATATTTGAGCAGATCATAATTGAAATGAGATGTATGACCATCGACTATGAGAAGTCTGTACTGGCCAGCAGCTTTAGCTCTAGTTGGAATGTCGAAGTCATGTTCCAACCATGCTCGGCCAATTTCACCTGTCATATAACCCTTTTCAGAGCATCGAAGGCTGTAAACTAATTAGAATTATATGTAGATTAAGAAGGGAATACATACAATGCATTCAAAGGGTTGGGGAGATGTTCCTTGCCCCGAATCTGTTTTCCTTTGAATATGACAGTCAGACCATAGACCTCCCCATCAGCACATATAACTGGTATCACAGTGCATGTCTCCCTGTTCTCGTTTCGTATAGCAAGTTGCTGTCACTGTTTTGCAGGGCCAATGTGCCGAGTTTTATGGGCACACTTGTCCAGAAAACAGCAAGATTCGTCCATAGCAAAGATGAGTGAAGGGCCAATGTTGTATTCATCAATTACTTCTTGTAGTAGCTTGTACCAATGGTCAACATTGGCTTCATTGAGTGCACCACCACGCACAGTTGTGAGTGTTGTTGACCAGAAGCATGAAAGTTGATCTTTATGGCGATCGAGGAAGTGATCAAGCCAGTGCTTGCCAACAGTAGCATCCTGGTCACCAGTGCGTTCTCTGAGAACCTGATTGGTGCATCTCACAGCCCGCTGTGGTGTTTCAGGAAACCCTCGCTTGGCGGTTTTGTTACGTTTCGTAGAATATTTGATAATAAACGCAATGTCTAATAGCCTGGGTTTAAACCTGGGGACTCTTCCTTCAGTCCCACAGATATATGATATTCAGTTCTAATTAGCTTCGTATACACGTGTTTAATAGTATATAGTAAACCTATAACACTGTCCCGCAGTATTGGTAGAGTAGAGCGTGTAGAACGATAGAATGGAAATCTAAACAATTGTACTAAATGTTCTATAGGTTCTTAGACCTCAGATATAGATCAGAACACAGGATACGAAGAGTAATAGAGTGTATAGAATGAGAATGGAGCAGTGCGCGCGATTGACAGTGATGTCTTCAATACCGGTTCTTTATCCCGGGCCTACTGTCCCTGGCACTCCTTATCTCTATTTAGATAGGATTGCTAATGGGCTCTTAAGGCGCTATGGATAAATGGTTTATGGTAAAAAGATGATATATAAAAGTCCGCCAGGAGAGCCCCTTTATATAGGCGCACTCTCCGCAGCAGGGTCCGTGTCAACACAACTGCGGCTGCGGAAATCATACCAGATGACTCCCTTAGCAATGCATCCGCAGTTTGTGGAGCTTTGGATAATACATAGGTTTCCCGCACGCGCCGATTTCTTTGTATACCACCATGGCAACAAAGGAAATTGGCTTAGCATGCGATACAAGCAGTAACCAATCAGGAACACTACCAAAAGGTTATCCTCCCAGAGGATAACAACCAAGACCAACTACGATAAGTATCCCATTCCCTCCCGACGCGTGCATGTGTCAGGTCATAACCTTCTGCCAGTACCCGTTCTATAACAGGTTTCAATAAGATACAGTGCAATAACAGTCTCTTCTTCAGGTAGAATCTTCTGACGTCGAGCTGCAGAGTCCTTCTTTGGTTCTATGCCATTGATTCGATTCCGAAGTGACATCAGTGGCACACCAAAGGCATCGGCAATGCTTTTGGGTCATGGCTTGCCTCCCAATGCCAAAAGGCGGTTATATTCGGCAAGAGCAAGCCCCAACTGTTCTTCACGATGCTGGTGAAGTTTCCTGTCACGCTCTGTAGGTTTGGTGCCTTTGGCCATTGCAGTAGAGTGAGCACGATGGAATGGGGAGGTAGGCTGATTGTGGTGCTCTCGCTCTGTCCCTATATCTAAGAATCATGTTATAGATTCTTTTTGGATCTATGAATATTTTACATGATACACCCGAAGTACATGAGGGCTCGAGGCCGAGGTGGGGAGGGTACAAAACTCAGAGTGGCCACTTTGGGCCACTTCAGCACGCAATTGCCTCGCTGTGCCACCGGAAGGCTAGAAAAGGTAAAGGCTTACTTCCATTTTATTATTAATCGTATTACACTCTACATTTTCTATCTAGCTAGGCGGCGGATAGCAAATGACCAGTGACCGGTCGTGACCAGTGAGTGGTAAAGTACTGTAAGTGGAGGAATCCAAACTACGGCGAGAAGTGCGTGGATACTCGAGGCCCATAACAGGCAAAAATGACCTGTTGTAGTCGATACCGGGCTCTCGGTGGTTCCTACGAGTAAAAGGATCAAGTCTTGTTCTTCTCGAAGAGCCGATTCTTGAATTTCCAGCGGAGTATCCAGCCGATTCTGAGAGTGCGCATGCCGAGCACGTATGGTATTAGCTTAGGGATGTCGTGGGACTTGAAAGTCTGCATCACATTGTCCATTGCTTCCACCCATCCATCTTCTCGCGTGCATTGAGGGGATCAGGCAGCCATGAGTGCTGAACCTATTGGAGAAACCTATTGAGAATGCGATAGGAGGACAATGGGCCTGGTCTACTACGAGCATTGCGCTACCAGCACTCCCTCCTCCATTGCGTTCGAGGCCGATTGTGTGTTGATTTCAAAGGGTTATTAGGATGAACGAGACGTCGTGGCATGGATGTGGTGGGAGCGGGTGATCAGACCTGATAGGTTCCCCTGTGTCCTGTTCAATGGTTCCTGCTGGGTCACCAGGAGGGGAGACGGGGAGCCCGGTGGGTGGTTAATGTATCATCCAGGAAGAGGTATGGTAAGAAGGGGATAACGAGTCCCGTTGTGTATAGTGTTTGTCGTTGGTTTGGGCTCGAGTATAGGTATGATGGCGAGCTCGAGTGCGCGAACGACCGGACAACGACGCATGCGCATTCGATAGAGCCGCAGGTAGCACCACTAGCTTGAAATGGCACTATTCGGTAGCTGAACGACAGAGTCGTCTGCGTCGACACTCGGCGGGGTCGATTCGCAAACTGTGGGGGATGGTAAGCTGTCCCCAATACAGTACGTACTGAACCATGAACATGACTCTGTTGAGGAGGACGGAGGATGCTTTGCTACACTGCATCAGTATTTGAAGAAGGACCCAACTCTATGTACAGATCCAGATGGCGAGCAAAGGTTCCAAGGACGGTCACAGCCAGTCCGCGATTGATGCCTTCAAGTTTCGCCCTTGGGTCGATTCCGACACACACCAAACGGAACCACTCGTTTCCACACCTGATCGTTCCTCCAGAATTGTAGTCTCCAGTCGTCGTTGGGTCGATGATTTTTGGCTCCGCGTTTGAGTGCTGATGGAGACATGGAGGACTGGACCTTGTCGACGAACTGAGTTCCTTTGCCTGCTTGTGCTGGGGCCACCGGAGGAGCCTGTTGAAGCCGCAGAGATTAGTGAAAGGAACAGTTGGAGGATGGCTCATTCTCATTAGGGGAACATCGCCCGGTACGACGTTCGGACGACCCTCGCATAGCCTGCCAATATACCATCCGGTTGGCGCGCTCCAAGAAGGGCTGAACAAGGTAGATCCGTCTGTGAGGAGTCATTCGCATCCTCCTGAATAGAGTCCTCAGCGGCCCACGTAACCTTTCGCAGCAGTCTGCTTACCCTTTGAATTTCATGTTGTTCATCGAGTACGGTGAGGCCGTCTTTTCGGATACCATTAGGGTTGCCTCCATGGGAGATCCCTTGAATAACACTATTCTCCGGCTCTGGGCTGGGAAGATAGCTAGTAATAGTTTCGACTTGGACCACAACGCTACAGCGGTGAATCAGTCCTGGTAGCCATACTCGTGCAGTTGGAGAGGGCTACCAACCCAAGATGACAACTATCCACAGTGCCAATAGATATATGTTCAGGTGGTTTATTTACGTCGGGAGTGGTGGATACGAGGCAGTTAGAATCCCCGCTGCCATTCTGAGGGAGCTAGGATGAACATGGGCAGTTCACAATCATTGGGACAACTCACATTATATCCCAACTTGAAGGTCATGAGCTTGCGTTCTGCAAAACAGTTCAGCACGGGCTACTTCTGTACGACATTATGGACGCACCTGGGAGTGTCTTCAACTACTGGTGATAGCTATTAGGTTCTGCAAGACAGATAAGTGGCGTTCAAAAGAGGACAATAGACCACAAGAAGTAGTACCTGCACGCTAGGCTTCACCTCACTGAGCTTTGGTGCACGGTTGGAAGTAATCGCCTTAGCAAATGGACCCTTTTCATTCTCCCTCAGACGTTGGTGATGTACCGATTATGAAAGCATGGGGATTCGGACAGACGACTCGACGGGTTTGTGGTAATGAACCGAAACCGTATATGCTTCGGTGGTATTATTTGGGTCCTCTCTGTCCTATGGGAACAGTCAAACGAGCACCGACAGAGGTGGAGGTGGAGGTAAAGCCTTGGAAGCGAGCGACCACATACCAACTATAACGTCGCTTCAGGTATTGCTTCTCCAACGCATGGAAAACGCCCTTCTCCAAATAGTCTAGGAGTAGGTCGCCCGCAGACGAGAATCCACGACGGACGGCCATGATCTTGAGATTGGATTCGCGACCACCGTCGATGGTGACCTACGAGCAGGCCGAACCCGGGGCGCCCTCAGAATCGCCCACGGCAAGACGCGCTAAGAACGCAGTGGTCAAAGGAGGGCACAAATACAATCGGTGAGGCGTTGCAAAAGTTGTCCTCAGGTAGCAGGCTCTGCAGCAAAGACGCGATTAAGGGAAGAGGCACGGCGAAGGGTAAGGTACTGTCACTGGTAAGTGCTGGTAACTGGTAACCGGGCCGCACCTCAGGTACATGACGCAACCAACGCTGGCAGAGAAAATGGTCTAGATCGCGATGAGCAATTGAGCGCTCGTCATCTGTAAAACCGACGCGCCTGACGCACCATCTATGCGCTCAAATATACCTGTTCAACGTCTTCGAGCTGCGTTTGCATCGGGGATGGAAGTCACGGCGGGGTCGGAGTTCAATTGGATCCCACCCTCATGAAATCAAGGGTCCCCCCAACCAAAGGGGCCCGACCATACAGTAAAATTTATCGTTGATGATGCTAGGATGAATGTACATATGACACAGCGACTCGTTAATTAACAAAAAATTAACAAAAATTGGGAACTTGCCGATCACTGCAAGGAGAACATTGCTTGTATCTTCCTGAGTATTAGGATCGAAGCCTTGAATAAAGACGGCCTAGGGAGGGCGAAGGGAGCGAGTTGAAGGATTGCAGTCGCAGTGGTCGAGTCCAACCTTGAGCGTCAGCCATGTGTGTACTGGCGCGGTGCTGGCGTCTGCTGTTATCTCAAAAGAATCATTATTCGGTATGTAGAGTTGCAGAGGACCAGTCGAACCCTCTCAAACGCCGTCCCAGAGGAGTGCCGAAGTATCGTAGAAAAGCTTTATATCCCGTGGATATCACCATTCAATCCGGGTAGTACATGGCTGGGTGATCACTTGCGAGTAGTCAGCCCACGAATCTTTGGACCGACACGAGACGAAGAGGGAGAGGGGTACGCGAGGGGGACCCATTTACCTCGGAAGGGTAAAAGGCGCGTTGATCCAGCACCTCGAAACTGACGAGAAGTGTAGTGGAAGGTTATGAAGGCGGCCCGCTGGGCTCATGTCCAATGGCGTTAGGGGGCTTGGACCTGACCTCGTCAGGCCTAAGTCTCCCTCCTCGACCTGGGGCGGGTAACTACCACACCATATGGGAGGTAGACGACGTACATCCCAACGGTTATACGTCTCAGTAAATCCCGCAA
>Ga0307515_10008212_pt1 | contig 20418 bp, 21 predicted proteins | sample 17_EM_MG_FD_194513 | JGI IMG/M metagenome (GOLD analysis project Ga0307515, IMG submission 194513) | Populus trichocarpa ectomycorrhiza microbial communities from riparian zone in the Pacific Northwest, United States - 17_EM | ecosystem: Host-associated > Plants > Roots > Unclassified | place...
TAGGTGGTCTGGAAGGAAACAACCGAGATCGGGTGTGCCAAGCAGACTTGCACAGGCATATTTGGCAATACACCTGCGACGTACTATGGTACGTGCAATCCCCCCAGTTATTCGATTTCGTGCAAGCCTCTGAACCATTTCTTTGATAGTGTGCGAGTACCGTCCCGCAGGTAACGTCATCGGTCGCTTTGCTAAAAATGTCCAAAAATAAGGAGGGACTTGGTTTGTATTACGGTAGCGCACCCGCAGGGGGCACAGGGCCTGTACCTTCATATGTATGTGTTGGAGTGTTATGACCCATCACCCTATTACGTAGTTTGTTTGGTCTCTTTCTGTATTTATTCTGCGCGATGTTTGTCCCATATATATTTACGGTTTGATCCCCCCTTTTCTCGTTCATCAGTATGCTTATTGTGGCCCTTGGGCGGGGAACCAACCATGAGGTGTTATATATGGTGTGCCACATTTGGGACTGGACCTATCCCTACCCCGAAATTTGAAATTTGACTCAAGCAAACTATGGATCGGAACTTGAACCACACACCAGGATGCCTCGATACCCCAAGCGTCAAAAGAAGGAAACAAAAACCCAACAGTTAGAGGGGACTGAGATAATTAATGGCTGGGAAGGGGAAAAGGATGAGGAAGAGCTGCAGCTCGAAAGCACGCTCTTCGGAAAACCAAATGCAGCGTCGATCTTCAGTGATGTCAAACTACCCAGCTTCAACGACTCAGAAGACCCTGATGATATTAGAGACACTAGTGTATGGCCGAATGCCTCGTTTTTGCCACGACCTGCGATCTTGGACTGCCTGCCGAAAAGTTGTTCTTCTTCGACAGTGGATTAAAATCACCAGTGGAGCACACCCACGTCGACTCAGATGACGATCAGGATGCATTGGACGATGACCAGCGCTCTCCACTTGGTGGGTTACCCTCCAGGGAGCCTTCAGCCGTCTCTGGCTCCTCCTTCGCCCCGCCCAAACCCGCGTCGGCACTCGCGTCGAAATCGAGAGAAGGGAAGAAAGCACCTGCCTGGGTCGATCCGGATGACGCCGAATTAAAAGTTTCCCTTGCGAGTGATAACCGTTTGCGGAAATTGCGGAACGAGGATGTGATCAACGGAAAGGACTACGAGCTTCGACTGAGGAGACAGTGAATCGGTGTTATTTTTAGGCTTCTTAAGAACAAAACGCTCATCATATATCGCCAGGTTTGAACGTATTAACCCCGTTCCCCAATGGCCAGCCGAAGCGAGATCAAAGCTATCCGGAAAGAAGAGGCGACGAGATGAGATGGGATTGGGTGTGACCCCCAAGGAGGAGGATCGAGTGAGAAACTCCTTCAATCGACCTCTGGGATCATATCACAGCGCAAGTCTAAGGTCCTAGAAAAGGGAAATATCGATATTGTCCGACTACGAGACGCGAATCAGACTGCTCGAACAGAAGGGGACGTCGAAGCCCTCCAATTTCATCCCTCACCTACCGTTTCCGTGCTCCTAACGGCCGGGGCGGATCGGAGACTACGGTTATTCAACGTAATTCTGGGTTGACCCCTCGTGTGTTCACTCAGTTTCTGACTTGGCCTTCCCTTCATTCCTGCAGATTGACGGTCACACAAATCCGTTATTGAAACAAGCAAGGGTGAGTCTTTTGGCCGTGACGCAAGAAATGACAAGTGTTCATGTATCCTTTACCTCGTGAAACTGTACGCGACCAAGGAGACGGAGGAGAGGGAGGAGGGGAAGGAGAGGAAGGAGAGGAAGTGATCGAGGCACTTTTGGCCGACTTGATATTCACCGGTTACCAACCCGCTTATCCTCTTGTTCCGCACCTGTATCCTATCCACTACTACTTGAAATACCTCATACGATTTCCAGATCCGCGACGACATACATAACCTCTTGATCATTCGGCGGACATGTGTTCAACTAACAAAAATTGAACGATGTACAGTTGAAAATGAAGAGAGACTATGCTCCCCATTCCCTATCCAGGTCTCAGAGGGGACACTGATTACTTCATTGAGTGAGTGGTCACATTCCCTTCCTAGCACGCAACTTGAAACCTGGCGTCAACACCACCAAACAGAATTACCCGTATGGGTCTTTCATCATGTATTCCGAGAAACACCACTGATGTTCTAAGTGTCCATAAGAATCGTGAATACACCCCCTGATGAGCTACTGTCGGAAGTAATTCATTGTGCTACAGACTGAACTGGATTCGAACTTGGATGACCGCTTCCGTGTTCCATCGCAAACCGATATGGAAGAGATACTGAGGGCAGCCATCCCCGCATATGACCAATACCCAAGAACCATAATTAAACCCAAACTGTACCTAGCTATTACGACGAGAACACTAATATTCCGACATGCGGTCATATTCACCGGTTGGTTCCGCTCACCTCGACCCTGTCACGTACCGTGCCGGCCGTGACATTTCCAGGCTCACGGAAATGGTCCGGCGCGCCGGCTTCCCTTTCGAGGCACTAGTGCTCGGCTCGCCGACGCGCGATGGCCCTGTTACTCGGGCTGCGGGGGATCCCGCCCTTCTATTTTAGTTTCGTTGCTCTGCAACGTGTTTCTAATTATTGTTTGATTTCTTATCATTTAAATATCCATGTACTCGCTCGCTAGTTCCTCAGTTTGAGGATCAACTTGAGTACCGGTCCCATTCTCATCCTTTCGTTCCAATCCTTCAGTTCATTCCCGACGACGGCTGGTCGTCATTGGTAGTCCACGGCATTGTACGGTATACGCCCTATCCTGGCCACACGTCCGTCCTCCGACCGGACACGGCTCTGACAGTATCCTCAAACTATCTGGTACTTGTTGTGCTCCACCATGGCTTCCGCTCTCGTCCATTCCACAATGCACAAGGCTGTTCCCGCCAAAGTGCCACTCCGTCTTCCTCCTCCTACGTCCCTGGCAGATTTCCTGATGCCCTGGCGGTTCCGTTCATCGTTGATCCCGAATCCAACCATGAGGTCCAAGACATCCGAGGTGATCTTGCTGAGACCATCCCTCCGCAGATGCTAGTTCTCACCACAATGACCTTTCCGTCCACAATCTCGCACCTCCTGTCCTCGCACCTCCCGGATCACTAGGTCTTGACATTAATCCAGTCTGTCAGACCCCGCCACACCTCCATTTTCGTCTCCTTTCCACTCCGATCCATCCTTCCACACTCCTTCCCGGCAATCCTCCTCATTCCTTCCCTCTCAATCGTCCTCAACCTCCTCCGAGGCATTATTCTCCACCTCCAGGACACCTCCGTCCGCCTTCCCACAACCCGCCTGTGCACCAGTGATGCCTTCTGCTCCTGCAGAGATCAATCCGGAGCTGTGGGCCTATAACTGGGCCCTCATCTTCAACCTCCTTCTGGCCATTCAGGCTATCCAACATGCTCCACCTCTGCCCTGCACTCCCGCCTCAACTGTCTGACTCCGAACCCTCCTCTGACCCCCAGTTCCGCTCCTCCACATCCCGTTTCCTCTGCATCCCACTCCTCCATGTCCAAGTCCTCTTCTAACCCCCAGTCCTACTTCTCCGCTTCTCTTTCCTCCATGTCCCATTCCTCCACATCCCACTCCTCCATGTCCGACTCCTCTTCCGACTCCTGCTCCTGTTCCTCCACTCTTACTCATTCCATATCCTCCACATCCCGCTCCTCCGCATTCCATTCCTTCATGTCCGAATCCTCTCCCAACTCCCACTCCCGTCCCTCTGCTCCTGCTCATCCCACTTCCTCCACTTCCCACTCCTGCTCTTCCCGGTTTGCCCCTCCTCCGGTGGACCAACAACCCCTTCCTCCTCATTATCACTTCCGCTCCCATTTCCGATTGTCATTTCCACTCCGCTCCACTTCCCAATCCACGCGTCTCAATGGTTCATGTGTTCCCGAACCTATATTCTATACGAAGCTACCATTCCCACCCATTCCGCTCCTGCTAAAGTCTTAGCAGTGAGCTCCTTCATCATCCCCTGGATTCCCGACATTTCTGCAGTCGTCGAATAACACTGGTTACGCCAATACAACCCGTTGGTTGACAGAGCGACTAACCACATCAAATTTCGAACTCCCGACATATCAAGTCCAGTTCCCCGGCACCCCTTTTCCCGCCTTTCCGGCAACTCCAGCCATTGGGCTCCCCGAATACTTCGGCAATCTCAGCCCCTCTGGCCCCTTCCTGCTACTCCAGCAACCTTGGCCATTCTGGCACCTCTGGCACCTCTAGCCACTCAGGTCCCTCGGCCTTTTCCTGCCACTTTGGCATTGCCGACTCTTGACGCGCCTCCGCCAGCGCCTCAAGTCCGCACCCGACCCTCTTCGCGAACGCTGCTGCCTTCCGAAGGTTCACAGGGATTGATATTCTGGGACACTTCACCCCAAATCCTCCAACCCCGACGCACCTCTTCACACCACCTCCATACCTTTCTTTCCTTAAATTTCACGGCGCATTCTGAGCCTTCTGCTCTAAATCTCCGCCCCTGCGGGTACCCAAGGGGGGGGGAGAAAGACTCTGTCTTTCAACCATCGAGATCACCGACGATCTCTCTTGTTCATTTCCTCCATTCATTTCCTCCATTCGTTTCCTCCATTCGTTTCCTTCTTTCGCTTCCTCTCTCCCTGTTGACTCCAATCTCATGTAATCTCTTGTTCATTTCATTCCTTTCATTCCTATATTTCGTTCTTACACTGTCTCCTACCCCTTCCACTCTCTGCCACTTCTTCATTTTCTGATCTCTGATCTTCTCACTTCCCGATCTCCAATCTCTTCTCTCCTCTTCATCCGACTCTCACATCCCGATCTCCGATCTCCGATCTCTTCGATCCTCTCATCACCCAACCTTCCCACTTCCCGATCCCTGATCTCTTCGATCTCCTCATCATTCGGCTTCTTACTTCCCGATCTCCGGTCTCTCCGACCTCCCCTTCGTTCGACTCTCACTTCCCAATCTCTGATTCCTCTGCCTCTTCTCGTTCCCTCCATCTCCGTCTCCGATCTCTCTTCACCCCTCTTCGCCCAACTTCCCCGCTTCCCAACCTCCGATTTCCAGTCTCTCCGACTTCCTCACTCTCCAATATCCGGCCTCTTCAATCTCCTCGCCATTCAACATCCATCTCCCCAATCCCCAACCTCGTCGATCTCCTCTCCATCCGACTTTCTTACTTCCCGACCTCTGATCCCTCCGATCTCCTCTCCATCCAACTTCCGCGTCCCAAATCTCCGACTTCTTCAATCACCTCTTCATCCGGCTTCCTCGCTCCCCGCTCTACAACCTTGTCGATTCCTATTTCATCCGATTTCCTCACTCCCCGATCCCCGATCCCTTCGATCTCCTGGTCATTCGACCTTCTCGCTTCCTGGTCTCGTCGACCTCCTCTTCATCGGCCCTCTCACTTCTGTTCTCTGACTCCCCGACCTCTTCATCCGATTCTCTCGCTTCCCGACCCCTGTGCGATGGAATCGGTAATTCCGACGGTCTCCGACAGAGACACGCGAGCGGAAGCCGAAAGAGGAATAAAAGAAGAACTTGAGGCTAGTCCGTTCGCCGATGGAATTAGGTTCTCCGCTCGTCCACACACGCCGGCGGGAATATAGTCTCCGAAGGGGAAGGGGGAAATGGGGACGACAACTTAGGGGCTTGTCGGACCTAATTCCCAAGCAACTGCCCAAAAGCACGACGGGCGCCCAATCTGTCTTGGCGTAAACGCTCTGACTAGGTGCGACACCGAAGGGGCTGACTGAAGCGGGGTTTCGGTCTGGCTGGCTAGCCCGGCGGTGCTACGGGTGGGAGTTAGCACGCAAGGGCAGGGGGAATGATCCACACGGTCTTGAGGTCCGAAGTCCGACGGGCCGAGACGAGCGAGCGAGCGAGGGCGGGGCGTCGGGATTCTTATCGAGCAAGGCGGGGCGCAATAACGTACGTCTATAATCGAGACGTCGAGTGAGGTACATGCCTCATCGAGTCCGAGCTTAAATACAAGGTCTAAATCACATACATGCGGCTACGAGACTGCAGGAGGCGGTGGAGTGGAAGGCGGTGAGGTGGGTGGCATCGCACAGGGTAGGTGGTAAGAAGCAGAGCTTGGACCTGACCACAACCTCCAAGTTGGTTCCGAGCGGTAAGTACTCTCGAGTACGCTGATGGTGGTCACGGATACCAGGCCCGGGAGTGCAGATGACCTCCGGCTCTGCTCCTGGGCCACTGCGCTCGCCGCCGCTGTCCTCAGCGGGGACTTTTCTCGGCCTCTAGGCTTCACCCCACTCTTCCCCACCTCCTCGGCCGTGGGACGGGACGACGCCCCTCTTGCTTCCTCCTGGACGGCTGCCCTTATTTCACGCGCTTAGTACGTATTTTTTACGATTTTTGCGAGCTCACATTCCTCTGGGAATGCTCCCATGCACGCGCAGCACCCCTCCCTCGTGGCCATCCCTTTGTCGCCCCGAGGCCGTGGCCTGGCCGCGCCCTTTGTCCTCTCCCTTCACACGTCACCTCCCTTTCCTACATCACATTCTCGTGATACCCCCAGGGGTGCTGCTCCCAAGTACGTCCCCTCCCCCTCTGGTTTTCCCGGCGCATGTACGCGGCGACCTGCCCTTCGAGGTTGCGCCCTGTGTGCCGGAGGACTGACACCCTCACGGGTATTCCCCACATGTCGAGCATGGGTACCCGGCTGGCTGGAGAAGCCCTCCCGCTTAGAGTGCGGGGGCCCGGTGCCCCACCCCTTGACCGCTGTGGATTCGCTAGCACCGCAGCTGTAGCCAGCCGCCCCCAAACACCCGGGCCTCGGCCTAGTCCCCACTAGTCACGCGCACCAGCTTTGCTGGTTAGGACGGACTGGTGGCCAGACATAAGGCAGCCCGGGCTTAGGCAGGTCTTGGGCGTCACCACAAGTGCGCGCCCACACCCACCTGGCCTGGAGTAGGGGCGACAACAGCATAAGACGTCCGTCTGGACGCCAAGGTTACCTCCGAGGACGACGTCCCCGGTCTCTGTTTTTGGTGTCTTTCGGACACTCCTGGCTACACGGATGCTCCACTACGGTGGCCCATCAGATCTGCCCCATGCGATCTGGGGTAGACACCTCCCCTTAACTGGTCAGTGGGTTGCGCCACTTGAAACAACGCCCCTCGGCACCGTTCGGGTCGAGATAATGGAAGGCTGTTGCCTCTGCGCGTCTCGGGGGGCAGTGTGTGCTGTATCCGTTGGGGCCGATTCCCCAGCATGCTGGCCGCTGTACCTTAACCCGGGTAAATCAAAGTCGGCGCACTTGCGTCGTAATAGGATAGCAGTGCCCCATGTGGTCGCCTATTGGGGATTCATTACGCTTGGGAGTCGTTCCCTCCTGATGCCCGTGTGAGCACAGGCTACCGCCCCCTGTCAAGTTGGCAAGGGGAACTCACACCGGAGAGTCATTCTCCAACTGCGTGACGGCATACACGACAGTATAAATATCTAAACGCTGGTGGCTTGTCCCACTTGAAAAACCGACAAGGGATTCTGGTGATGGTGGGCGTCTCAACACGCTCACCCCCCAGGTCCACATGCTCATGCCTACTACGCTTTGCGTGTAGAAGTCCTACCCACTAAGCCTTCGTCTCCCGCCCGGACTAGGTTGGGCCTGCACTGGTTGGTCTTCGGACGCCCCAGTTCACATATCCAACACCCTGGCGAGCCTCACCATGCTGTTGACCCATGGCTGGCAGACCCAGGGGAGTGCATTGTAGTTCTGACATGAGCAGCGGGACCCACGGGCCCTCCGCCCCGGATTACTTCCGAGTGACGGCATACACTATAAACGCCGGTGGACACTTCCCCACTTGAAACAACAGCCACCACCCAGTTGGCGGATTGAATCACGGGCGTGCCTGAAGTGACACCCGGTACTAACGTGTTCGGCCCTAGCCAGGCCTAGCGGAGGCGGCACTTACGGGTCCCGGAGCCCGCATACGCTTGACTAATTTTTTCTACGGGCATTTACTTACCCACACCTATCTTTTCTTCAGATACCACTAGACCACTCTTCGCCGATCACAGCACATATGAAGACCCTTTCCCTTTTGGGAGCCGCCCTGGTCGACGAGCCAGGAGTGGTAGCTATCATTAATTACTGCCTCTTTGGCGCCTCACCTCGGAGCCCCTCTTCGTCGACTCCGCCCCCTCCCCGGCGGCCCAAGCAACCCAAGAAGCCAGCGCCACAGCGGGCGCCTGCTGTCCCGGTCCACTGCCCTCTGGACGATGTCGTGCTCCGGAAGCGCGCCTCCCCCAGGGTAACCCCACAGGTCACGAATGCCCCGGCCCGCGAAGCTCCCACCCTGTGGCGCCCACGCAAAGGGCTCAAGTTTCTGCAAGGGCTTTGCTACCTGACGGCGGTCCAGGAACACAACTGGCCGTCCGCTACAGTCGAGCTCGGGTACTATCCCTCGGTCACCAGCCTCCTTTGCAGCCCACTGGTAGAGAAGTTTGCCGCGTTTGTGGTGGAGCAGTCCCCGGGTCTCTACCACATGGACAGTCGCCCCATGAGAGGTGCCATATCGCTTTATAGCGCTAAATCGTCTTGGACAGTTGGCGCGCACATTCCTAACCGCCCTCACCCAGGCCATAACGCTGGTTACCCACAGAGACCTTTCCCAATTGCACACCGCCCACACCCAGCCCGCGGCCCTCCGCTCCCACCTCAGTCCATGATGGCCCCCGCCACAGCACTGGGTGTACCTGCCCCGAAACCAAGGGGCTACAAGCCGCCTAAGAGGGGGAAGGCACCCTTCCACCCTTACGCTGCCCGTAATAATGACAGGCGGCCCGCCTCCCCCGCCGCACAGTGGAAAAAGGCCCTGGCTGACCCATTAGAGGAAACCATGGACTCCCTTAAGGCAGAGTTAGATATCTTCCCCTCCACCCTAGCCGTGCCGGCCTGGAAGGATACGCAGGCATGGCTGAAGGATGCTAAGAGACAGAAGGATTTCGATAGGAAAGGGTGCATCCCGGCGCTCTCAGAGTTCTTTGCGACGGTCCTGAATAAGGTGAAGTCGGAGTACGCTGCGATCCAGGAGGATGAAAGGTTACACGAAGAGACCTTAGCTGCTGAGTCTGGTAAACTGGTGGCCTTGCTAGAGCAGTTCAAGCAGGTGGAAGCCGCCCTGGAGTCTCCAGCCCCCGGATTCGATGTCGCTCAAGCCCGAGCTCGCTCCAGAGTCTTGACCGAACAAATCCAAGAACAGGAGAAGGTGGTTGATATGCTAGACGGAGGGGCGAACCCGGATGAGACGGACATGGGAGACGACCCCATCGTGGATGGTGCCTCCTTTGTCGAAGTCCCTAACGAAGCTGCCCCAGATAAGGCGCCACGTCCCTCGGCCAAGGAGCTGTGGCCTGAGTCTAACTACCAGGATTACGCGGAAAGGGTGGGCCCCCTGTTCCCGACTCCGACCGGTAAGATGCCCCTTGACAGCCTTTTCGTGAAAATGGAGGAGCCCGTTGACTCTAAGCTGTACCTCCCTCGGCCCCTGGAGTTGTACACCGCGGAGGAGCTGACCAAGGTGGTGCCAAAGGGCCTACCCCGCTGGAACAATAGGTATGAGGACCCCATGGAGCCTGCGAAGTGTTGGACATGGGACGAGTTCTCCCAAATCTACAACGCACCCGGCTTCCACTTCATGATAGCCAGAGTGGCACAGGTCGGCCCACAGTACAAAGACCCCAAGCTCAGCACCCTCCGCTCCAAGCTTGCGACGCGGTGGCGTTGCGCAGTCACGCTACAGAAGATGGACCCTAGACAAGACTGGATGCTATGCACAGTCCCTTCCAACTCAACTGGGGAGAAGGAGGCCCTACAGTACGACCTGATCAGACTCTCGGAGGGTAACGCCGTATACGTTATTAGGAAGTTCGCCCCGGCAGGCAGAGCTCGAGACTTGGAATGGGTAGTAAAGGGCTCTCTGGCGGATGACACCTCCATTTACACCCAGATGCGCAAGTGCCTCCTAGAATTTGAGATGGACGAAACCAGGCTCGGTTGGCGCGTCCTGGGCGTTCGGAAAGCGGGTGCCACCTCGAAATTCAGGGGAACTTTCATCCTGGACTCAGCGACAGTTTATTGGCCATGGTCGATGGACTGGGGCCACAAGCACGGCTCAGTCCCCGACTCGTCGCCCCTCCTGAACTTTGAACCCACCTGGAGCGTGAGGCGCCCTTACGCGTGCCAATGCTGCTACTCTACGGACCATTTCACAGAGGAGTGCCCGCTCCCTTTCATGAAAGTTGGCGGTAACAGCCTAGTCAGCCAACCGGCCAGGACCCTTGTCCTGAAGAAGAAAGCCGCGGAGAGGTTCATATCTCTAGATAGGTCGGCTTGGGAGCTGCCCGTTCCTCCGGCCCCCGGCACCCCTAGGATCCCCCCTTCCCCTTCGCGACCTCTCCCAAAAGTTCCCCTTGCCCGGAAGGCAGCCCCTATGTCTGTCATCGAGGAGATGAGCTCGAAGATGGACACCGATGACGCGCCCTCTGTGGTGTCGGGTGCGGGATTGTCGCTTGCCGCTCCTCCCCCCATTGACAACCCCCCCTACCAGGTTGTGGATACCCTAGTCAGGTTCCTCGCTCTGCAGCTGGCCGGAAATTTGACGCAAGGAATGGGCCTCACGGAGTCCAGAATTCAGTCCCTCTGTAAAACCCATAAAGGCTCCCTCCCTGCGGTGTTAGCATCCCTGAGGGGAGACGGTTGGCTCCCGGCATCGGTCTCGGACCAGGTCATGTCGTATGAGTACGGCAGGTTCACGGAAGGCGCCTCTTCCTTACAAGCTGGCGGTTGGTGTATTCCTCTGCTGTGCATAGGAACTGCTTTACTGACAAACACACGTCTGTGACACATTATTGCCCAGGCTCCATGCCTAAAACTGTACAAGGTGCTGCGCACCAAGTAACCCCTGCAGGCGTTGCCGCTGCTATGTGTACGAGAAATTGATGCCGTAATTGTGCCTATTCCAGGCCCTGACACGCTCCACAGATACCACCCCCGCTATGCTTCAGGCTGTCCGTCCCACCTCGCCAGTATCAGGTGTCGTGGAGGGTTCGGTGGCCATGAGCCGTTCCCATATTAGCGATACTCCCCCGCGGGAAGTAACCGTGCTGTCCCAAGTTACCGCCGAGCCCACCCTGCAGTCCCCTCTCCAACCCCTCTCGCAGGAGATCCCGATCAGCCCGACCAAAGCATTCGTCACTGCGGTAGCTTCACAACTCGACGATAAGCAGTCCACAGAGTACACGTGGCCCGAGAACCTTATGGACGCCGAGATGACCTCTGGGAGTGAACCGGATCATACCACCCTGTTGCCCGACAAAGACATGGGCAAACACCCTGCGGTCCAACGAGCCTTGACCTCCCTGGCGCTTGGACGGACTATGGAGCAGGACAAGAGTGATATCATGTCGGGCGTCCCACTCCCTATCATCTCCGCCCCCCTCTTGCCCTCGCTGGTACCTCTGGATGAGGAGGAGTCGATCCTCTTCTCGAGTATCAAGCCCCTACAAGGCGCTGCGCTGGTCAAAGTAGCAGGTGTTACTGCGGAGGACGTCGAAGGCCCTTCTGAGAAGAAAGGAAAGAGACGGAGCGATGCATGGCACATCCCAAGAGCTGCGACCCCGGCCTCGGATGAAATATCTCCTCACACTATGGAGCCTCAATTCGACACTCACTCTACATCCGATACGTACGAAGACCTGCCTTTCTCACAGAATTTGAAGCGAATGGTATCTGCGTTCCCTTCCATGACGGAGGAGCACTTGTCCCTCACATTGGAAAAGCACGATAACGACCTTCCGACCGCGCTAGCATGGATGCAGACCATAGCAGAGATGAAGCACATCAGGCGCGCTCTCCTTTCCGCTTACCCTACCGCCTCGATAAGTGAGGTAGAGTCCGCCGTTAAGTTGTACAAAGGCGACTTTATGCTCTCTTTTAACCTTCTGGGTGCGGACCACGAGCCCACGGACGAGTGGTCGGAGTTCTCATTCGTACGACGAAAAGGGGTGATGGATATCGGGGAGGAGGCCGCCGAGGTCATATACGACGATGCCGCAGCTCGATCCTTCGAGAACCAATGGTGGAGAACCTGCATCCAAATTAAGCGACACAGAGTCTCCCACTCTGAAGAAACAGACCGCCTCTGGGGTAAGCTGGCGCCTATCGCGGTTGCCCCGCGGCCCATATCCCTTCGTTTCCTCCGGTATGTCAACGACTTGGGGAAGTACAATATGGACAGGCCGGCTTTTGGTAAGGCTCTGGGAGTCCTGCGCGCGCAAAACGAGTTCGAAGGCCTGGTGGCCCTTATTGGCGAGCCTGAACCTTGTTTTGACGGAAGGGAAGCAAGCATCCCAGCCATAGCGATACTGCACGTCCTAGTCGGTGACGGATTGGCGTCCCCAGCGGCTGCTGCATGGCTCGCACTGAGCGTGTTCAAAGACAAGGAGTCCTATGACAAGTACATCCCGTTGTTCTTCGGCTTCCCCGCTATAAGGAGAAAGGTGTGGAACGACAGGAACATATACATGGCGGCTAGCATCAAGACCATTAGCCGGCAAGGGAGTGCTCCCAACTCCAAAGTCGACGTCGCGGCAGCGAGAGACACCTACATGAGCGCGGTGCCGGGCACCATCAAGTACGCCCTGGAAAAGCAAAAGGAAAGAACAGCCGAGTCCCCACCCAAGAGGGGTAAGGCGGCCTTGTCCTCGCCCAAGAAGAAAGCGGATAGGACCTCCGTTGGCTCCCGGGGATCCAGAAGGAGCAAGCGAGCTCGGGGGGTGTCACCCGATGGGGACATCCCTGAGGAGGAAGAGGAGCAGGGAAACCCTGTGGTGGACGAGACGGCCAGTGAGGCGTTAGGACATTTGTTGGGAGAGGATTAGTAGGCCTGCGGTGATACTGACGGTTTTTTCTGCGATGACACTTATGTTATGACTGAGGCTGGGTTCCGGCAACATGTGATATGCTTCGATGAGATACTGGGACGTGGTGTTACTTCACGGGTTACGTTTGTGTTATTGACTGCGCCCTGACCTGACTCCCGGCTGACCCCTGGCGATCGGCCCCGTACTTGACTTGTGATCTCTAAACCGCGTTTGACTAACATTAATCGGATTTGTTGAACCTTTTTCACGGATACACGTCCCACAAAAAACTTAGGGAGGAATTAGCCATGACCCTCCGGCGTTCCTCCACCTACTGATCTGGTCACTTACGGGGCAATCCCCCTCCACAGCGCCATGGATTACAAGCTCGCAAACTCAAGACGTCCCACACAGGCTGTTGGCTACCCGGCTCAGGGCCGAGGGGCTGACGGTGACGGCGGAGGGACAGCGGGTACCTCCCTGGTTGGTGTGGTGGCGGCCAGTGTCTCAAACAGCCAGTTATGCGAAAACCCCCACCCTGCATCCTCCCAGCGGAGGGCTGCAGGCTCAAACAGCGATCCGCCCCCCCTCAGCTCTGGGTCAGGCCAGACCTCGGCCCCCAAAAGGACCAGAGGGAGGCTCCCGGATGGGGCTGAGGCAGAGCCGGAGGACCCCCCCTTAGTGCTGACCAGAAAACCCTTTAGAATAGCCACCTGGAACATGTGTGGGCAGGGCTCCCGGTCTGCGCCCAGGGACAAAACCAAATTGCGCCTCGTTGAACACCTACTAACCTTGGAGGACATTGACATACTAGTTCTGACGGAAACACACGGTCTCGCTCCCTGTCAGCCGGCGAGTGCAAGTTTTGGAACAGTCTGGCCTGGCACACAGAGCCGGGGTGGCCATCGTAGTTAAGGCAGGTTCAGGATGGGAGGTCCTACATAAGGAGGTTATAATCCCAGGCTATGCGGTGATAGTTCACGCGTCTCACAGGACCAGCAGAGAATCGCTCTGGATCCTCGGCGTTTACGGAGATGTCTCGAAAGGCCAATCGTCCTTGGTCGAGTTTTACGAAAGATTGAGCGGGAGACTGGAGGCTCTCGTGAGACGACAGGCCAGAACACACTGGGGAGGTTGTTTTGCGGCCGGAGACTGGAACTTTGTAGAGTTCGCTGGGGACAGGTTCCCCACGGCCCACCCAGACAGGGCGCCGCTCAGATTGCTGACCGCCTTCAATGGCATAAAGGCGTTGTGCGGCCTTGTCGATACCGCAGGGGCGGACCCTGCCCCCCCGCTATGGTCTTACAGTAAGATGACGGCGCATGGCCAAGTGTATTCCAGGCTAGACAGGATTTACCGCCCTGCACAAGGGTGGTCAGCCGGGGAGGTTACACCTTTGGATACAGGGGCGTCGGACCACAGGCTGGTGATGGTACCCGTATATCCAAAGAGGCCGAGGATTGAGAAAGCGAAATCGGCGCCCAGGTTGCCGAGCCTGGAGATGCTCAACAAATCGAAGAAGTTCTGGCCGGCGGTTCTGTTGGCATGGAACGTCCTGACGGTTCAAGGCCCAATTACGCTAGAGAGATGGGCTGAGTTTAAGAAGACCATCCTAGATACAGGGATGGCGGAGGTTCGCGCTATGAAGAAGTCTAGCAAAAAAGATTGGGTAGCGGCTCTGAAGAAGGAGACAATACCACCTGGTTTGATAATGGGCGCGGTCACTAGCGCTAACAGACAGCTTTGGGCTGCGCGGCGTCCCCCCGCCAGGACGCCGCCGAAATGGCCATGTGCTATACCTTCTTATGAGGTGCCGCCACAGACGAGCAAGCATTTTGTCGCGAGCCAGGCGTCACCGTGGCAGGTCATGGTGAAGACGCGGCCCCTCCCCGCGCCGTTACCCGGCGGCGCCAAGGCAGTGCGCTTCTTGAAGCCAGAAAAAGACAAGGGGGTCGCTGACCTGCTGAAAGAACGAGCTTCTAAGCTGGATCTGTCTACCAAGGCTAAGTGGGAAAAGATGACCAGGACCCATTCGTCTGAATGGTTTAAACAATCCTCTAACAAAGAGCTGGATGAAAGGGGGAGCCGAGCCTCCGTGTCTGTGGAGGGGCTGCGGCGCCCTGCAGACAATATCGCCAGCACAGGCTTGGCCGAGATGACTGACATTGCCAAGGATTACTTCATTGACCTGCACACTCCAGAGCAGACGAGCCCCGAGAGACTCGCGGCGCAGCAGGCGCTGCTGGAGGAGGTTAGGCTCCAAAGCCTGCGCCGCCCCGATCCCAAGCCTGAGGACATCACAGAGGGGCCTTTCACAGAGGAAGAGATGGAAGCCCTCCTGTCAAAAATGCCGAATACCGCCCCTGGGCCAGACGGTGTTCACTATAGCTTTTGGAAGCAGCTCATAAGGACACTCGCAGCCTTACAAGACAGCGATGCGCCCCCTATGGCTTTCTGGTCCGCATTCACGGACTTGACTGAGGATATCGCAGAGAGAGGTTCCTCCCGTGCAGGTTTCAAGAACGCTAACATTAGCCTCTTCTATAAGAAAGGGGACCCCACACTGGTGTCCAACTATAGGCCGATTTCCTCTATGAACACGGACTGTAAGATGTATACTAATCTGATAAACATGAGGCTCGCCCCTTGGGCTGTAGCCAAGCTCCACCCAGATCAAAAGGGCTTCGTACCAGGGCGACTGATGAATGAACACACTAGGTTAGCCTCAGAGGTCGCTCACCTTTGTGATGCTACAGGCACACCAGGCTTTATAGTCGGCTTGGACCAAGCGAAAGCCTATGATAGAGTGGACCAACCCTGGCTTTTGCAAGTCTTGGTTGCTTCAGGACTCCCCCCGGAGCTCATCCTACTGATCAGTGACCTGACTAGCGATTGCAAATCCAGGGTCCGAATCAATAGCGGGTACAGCCCCTATTTTGTACTGAAACGTGGGGTGCGACAAGGCGACCCGCTGTCCTGTCTGCTGTTCAACTTCTCCATAGAACCTCTAGCCATCAAGCTGCGGCAGGTAGTCAAAGGCCTTTCGGTGCCTGGTCTCAAACCCGTGAAGGTCATGTTGTACGCTGATGACGTCAATCTGTTCCTTGGGCAGGAGGACTCTGTACCGGAGGTATCCGAGTGCCTGGCATCGGTGTCCAAGGCTATAGGCTCTAAGTTTAACTTGGATAAGACGGACGTTAAACCGGTCGGCCCGCACGACTTCCAGCTTCGCTGCTATGCCCAGCAGAACATGGACGGCCCAACGATACCGGGCGCATACATCCTGCCACCTGCAGACCCCCTGCGCGTCCTAGGAGTTTGGATCGGCAGTAGAGATTTCGCCACTGATAGGTGGGAACAAATCAACAAACACATAAAGAAAATCATCTCACAATGGCGAGCTATCGGCGCGTCAGCCAGGAACAGATCGATTCTGGCTAAAGCCCTCATGCTCTCCAGGTGCCACTTCCTGATGGATGGTAATGGTATCCCACCAAGCATGCTCAACAGGATAGGGAACAAGATCATGAACTTTGTCAGGGGTAAGTTCTCCGCGATGGCTTACAAGACCCTGGAAGCTCCTTTAGAGGAGGGGGGCCTCAACACGCCCTCCCTCGCAACCCGGAAAATGGCTGCCGACCTGAAATTCCTGAGCGACCTGGTCACAGGGGACCAGAGAGTGCCCTGGAAGCAGTGGACATGGATGGACTTGAAGATGGCCTCCACCTCCAGCAGGGCCGGAACATACGGGGGTCTTAACCCCTTCCTGCAACAAGCCTACACTATGCCCTCTCTGCTCCAGAGCCGGGTGTCCCAGGCGTTCATGACCGCTAGGAAATTCGGGCTGGATATGGTCTGTGCTGCCCCTTCCATCGCGGCGCGGATGAACGTGCCCATCCTCAATCACCCGGCCTTGCCCAGGCCTAGCTCGCAGAGGTTTGGTAAGCTGTTGGGCCTCAGGGCGTATGGGGTCCGTGAGGTGGTCCACCTTTACGCCCCCCCTGCCCTTCGGGGATCGGGTCTGAAAAAAACAGTGTCAGCCATGAAAGAGCTGGTGCACACATCGAGCTGGTCTCCACTGAGGAACTTAGGTGCTGCAAATGTACACCCTAGTGCTAACGTCTGGCCCGACATGGATGGCCCCCTCGGGTGCATAAGGATCTTTACAGCTCCCAAGTCGATCATTGCGGGAAGGATCGTCAAAGATGCGTATAAAGCGGCCAGAGTGCGCGTCCACATGGTAGACTACACACCCGCCACGCCGCCGACCGCCAGGAGGACGGATTCCATAGTGTACGATGATGACGTACATGTCTGGACGGACGGGTCAGCGAAAGACAATGGAACGGACATCTGCACTGCGGGGTCCGCATGGGTCTCCGACCTGCAGTTCCAGGACGCCGTGTCTCTGACGGGGGCGGTCCTTTCTAACAACGTTGCCGAAGTGGCAGCAGTAGTACTGTGCCTGATGGCTTGGAGGGACGCCCACTTGGTCATCCACACTGACTCTACGTTCGTCTTGGGACTGCTGAAAGGAGGCATCTTAGCCATGGAGAGGGACGGATGGGGAGATGCCCCGCGGCACTTCAGTAGGGGACCACCCGCGCCCCTTTTACAAACCCTCCTATACCTGCTTCGTGATAGAACGGGCAGGTTACGATTTGAGAAGGCCACAGCCCACGGTAATGATGTCATGAATAACCTCGCTGACAAGCTTGCCAATGAGGGGCGAGTAAAAGGTAGAGTCCTGGACATAGGCTTGCTGACCGCGCCGGCCGGATGGATCGACACCGCCCCTGTTCTGTGCCACCAACCCCTGGACTACCTAACTAAGCTGGTGGTCCGCGCCAGAGTGGGGGCGCCAGCGAAGACTGTGAAATTCGAGGCGTTCTCTGACAGGTGGATGGTCACCCTTGGCCATATGTTTGGGGTGGTGCTAGACCCTGGGAACTATATTAAAGAAGTTTGGCGCCTAACCATCCCTGAGGGGATGAAGGAGGTTCTTTGGAAGGAAATGAACGGTGCACAGGTCCTTGGACACAGATACCATGGTTGGGGACATGGGAGGTCGGATATGGGGAGATTCTGCCTCTGCGGGATGGAGATGACCCTTGGACACATCCTCCTAGGTTGTGATACCTATAGACTGCAGCCACTGATGACAGTCCTGTTGACTGTCCTGGGCGCGCTGCACCCAGGCTCCAGCTTCAAGACACTGTCCCCAGACTCCTGGGGCTCTTCGCCTTGGTACCCCCTCCTTGCGCTGGGACGCCTGGAGGAAACCGCCTACCCTATAGTGAAAGGACGGAAGAAGATACTCAAAGCGCTTAAAAAATCGAGACAAAAGCGCGAGTGGATAATAGGTAACTACTACTGGGCCCTGTGGAGGTGGCGCATGAATGAAATCCACGATGCGGGTTTTAATTTCATACCCGCGAACTGCGTGGCCACGCTGCAAGACATACTGGCCGAGCCGGTCCCGGCGCACCTGCTGCCGCGACCGGATGAGGAAGGGGGAAGCGTAGAGCCACCCGCCGCCCCGCCTGCCAATGCGCCTGCCCCCCTGTTGGGCGATCTCGCCAGGCTGCCACCCCCTGTGTCTCACCTCCTGGGGGAGGACACAGGAAAGCAGCTTTCTAGGAAGGGGAAGTCGATTCTGCGCACCCTCGAGGCGCCGGTTGTAGACGGGCATCCGCACCGCCTCTCTGGGAGAGAAGCGATCCTGCGGGCCCTCACGGATGATGCTTATGCATAAGGTTGTAGGTTCGGTCCACTAATCACACCATTCCACGTCGTCCTCATCACCCTTTCCTCGCCCTCTGGTGGCGGGTTCTACTCCCGTCGTAAGGCGGGGAATAGCGGGTCTCGCCCGAGCTCACTTTAGGGCAGACGGTGGGGTCCCAGGGAGGGACGTTAAACCATTTCTGGGCGGTCCGGTAAGGTGCGCCCTGCCAGCCGCAGGCAGGGGTCATCCTCACCGATGTCGGACTGGAGGCCCCCCGCAGGTTTAGTGGGTATTCCTCGGTCGCTCCGACCGCTGGCGACCCCCACACTCCCGGCCTCTGAAGCAGACAGAAGCCTTCCCCTGGGGTGCCGGGAGACCAGCTCACCCTTGGGCGGCAGTTCGGCTGTATTGGCACCTCCAACAGGCAACGGGGTCTTAAACCAGATTCCTGCGGGTGACAGTAGGGAGAGCTCTAGAGAGCAGGCGGTGCCAGATGATGGGGCGCCACTCCATAGACTTGTTGGACGCAGGGGCCGGGAGACCATCTCCCCTCTCCAATATTTCATGGTTTCGGCGGCAGAGCCGCCTCCCTGACCCACAAAAAAAAAAAAAAAAAAAAAAAAAGTGGTAAGAAGCAGAGGTTGGACCCGACCACTACTTCCGAGTAGTTCCAACCGGGCAACGTCCTCAATAGGGCGGCAGAAGGTGGTCTAGGTAAGCGGCTGGGGGTTGCAGATGACCCTGGGCTCTGGCCCCCAGTCACGGTTGTCGTCGCGGGAGGCGACGAGTGGGTTGCGGGCTCGGGCTGCGGGCCTGGGCTTAGCTAACACTAGTTACCTTCTCGTCTAGATACATAGTAGTGCCTCTGCTTTTAGCAGATTTTTCATGTACGTAGTTGTTGCCCTGTGGCCGCCAGCTCATCGCAGCGGTGGGGCGCTTGTGAGCAAACAGGTAGGAAACCAGTGCGGGGGTCGTGCTCCCCCGTATCCGAGACTCTCCTTGTTCCGTAGAGTAGTGGTACCTAGGCTGGGTGGCCTTGAAAGAGCGTCGCCCCACCCCCTAGGGACTCAGAACACAGTCGGCGTTGCCACTCTGGCAACTCCTCTGGGTGCCTGCGGGCACGACCCCTTAGCTGATACGTCCGCTCTGGGGTCACCAGTGGTCACCAGAGTGCTCACTGAATTTTCCAGGAATTTCTTGGTCGCCCACGAGGCTTCCTCGATTTCCACGCTGATACCATGCGGCCTCCATGGAGGTCCGCGGACACCCAATGCTGAAGAGAGGGCGCGACATAATGTGCCCTTGACAGCGTATTGCCCGGGTGGGGGCCTTGGATACCCACTAGTGTCCATGGACCTCCACCCATGTAACCCTTTATTGCCATAGTTGGACGTCCTTGGACATCCAACTCATTCGCCTCTCCCTGGCTTCGGCCAGGTGATGCATTGTGCATGGCCCTAGGCGTACGGGACTGTCGCTGGGTTACTGGGTATGAGGGTGTGATCATCTCGGTCAGCACCGGGGGCACCAGCGCTGTTTAGCTTAGCCGTAATAGGGGTGGGATCCCCGCCGCTCTAGGCGTGTGGAGTCCTTTAGGTCGTGTCGTGGGCCGCAGCCTTATGTGCGTAGGCTCTGTAAATCATATAAAATACACGTAAATGCACCTAATAGGTTCGCATGGTATACCAATTGGTAGGACCCCTTCGGGGATATCCGGTATAAGTGGGAGCCGATGGGAAAGGGCCACTGGAAGGCCGTTGCCAAGGGGATTTGGGCACTGTGGGCCTCGTGGTTG